>Ga0316198_10001101_pt1 | contig 15577 bp, 6 predicted proteins | sample OudBieAanoxic_MG_FD_204935 | JGI IMG/M metagenome (GOLD analysis project Ga0316198, IMG submission 204935) | Coastal sediment microbial communities from Oude Bieten Haven, Netherlands - site A anoxic | ecosystem: Environmental > Aquatic > Marine > Coastal > Sediment | place: Netherlands...
CGTGAATATCAATTCTGTAAATGCCATGACCTTTTAATTCAGGCAGACTTTTCCCGTGACTGAGCTGCCACTCGCTGATTGGGGTTTTACCATCGCAGACGGTAAAGTCTTCGATAAAAAAAGACGGTCCGCCAGGCGCGTCCGGACAGCCTTTGAATAATTGAATCGGCTTATCCGGATCATCGGGGTTTGGCACGTGGTTGGCCAGGATACCGATGGCCAAACCACGTCCCCGATGGGGGTCGGCCTCGACCGGCCCGCGCATGCCAATGGCGATATGCGGTCCGCTATCGACTTCGAAATAGTCCTCGGTGTGCCATTCGCAGAACACGCCCATGGTTTCATCATCCGCGGGCGCCGTGTAGTTGTACAAGCGATACCCCGCACGACCGTGACCAAAGCCCAGTTCCAGCGGGTCCATCTTTTTGAACGCGATGTCCCTCGACCTAAAATAGGATGCCAGGTTTTCGGTGGGAACCAAGCGTGGCGGTAACCGGGTTTTCATCAATATGCCGCTTCCAGTATTCTGGTTTGTGTTTTGCTATTCTAAGCAGATGCAACAAGTAACGCACACATTAGATACCGACACAAATGGGCCGGGGCTGTATGAGATAACGGACCACGTGGTTGGCTGGTGCCGACAACAGGGGATTCGGGATGGGTTGTTGACACTGTTCATCCGTCATACATCCGCCTCGCTGACAATCCAGGAAAATGCAGACCCTGATGTCCGCCACGACCTGCAGGATTTTTTCAACCGCATAGCGCCCCAAAGCGCATCATACCGGCATAGCGCCGAAGGCCCCGATGACATGCCTGCGCATATCAAGACGGCACTGACACAGGTTCAGCTGACCATTCCGGTTCAAAACGGACAACCGGTGCTTGGTACATGGCAGGGTATCTATGTTTTTGAACACCGCCACCATCGGCACAGGCGCCAGGTGACGATGCATTTACTGGGTGATTAGGCGAATACCCTGCTCAGTCTTGCTTTGCCGCCCAAAAATCGTCCAATACACTCGCAAGATCGGGAAAACCGATCTCCTGCAGATCATAATTGACACGTGTATTGGGTTTGTTGATGTTAATAATCCTGTTCAGATCAATCGGTGTGCCGATTACCACGGAGTCACATTCCGTATTATTGATCGTGGCCTCGAGATCCCGGGTTTGCTGTTCGCCATAACCCATTGCAGGCAGAAGCGAGCCAATTTCCGGGTAGGTATCGAAAGTTTCCTTCAGTTTACCAACAATAAATGGCCTTGGGTCGACGCATTCAAGGGCACCGAATTTCATCGCGGCAACAGTGCCGGCACCGAGGGTCATCTGGCCGTGTGTTAAGGTCGGTCCGTCCTCGACAACAAGTACTTTTTTACCTTTAATCACGGATGGGTCATCGACAGAAATGGGCGATGCGGCATCGACTACGATTGCGTTGGGATTAACGTTGCGGATGTTGTCCCTGACCTGTTGGATGCCTTCTGGTCCCGCGCTGTCCATCTTGTTGATAACCACCACGTCCGCCAGCCGCAAGGTCACCTCACCCGGGTAGTAACTCAACTCGTGACCTGCACGATGCGGGTCGGTAATTGTTATATTGAGATCCGGTTTATAGAAAGGAAAATCGTTGTTGCCGCCATCCCAAAGAATAATATCGCAACCATCAGGATCATCTTCAGCGGCCCGTAGAATAGCCTCGTAATCAACCCCGGCGTAAATTACATTGCCACGCACCACGTGTGGCTCGTACTCCTCCATTTCCTCGATGGTACATTCATGCTTCGCAAGGTCATCAACATTGGCAAAGCGCTGCACTTTCTGTTTAACGAGATCACCATATGGCATGGGGTGACGTATGGCGACCACCTTGAGACCCTTGCCCATCAGGTACTCAATGATTTTCCTGGATGTCTGGCTTTTGCCACAACCCGTCCGCACTGCCCCCACGGCAATGACCGGCTTCTTTGATTTGATCATCGTCGCCTCGGGGCCCAGGAGTACAAAATTCGCTCCGGCGGCATTGACCAGCGCGCTCATGCTCATCACTTTCTGATAGGTGACATCACTATATGAGAAAACACAGTCATCAACCTGCTGTTCCTTTATCAGGCGGGTCAGATCCTCTTCAGCATGAATGGGAATGCCATCAGGGTATAAACCACCGGCCAGCGCGGCAGGGTATTTTCTGCTGTCGATATCGGGAATTTGTGCGGCTGTAAAGGCAACGACATTGCAGTCTTCATTGTCGCGGAAACAGGTATTGAAGTTATGGAAATCTCTGCCCGCGGCCCCAATTATGATCACATTTTTTTTCATGACTGTGCTCTTATTTTTAATTAGAAAAGGAACTAAATTAACTTAGGAATTTTACCATATTCTGCATTTTCAGGTCGCTGCATACCCGGCTTTGATATACGGGTAATACAAAAGAAATTTAGTATGACCGGGAAATTTCAATTCGTGATGCCGGAGGTATGCAGGCTCTGCAATCTGTACTGAAAAGAGGAAAAATTGGTGTTACTACTTACGCCTGCGAGTTCACCGGATACATCCTTGTTCCAGTCCTTGGGGTTACTATAGGTTTTAACAAAAAAAGTATGGAGATTTAACCCGACGGTCCAGGCCTCTCTAAAAAGGTTTGATGCGGCTTGAATCGCCTGTGAATAAAAAACGTATCGATCCCTTTTTTCGGGGAATTTTGTCTCGAACTCAGCTTTTGTTTCCCCGCGTCTAGCACGATTTAACACCGCGGTCCGTTGCGCCTTGCTAAGGCTTGGCCAGACACGGTTCACCAGTCGAATTAAGCCTTCCCCATGGGCGTCCGCATTCTCCTCCAAAACCAGGTCAATGGTATCGATGGTGCCAGGCACTCTGCGCCGCTGCAGGACGGAATGTTCAATCGTCCTGGTTTCTGTCGCACTCTCACTTCCCTTGGCCTGCACGGCCTTTGTTACCATCACATCGGCTTCACGTTCCAAATTTTCATCGTTATTAACCGCCGCTCCGTTCACCTGAGCAGTGGGACTTACCCGGCCCTGCATCTGCTGCACCACATGCCAGGCTTCATGCGGAAGGTGTTTGCCCTGCCCCGGACCCAAATGAATATCTCGACCCTGGGTGTAGGCTAGTGCATCAAATTGAGCTGGTCTCGGGGAGTTGGCATGAACACGTACCTGTGTAAGGCTCACACCGGAAAGCTGTTCCAAGCCCGCTTTCAGTGGCAAGGGTAAGCCGCCAGGCCTGGCAGCCTGGTTCATACCAGTTCGCGATCGTATTGCCGGCTCTCCAGCCACTCTTTGCATGACATTCTTGTGCCCGTTATCAAAAATATGCATTTGACTGAAATCGTAAGCGGTGCTCGCAGCGTGATAAGCAGTTTGATTCGCCCGGACTTTTTGCGAAAAACCGGGTTGATCGGCTTTTGTAACATCTGTGCTTACAGATTGATGAGATGAGCTAGGTTTCTGTTCGTAAGTATGCATCAGATTTCCTTTCGTCATGCTCACATTCCGGCACGCAGGGGGTTCTGGCGGGCACAAGAATTCTTACGATCCTCCTCACACAATGGCTGAAAAATTACGCTATTCAAGCACCTTCACTGTAGTTTTCACTAGCTGGCTTTCCTTTTGTCTTCAGGTTGTTTTCTTCCTAACCATCTTTTTCCTTTGAACTTTTTTAGCTACCTTCTTCCTGGTTGGTTTTTTGGAAACTGCTTTCTTCGAAGGTGTTTTCTTGGCCACTGATTTTTTAGAAGTTGCTTTCTTCGAAGGTGCTTTCTTGGCTACTGATTTTTTAGAAGTTGCTTTCTTCGAAGGTGTTTTCTTGGCCACTGTTTTTTTAGAAGTTGCTTTCTTCGAGGGTGCTTTCTTGGCCACTGATTTTTTAGAAGTTGCTTTCTTCGAAGGTGCTTTCTTGGCTACTGATTTTTTAGAAGTTGCTTTCTTGGAAGGTGCTTTTTTAGCAGCTGATTTCTTCGTGGTTGCCTTTTTCGAAACCACTTTCTTTGTTTTGGGACCCAGCCTCTCTTTTGACTTCAAGATTTTTTCGATTACCCCTTCTTTACTTCTATCGACCTTATCAATATTTGCGATCAGGATATCCCGGGTATCGACGGCACCGGTCTTGAGTAACACGGGTAATTTATCCCTGTGTATTTCGGTATCCTGTTGATCCAGTACAGCAATATTCAAACCTTCATGTTTCACACCCTCCTCGATATCTACCACGATAGAGTAGTTACCTTTACTGTCAGTTTTCACTGGCACTCCAATAACGTTATTCCTGGCGTCTTGTAGCTGTACTTTGTAACTTGCAATTCCCTTGATGTTGTCTGCCCTGACTTTTCCACGGAGAATATAGGTATCTTTAATCGAGTCGGTGTTGATGGTGGTCTTATCAATTGCCACATCAATATACTTTTCCATCTCCTTTTCTCTGGCAATCCTTTCCGCATATCTCAAGGTTCGCGGGTTCGACCCGCCAAGCTTTCTTGCCTGGCGCTTTAATTCACGTTTTTGGTGACCCTTACGTGCTCCGCGCAGTTTCTTTAATCTTTGCAACGACTCCGCATACAGACTGTCTGCGTCTTCTACCTGATCAGAAAAATGCTTGCTGAATTCAGCGACGTTTACTTTCCTATCTTTACTGGTAGCCATAATTAACCTCCTGGAAACATTGAATTAAACTTTTCGCAGATGGATTTATCACCCCCACCCATAAGCACATCAAATAACTCAATATTATCTTCGACCACCTGCAAACCAGGTAATCCCCGAGAGATAATACAATGCGTTGCCTGGTTGTCAGTGGTCGTATTCATCATGCCGATAGCCAACACAGAAAACAGTGCTCCCGAGAAGCTTTCTTTAAAGCGGTTGTTGCTCAGTCGCAAGGATGGTGCAAGAAAGACGTTTGGAAACACCATAAAGTCTCCCAACAAAGAGTAATCACATTGATTGTTATTAAAACCAATGTCATCCATGCTCAAGATTCTTATTGCAGAAATAATCTTGTTTCTAAGCGTGTCTATTTCATCCTGCACGACCTGGTTGTTTGCAAACATCACATTACCATTAGCCAGGTACCGGCCTAACTTGAAATCATCCAAATTGGAGCCAAAGAATGTCACACTGCCGGGACCGGCTTTCTTGATATTTGACGTTAACGAAAATAAATTTGATCTTTGATTAGCAATTTGTGCAAACCCGCCAATTTGCAAATAAAGTTCATTTGATAAACCGAGGTTCAATATTGACACCGTACTCACTTTCGCAGAGTCTGCACCCTTAATGGCACCACGACTGGTTAATTGGTTATCAGTGACTGTGACCGGGCCCAGGGCTTTTATTGTCAATGCCCGTCCTACCGGATGAACAATAATATTGTTATGAATCTTCGCCGCAGGCACGCCATTCTGGCGTGGCAAACTGTCCAACTTGGCCGAGTTGCTCAACTGGCTACCAAGGGAAATTGACACGGTGGGCGCGACTGCATATGTGAGGTGGACACCGCTGCGCGGACCTGCTTTATACTTGGAGTCTCTGCTCAGTTTTGCGCCATTTTCCACGATCCTGTTATCGCAGATCTCCACGCCTTCACCATGCAGAACGTAAATTCCGCATACGGGTTCAACAGGGTCGGAACCATTGTCTACAATATCATTGTTGTGAATCTGTAAATTCAATACGTCTGACAGGGCAATACCACCGTAACCCATATCATCTTCGAGTTCTGATTCAATCGGGGGTAAGGTACTGTTTAAACAACCTTTAATACAATTTTGTGAAATTGACAGGTTTTCGATACTGATAAACTCATCAGTTTCCTCGAGGTTAAAAAAGCCCACTACACCGATACCATTGCGTCCCATACTCTCGATGTGGTTTTCGGATAATTCAATATCGTAAAGATCACCTGCAGAGACAATGGCTGGATTTTCCTCTACATTACCATTGGCATCAATCTCCAGAATATCTTCAATATTCAGACCCGGCCCGACCTCCCAATTATGAGTCGCAGGGTTGACCATATTTCCGTGGAGTGCGCCGGGGATCAGCATGGGCTGATGCTCGCGATGATCACGCTGGTCATCGGACACCATCAAGAATGACAATGTCTTGACGATAGGTTCTTCATCTTCGACCTCTAAACTCAAACTCCCTAAGGTGATTCCATCTCCAACGCCGCCCTGTATTAAATTGTTATGAACTTTTACCCGTTCAGACATCCCCCCAAGCTGAATGCCTCCCCTTCCAATGATGTTTTTCAAAGAATTCTCTTTGCTTTCTGAGTCTTCTTTTTCAGAAAGTACAGTGACTACGTTATTGATTACCAATACGTCCATTCCCTTAACGAAAATACCCGGCCATGGACCTTGTTCATTACGCATTTGAATAACGTTGTTTTGTATTCTGATCTGGCTACCGTTTTCACAACGAATGGCGCTTCCGGGACCAGCACTAATATGAAGTTCCTCAAGGGCTATATTGTTGTTTTCGAGTAGTGATCCAACATTGTCTGAAACCTCCTCGATATGAATTGATTTTTGATCGCTCTGATCTATGAGAACCCCCTCACCCTGTTGGTCGGAGGTAATGGTCAACATTTCGATTCGAATATTCTCTGAATTCTCAATTCTAAAAACAGGCTCAGTGGTGAAGTCACTTCCCTCCCTTGAAGAGATTGTGGTTCGACTCTCACAACCGGAGATCATGATATTGGCCTTGCCGCGTATTGAGATATGCTCGGAATAGCGACCCGGCAATACACAAATTTTACCGCCATCAAGTGGCAATTGGTTTATCGCTTCCTGAACCGAGCTAAATTGCCCAAAACTGGTCTCACCATCACCCACTGTTAACGTGCAGCAACCGGAATGACCAAATTCGGGCGGCCAGTGGATACGGCAATCCTCCTGGTCGTTTGGGAAATTCAGAATCGCCAGGCGGGCATAATGATGATGAATACCCTGTGGTGGCGCCTGGTCAAGCAACTCGATTTTTCCAGTGGCGCTACGTGCGGAAAATATCCAGTAATCACCGGTTTTAAACTCACCACTCAGATTGGGGGACGCATCCAAATCAAAAACAACCTGAATGCCGTCTTCAAGATAAAACGCATCGTTTGTGATCGTGGTCAGTCCGGTATTCGGGTCAACATCATTTTTTTGATCCCAACGCCGGATTCGGGTGTGACGCTCAGACGAAGGCGCATCATTTGCATCGGTTGGAAAATCGGCAAGTGGCAAAGCTGACTCCAACTCGATGATATTCTGTGCGTAATCAACACCGGTAACCAGCCGCATTTCGCCAGCATCACCAGAAAACTCCCGAACATCATCCGTCACTTCAACCCAGTCACCCACTTTAAAACTGCGAACCGGGTCCCACTGCGACTGCGCGACTGTCAGGTTCAGGCCGCTGATTTGGTTGACAGCGGTTTCAATTGACGCGTTATGACGGGACCATTTAAACGTGGCGTGATCAAAACTACCACCTGTGTGGACTTCAACCCGGTAGAGCCTGTTTTCCAGGGCCCGGTAACCACCTTCTGTCGGCACCAGGCACACATTATCTTCTTCTTGTGACTCTACAATCCCTGTAGATAATCTACCTGCGCTCGGTGCAATCAGCTTATCCCAGCCAGAGACCTGATCAGCACACTCCAACATCTCACCGACCGGTGTTTCAACCGGTAAAACCTTAACCTGCCAAACAGTTTGCCAGCGTGTTGTCGTATCTATACCTACAGCAGGTTCGATCATGTCCGGCTGCATAACATGAGTTACTTCACGTTGCCAAACATCAAGATAGGCGATTGCAAATCCGGAAGTTGGAAGCGGCGCAATCTCTGAAACATTCGGAAAGTATGGTTGCTCAAGGTAAAGAACCGGCTCTGAACCACGCTCTTCAGAAAGCACCGGATAAAATTCAGACGGGCTTGCTCCATGGTTTTCAGCAAGCAAACCATCAACATACATACGTCCGGGGTAAATGCTGAGTACACCGGCATTCAGTTCAAGTTTAAACCCATCGGTAGTTTCCAACGGAACAACCGCGCGCCCTATTGTGTCAACGGTTTCCGCGCGCTGTCTTCGTAAATTGATGGCAATCTGTTCGTTCCAGTCAGCGTCCAGCTGAACGCGGCCTTGCTGCATCAAAACACCGCTATAGTTGTGCCTGAATTTGAATGTCTTTCTGCTGTAGTCACCACTCATGATTTCTCTCCGATCATACTGCCATCGAGATGACAGCACTGATAATAAAATCTATGTCTCATAGAAAATCCCTGCTTCCAGACCAAAGCGTAAGTATTCTTTTAGTCTGATTTTCAAATTTATTTCACGCTGGGGTTGAAATAAATCGTGGAACGCTCCCATCTCTGACTCGTCGTCTGCTCCGTTCAAAATCTCTTTGGCACACGACAAAGCCAACTGCATGTAAGCAGGTTGTCCGTACCGGCTATCCGTGAAAAACGGTTGGATACGATTAACGATTCGGGTGCTAATCTCTGATTTCTGGCCCGAATCGAGGCTGGTGCCTTGCCTGGCCTGTGCCTTCTGGATAGCCTGGTTAATCGCAAGCTCAGGCTGGCAGCGAAAGCGTCGCGGCAACCGGGCACCTAAAGGTACGAAGCTGAAGCGAACACAACCCTGTTGTTTACGTTCTGCCAGTAGCGGGCTCAGCCAGGAGTCAGCCGGTGCTAACCTGGCATCGAAAATACAATTGGACGCAAGTTGCATAATACGGGTGTGTAACTTGCCGATGACGGTGCTATTTTTGATCGTCAGTATGCCGCCCGCACCGATAGAATCCAGTGCTGCATAGGCCACCGAATCGCTGGCATTGGCATCTACGATAGAATTTTCAATCGTAACCTTTGAACCTTCAACGACACGCATCGCACCAATAATGCAGTCATCAATCACAACCGTGACTTCGTTGGACTCAACCAAAATGCTGGGAGTCTCCGGACTGACAGGCGCACCACTCTGGTCGAGGTCAATACCCGGTACCAATGTGCAATTACGCAAATGCAAAACGCGCAAGCCGTTGTTAGTAGAAGGAACAACTATAGACCCGCCAGCGATGAGTAGACCATCTATGGTGACCACACCACCATCTTCGCTCTCCGATGCCGGTTCAAGCCCGCTAATTTCCAGGTCACCTCCAAGCTGAAGTAATGGACGGTGTTCGTTGGCAGCACGCAATTCGATTTTTTCACCTGCATTAACCTCAATGGAAAGCGTTTCCGGATAACGACCGCTATCGTCTACCTCTACAACACCTTCTCCATCCAGATTGTCCAGGGCAGTTTGAATACTTTGAGATCCGCTTACAGATTCGAGGGCCACAGTTGTCGGATCGAAAGCGCTTGCACGCTCATATTCTCCACCGCTCATATTCGCACTAAAGCCGTAATGAAAAGTTGCCCAAAGATCCGGCTCTGCGTCAACCATGTGTGGAGGTATGGCGAGTCGTCCGGTTTCCGGGTCAAGAGCAATAATTCTTTTAAAAACACCTGGATCGACCGGTTCACCTTCAGGTGGGTCACTCACTTCGTCAATTGGCTCGTTAATCCAGTTTCCATCACTATCGGAGAGACAACATATACGGATAACGTCATCAGAGACCTGATCAAGTTCCCCATCAGAATCATCAAGGTCTTCATAGACCATGATGCTCTTTCCTTCACCAAAGTATGCCAACAGTTCCGCGCTCATTACCCGCCGGTTGATTGTATGCGGGACATTCAGAGGCTCTGCCAGGTGGGTGATATCGGTCTCTGCAACCGGCTTGTTGAACAGCGGTATATCATGCCCAAGGGGACTCAGGAAATACCGGCCCGGCGACACGGGAAACAATGGAACCTTCGTAAGAGAATAACTCTGTAAACGCCACAGGTAGATGCCAACATTCTTAATGTTGTATTTACCCAGATCGGTATCAATATGACGCACATCCACCGTATGCGCTGTGGTATCAAACGCGCTGTTTATGGACAGCAACCGCTGCCAGTCCACTAAATCAGGCGCGTGGTGATTCTGCAAGCGCTTGTGATTCATAAATTGGGTAGTGGCAAGTAATTGAAAAAACTCGACAACACGTGCCGGCCAACCGGTCACGTCCCGCGCCAGTTGTTCAAGCATTGTGGCCGTGCCTTTTCGACGTCGATAGGCAATCGTATTTGCGACTTCAGCGCGTCGTGACAACTCACGGGTCACTTTCGTGTGCAATGGTTTATACGCAATCAGATCAGCTATATAAGGCACCGCCCACTCTACACAGGTTTCGATAAACTGATCATCATAAAGTTGATCAATGTTTTCCTGCAAAACTGCGATTTGCTCAGCAAATACAGTTAGATAGGACTTAAGCACCTCGTCATTTTCACCGTCGCGCAAACGGTAAATCGTGGGTAGTAAATCATATAATTGCTGGCTGCTGACGCTCATGATTTCACCCTGATCTGATCAAGTGGTGCCGGATCCAGGATAAGTAATTCAGCCCCCTCAATTTGATCACCTGACGTGGAAATGACGGGCATCAATGAGCCTGGCGGTGGATCAACCGGTGCTGCATCACTGCGGTACAAATGATTGACATCAACAGCGGTTACACCTTCGACTTTTTGTAAGGTGCTTATTACTTCGCTCAAATGTACCGGCTGGTTAAAAGCCCTGGCATCGAAAGAAAACTTTTCACGCAGCGCAAGTCGGGCAGCTTCGACAACAATGTCGCCTGTATAATCAGAGTGGATATATAGCTCTGCGTCCAGTCTGAAAAATGCAGGCCGATAACTAAGCAATGAAAACTGAGCGTAAGGATCACCGGAGCTTTTTAGGGAACTCAACAGGTTTTTATAGGTTTTCGTCGACGGTTCTATAAAAGCCCCATCCGGCCCGGCAAGTGTTATATATATTCGCGGCACACCCAATCGGGATTCTGCCACGGCTCTCGCCTTGCGAATACCGGCAAAGCTACGGCTGTAATCCTCATAATCCTGTAGTGAAACCGCCCGATCCATGGTTAACAAACCCAAAGGTGCGTTTTCGCGTGCGTCTTCGAGATTTTCCGGATCATCTGCACCGGATGATGCCAATGGATTGATCACGTCTTTTACGGCCAATGGGCGTGTTAACAATATATTCAATTGCTCGGAGTTTACTAAGCCACCGAGACCCAATCCCGTTCGGTATCTTGCGATGATATTGTTGTTACCGCTGGGCAGGCGTGCGCCCTCAATTCCATCACCAAAATGAACGGTCGTATGATCGTTGTCATCAAGACTGGTGGTATAAACCCTCTCTTCTGAACCTTTGCCGAGGAAGGTTTCCACCTCATGCCACAATACGTCATTGACCCTGATTTCCAGGGTAGACGCAACGCCACTCGTCGTTTCGGCACTCACGTAGGTCAAAGGTGGTTGCTTTAAGAGAAAGCTTTGCGAAGACAAACTCGCATCACCACTTCCCAGTACCTCTGATACCGATTCACCATGACTTACCAGGGCAACGTTGGCATTGATTGTGACGGTATCACGTTTATACTCATGCGCCATTTCGGTGGTAAAGATGAGCCGGGTAAAGCCATGTTCCAGGCGTACTTCACTAATCTGCAGCGCTTCGCTGCTGGTAATGCCTTTTTGGTGATAACGCTCCCCGCTTATTGAGACGTATTGTTGCGTGCGCAGGTATACATCAGCCCGCTCCAGCAAAATGTCACTGCCCGAAACTGGTTTATCAATAGGAACCTGGGTTAATGGGAGCTTCTCACTTTGCACCAACACCTCGGTCCTACGAATTGTTCGAACCGAGCTGTCCTCAGCACTAAACCATGACTTTCCATCTTCCAGTGATATCTGTGTTGATTTTCCACTTATTCCATAAGCCGTTCGTGATAATGAATTTACGGCATAAACTTTGAAAACGGATGGTGATATTGCAATAACGGTACCTCTTCCGGAAATACGAAAAACATCCTCTGTGTCCAGAATTATGTATGACCCAGGCAATACTTCCGTATAAGCATTATCAAGATACAGTTCGCCCTCAGTTTCAACAGAACTCCATTCCTGCCACTCAGATATGTCTTTGGGCCTATGCGGATAACTCTCTTCGTAAATTACTTTTTTCGTTGCATTGTAACCAAACAGATTCGCGCGTTTTCTGAAACCGTAAACCCCATTACCCGCACTCACATTTTTAATGACATCGGTGTGCGTATTGATCCGTTTGGCAATTTCATCCAGGTCCCAGTGCCTTGTTTCCGCAATCGCGACGATATCTTCCATGGCCCAGGAACGGCTTACCAGGATATCAATCACCTCGTCATTAACGATTTCCATTCCATCAAAGTCGTCGTAGTTGCCTTCCAGTTCGAGCGGTTCAACCGAAAATACATCGGGTGATACCGAGTTTCCGGACAACTCTAGTTGGGTGGTTTTTGTAATTTCATCCACCGTCACGTCTGTGACTTTGCGTATGTCTTTGACATCTGTCTGGTCTACAAGCAGTAAGTCATCACCGGGTTTTACGAAGGTGGTGATACCGTTGATTACAACACTTCCCATTGATGAGTTAATAAGTTGCGGCTGGGTCATGCGCGGTCGGATAGTGTTCCAGTCTACGCGTGCTGTTATTTGGTTCTCGGTCTCATACAGTTGAGCGGTTTCATCAGGACCTGGTGTGCTCTGAATTTTCACACCAGCACCGATGGTGGTCTCAACAACAGGGTTTTTGACACCCGCAGGAGCTTCATCCATGGTGAACTCAACGAAGGTGCTGGCTGCCACCCCCGGATTTAGCCGGTAGCCTATTAACCGGGCATGCTCCAATACCGACAGGCGTTCTTTCGCAGTACGTAAAAACCCCTCGTTGGCAAAGTATTCCTGATAGAAACACAGCACTTCGGATACCGTTGCCCAGGCGTCGATGAGCGCGATGCTAAAATCATCGTTATCACGTGTACTCAGACCATGCAGTTCCGGCAAGTCAGATGACGACAGGCGCGCCAGCATACTATCCTTGAAACGGTGATAGTCACCAACCCGGTATGAAATGGTTGGCAAACCGGGGCGATTTTCAATACGTTGCGGTGTGCTCACGGTTTCGCCTTCACAACACCCACAATCATTTAGTACCTTTTGCATGTCAGATGAGCTCACTTACCACCCCCCAAAGTCAACTTGAAGATACCGCGCTCGCGGAAACTGGGATCGTTGCTCAGCTGCGCTATCTCCAGCCTGTCCAGGGTTAACCGGCCCGCTTTCAACGCTTCAGTATTGTCCTGGTGTAATCGTTGAAACTGGGTTATCTGTACGGATTCAACACCCGGCAACGACTGGGCAGTTTCATACAATGGGCTCAAATACATGGTTTCACCAAAGGTGAAATTATCCGGATGAAACACACCCCGACTACCATCCGGCAGTTCGTGAGCGCTAAACTTTGTAAGCAATGCCTGCTTGACATCACTGCGAAAATGTTGAGGTTTAACACACACGAACATGCTTATTTCGAGTGGAACAAATTGGGGTGAATCTACATTCAGATCATGCCCGGCCATACGGTACTTCTCTACGTTGAAACGTATATCGCTGCTGAACTGATCGTCTATCGCCAACCCGCTTTTACGATCAACCGTAATAAATACGGTATGCCAGCTGCCAGTCCAGCGGAAGGTCGCCTGTGCTTTCTGAACACCTGGCTGGCGCTCGGTAACCTCGGCATAGTCCGCCTCGGTCACGGCTCGTTCCTGGGTTCGAAATGCAAACGGTGCTTTACGACGCACATTTTGCATACTTTCTTTTTCTGTACCCCCCTGGGCGGGCAGAATGTTACGGACTTTTGTTATGTTGCTGGTTGGGGTCACGATATGACGAATCGCATCCGCGCCAATATTTCCGGCAACACCGTTTCCAATTCGGTACTTGGCGAAAAACTCACTGCCAGGTTCTGGTTGGCGCCCCCGGATGTCATCACCGAAACGTAAAGTCACCTTTCCGTCGTTATTTGTTTCGGTGACAAAGTTGTTCTCTAACTGGCCACTATTAATCAAATCACGAACGGGTTGCCATTTTCTTGTATCTGCCCCCAATTCACTTTTGAGCTCAATCACAGGTGTCGCTTCCACCGCACCCCAACTCATCGCACGCGTTGCAGGTGTAGTTGCCTGATCATAGCTGGCTGCGTGAGTTAATGTTGTCTGGTCAAGTTGAGGACGATAGCGAACCGGTATTGCTTCAGGATCCTGGTTAATGCACCGATCATGGGTTTCGGCCGGACGATAGGTGAGCAATGGCTCGGGCACCAGGGGTTTCAGGGTTTCAGCAATACTCTGACCATGGTCACACAGGACAATATTGCCCCGCGCGATGCTGACATCCACCAGCAATTTTTCACCGTGTTTCTTGTCCGTACGAGAAGAAATACATAATGCAAATGGTGTTGCGTCTTCCTCATGCCAGCCAATATTCGTGATATTCCTGCCCTCGACAGGATCAATGGTTAATTCCACGGTTTCCAGTTTTACAGCGTGCCTGTGTTTAATATTGGCATCTTCACCTGCACCGGTGTGTGGCCCCATGACCTCTTCGAACACGAGTACATCGTTGGGCTTCAGGTTCGGGTAATGCTCGGCTAATGTTGCGTTTGTAGACCCCTTGGGTAAACAACATAATGCGTTTGACCAGGTGTAGAAAGACATTTCATTATGGGCCGTGAAAAGATGATGTATTTTCTCGACATCCGCATCCGATTCGTTTTCTTTTTCTTCGAATAATTTAATTGGCTCAAATACGACGGGGTTTAGTTTTAATGCCTTTTGATGTGCTTTACTGTGGGGTGTTATTACAGTTTCGGTTTTTTCTATAGCAGTCAAAAACTGTGTCACCATTGACTCGCCCGAATGCATGAACGCATGTGACAGCAATACATCATCAGCGTTAACCTGCACCTGCACCCATGTACGTGCATTGCAGCCGTCATGCATAAAATAATCGACCAGGCGGGCATGACGTTTAACTGATACCCTGTGTCGTGCCAGATCGAAATAGCCTTCAGTTTGCACTGCATCTTGCTGGTAGCTCAGATGGTCACCCACGTAGGCCAGCATCTCGACCAAAGAAACCCCCAGATCAGCCGCGTTGCGGGATTTCCAGTCCGGTGCAGTCAATGCCATGCGATCCAACATCAGACGCCGAAAACTTGCGTAATCCTTGGCAAGATAATTAATCGGAGGTTTGGTTTTGATCTCTGGCGGGCACACTCGCCGTGGAGCACAATCAAAATCACTCGGACACTCAACTTTAAAAGAAAAATCCACACTGGCAGATTGTGGATCAATCCCAACGGGAACAGTGGGGTCAGTTGAACTCAGCACCAGGTACAAGGTATAGATAGAGAAATCACCAGCTTTATTGACATCGATTTGTAATATATTTGCTTCCGCGCCAACAACTACTGCTTCTATGAGAACATTGCGAATGCGTTCTCCACCATGAATTACAATATTGTCAATGCCAATGGCGCCATTAACTGCTTTGACGAAATGCAATATTAGTCTTCGCTGTCTTT
>Ga0316198_10001103_pt1 | contig 15574 bp, 10 predicted proteins | sample OudBieAanoxic_MG_FD_204935 | JGI IMG/M metagenome (GOLD analysis project Ga0316198, IMG submission 204935) | Coastal sediment microbial communities from Oude Bieten Haven, Netherlands - site A anoxic | ecosystem: Environmental > Aquatic > Marine > Coastal > Sediment | place: Netherlands...
CCACTCATATAGGAGAGCGGCTGCCCCTGGCTCATCGCTGCAGGGAACGGGTTACTGCTTTGAGATGACAACATGCCTGAACCCAAATCTGAAGCAATCATCGGCATCATGTGATTTACGACGCCTTTTTGTCCACTGCTGGCTTCACGGCGGAACATGCTGACTGCGGTGTTGACGTTTCCCTTGCCGTAACGCAGACCAAGTGCAACCTGGTCCTGCTTTAATATGTTGGCCTGGTTAATAAAATAGCAGTCAGAGGCACGGAAGGAGCCATGATCGAGCACGCCATTCTGGCAATGGATGCTTCCCAATGGCCGGAATGACGATTGTGACCTTCCCGCACCGAGACTGGATGTGATGTCCAGGTCATCCGTCAACTGGAAACTCAGGTTGCTATCGAGAAACACGGAACCAACACCTGTTGAGGGTATCAATTGGTTGTTATTTATATTCAGTGTGATGGGTTCGGAAAGCTTTAATTCGAGCTTACGTGACTCTGAGTCACCCAGGTCAAACGCTAGGTTGGTTGAAGATTGCTCCTTTTGTATTGGCAATAGAACCAACGGCTGATTCGCTTCAGCGCCGTCTGAATAATTAAATAATGGAACAGCAGGCTCGGTGGTGCTGTCAGCTATCACTGACAAAGGTGACACGCATGCAAGAACAGCAGCCATCAGGCTGCCGGTAAAACGGCTTGCATTATTGCGTTGTTGTCCCACTTTACTCCTCACCGATCCTGCGCTTTTGGGTCACATGCTTATAGAGTCCCAAACGGCGAATAAGTTCTATACCAAGCATAGCAAATTTATCAGCATTTTGCTTGCGCAGATACAACCGGCTGCCTGATATACTAAGCATTTGAACGATTCGGAGGAACACACATGGTTAGTTTACAAACACCGGTTTGTGAATTTGGTAAAAAGGCTGTTGATTTCAATTTACCAGGTGTTGATCAGCAGCAGTGGACACTGGAAAAATGTAAAGGTGAGCGTGGTTTGCTGATCTTCTTTATCAGTAATCACTGCCCCTACGTAAAAGCGATCCGAAAAAAACTGGTGCGTGACACGCGTGACCTCAAAGCCCTTGGTATCAATAGTGTTGCCATCATGCCGAATGACACCGTGGCCTATCCGGAAGACTCTTTTGACAACATGATACGCATAGCCAGGGAGTTCGACTTCCCTTTCCCGTACCTGCTTGATGAAACACAGGAAGTCGCAAGGGCATACGATGCAGTTTGTACCCCGGATTTCTTTGGTTATAACGCGGATCTTGAGCTTCAATACCGTGGCCGGCTCGATGCAGCGGGTCCTAAGTCTGACGATGACAGCCAAACCCGGGAACTGTATGAGGCGATGAAGCAGGTTGCAGAGACTGGCAGAGGGCCTGAGCACCAGGTTCCTTCGATGGGTTGTTCCATTAAATGGCGTTAAAGCCTCAAATCACTTGATCGACCGATTGTGATTTAAACGGATGGTGCTATAGTCGTTGCTGCATTTTTGCGCGCCAGTCGTCTTTCGGGGTGGATCGTTCTCAGGAATAGGGTCAATCCGGTGGCTTACTGGGGTAGACTAGTGAATCAGCGGGTAGTGGAGAAAGACAGATGAGTTCGGTGTTAATGGTAGGGGTTGATGGCAGTAAGTGCGGCAACAGGGCGGTGGAATATGCAGCCGACCGGGCCAGAAAGTCCGGTGCGAAAATCTACATTGCCTATATCATCGAGTGGTCACAGTTTACTTTCTCCACAGCGATGGAAAATGCCGAGCGTCACCAGCGACGCGAAGAAGAAATCCAACGGGCACATTCCGAAATAGTTGACCCCATCGTCGAGCGTTTAAGTGCAGAAGGGCTTGATGTTGAAGGGCTGGTTCGTCATGGTCATGTCGCTGATACCTTAAATGCCCTTGCCAAATCAAAAGGCGCTGTCAATATCATTCTTGGCCGCCAGGGCACATCAAAACTCAAAGCGCATGTATTTGGCTCCGTGGGTAGCCGGCTGGTTCAAAGTGCCGAATGCGCCGTTACCGTCGTGCCTTGACCCACACACCCAACCGGAGATCGTTAATGTCAAAATTAAGAGTGGGAATAACCACGCTCGTCAGCCTGTTAGTCAGTTTTCCTGTTTTTGCCGAAATGGGCATCGATGAGAAAATCAATATCGCGGTCAAGCCCTTCGCAGACACGGTAGCAGGCTTTGTATTTTTCTCGTTTCCTTTGGGCGGGGTTCAAATACCATTCGTACTGGTCTGGCTGATTGTTGCGGCAACCTTTTTTACGTTTTATTTCAAGTTCGTTAATCTGCGCGCGTTCAAACACGGTTTTGAATTGGTAAGAGGCGATTACCATGACCCGGAAGCTGCCGGTGAGGTCACGCACTTCCAGGCACTTGCCACGGCCTTGTCCGGTACCGTTGGTTTGGGAAATATCGCCGGGGTTGCCGTGGCTGTTTCGCTGGGTGGGCCGGGTGCGACATTCTGGATGATACTGGCTGGTTTTCTTGGTATGTCGTCAAAATTCACGGAATGTACACTGGGTGTGAAGTACCGTAACGAACTGCCCGATGGCACGGTATCCGGCGGCCCGATGTATTACCTTACCAAGGGGCTTGCCGAGAAAGGTGTGGGCTATGCTAAATTTGGCAAAGTGCTGGCTGTTTTATTTGCCATATTCTGTGTTGGTGGCTCATTTGGTGGCGGCAACATGTTTCAGGCCAACCAAAGCTTCGCACAGTTGGTCAATGTAACCGGTGGAGATACCAGTTGGCTGGCCGATAAAGGCTGGTTATTCGGTCTGATAGTAGCCGGCCTGGTTGGTCTCGTTATTATGGGCGGTATCAAGGGTATCGCACGTGTAACTTCAAAAATTGTACCTTTTATGGCCGTCGTTTATGTGCTTGCAGGCCTGGCTATCATATTGATTAACTTCCCGTTGATTCCGTGGGCCTTTGGTCAAATTATCGATGGCGCGTTCACCGCAGAAGGTGTCTCGGGTGGTGTCATCGGCGTACTTTTTCAGGGTTTCAAGCGTGCAGCCTTTTCCAATGAAGCAGGTGTTGGTTCTGCTGCGATTGCACACTCGGCTGTGCAGACCAGTCGTCCGGTGACGGAAGGTTTTGTGGCGCTTTATGAGCCATTCGTTGATACCGTCGTGGTCTGCACTATTACCGCACTGGTAATTATCATTACAAAAACCTGGGATCCATCGGTTGATCCAAGCGCGGGTGTTCAACTCACATCCGCAGCTTTCGGGTCGACGTTCTCCTGGTTTCCCTATGTTCTCACGGTTGCGGTGGTCCTGTTTGCATTCTCCACGATGATCTCCTGGTCATACTATGGTTTGAAGTCGTGGACCTTCCTGTTTGGTGAAAACAAATTTACGGATGCCACATTCAAACTGCTGTTTTTGTTTTTCGTGGTGCTCGGTTCATCCATGCAACTCGGGTCGGTGATCGATTTTTCAGATGCGATGATATTTGCCATGGCCTTTCCTAACCTGTTGGGCTGCTATTTCCTGCTTCCGGTGGTTAAGAAGGAGTTGGACGAATACTGGGCAGATTACAAGTCAGGCAAACTCGTCAAGACAAGAGTATCCTGATCTCTGTCAATAACTTCTGGAAAAGAGCCTGCTTTTACTCACAGGCGCTTGCTTCGCAAGGGCCTGATCAGCGAAAATCATAGGTTGATTTCTATACTGGTCGGGCGGCCTTCAATGAACCCCCGGCTGTCCGTTAACCCAGGCTCAGGAAATCCCAATGTCCTCACGAACTGAACTCGCAAATGCCATCCGTGCCTTGTCCATGGATGCAATACAACAGGCTAACTCTGGCCACCCCGGCGCGCCGATGGGAATGGCTGATATTGCAGAAGTCCTGTGGAACGATTATATGAAGCACAACCCGGCCAACCCGGCCTGGTGGGATCGTGACCGATTCGTGCTTTCCAATGGGCATGCCTCCATGCTTTTATATTCGGTGCTGCACTTGAGCGGTTACGACCTGCCGATGTCCGAAATACGTAATTTTCGGCAATTGCACTCTAAAACAGCCGGACACCCGGAGTACCATGAAACACCGGGCGTCGAGACCACGACCGGCCCTTTGGGTCAGGGTCTCGCCAATGCCGTGGGTATGGCGCTGGCGGAACAGGTACTGGCCAACCGATACAACCAGGGTGGTCACAAGGTCGTTGATCACCACACCTGGGTATTCATGGGTGATGGTTGTTTGATGGAGGGTATTTCCCATGAGGCCTGTTCATTGGCGGGAACCCTTGGTTTGGGCAAGCTCATTGTATTTTGGGATGACAACGGCATCTCTATCGATGGCGAGGTCCAGGGTTGGTTCACCGATGACACACCAGCACGCTTTGACGCCTACGGCTGGCAGGTAATTCGCGACGTCGATGGGCATGACCCGGTTGAAATCAAGCAGGCGATAGAAACCGCGCGGGCAGAAACTGAACGTCCAACGCTGATATGTTGCAAAACGGTCATTGGCTTTGGTTCACCGAACAAACAGGGCACCTCGGCCACACATGGTTCGCCATTGGGTGCTGAGGAAGTGGCAGCGGCCCGAAAGGCTCTCGGTTGGAATCATCCGGCCTTTGAAATTCCCGATGATATCTACGCGGGCTGGAATGCAAAACCCCGTGGCTCTGAAGCAGAGGCGGCATGGGACCAGGTATTTGTGTCCTACCAGGATTCCCATCCTGAGTTGGCGGCTGAATACAGCCGCAGAATGAATGGTGATCTTCCTGATAGCTGGCAGGCAACCACAGACAGCGTCATTGCACAATTGCAGGAAGAAGGTGCAAATGTAGCTACCCGAAAAGCCTCGCAGATGGCGCTGAATGCATTTGGCCCGTCACTACCCGAATTGATCGGTGGTTCCGCTGACCTGGCTCCGTCGAACAACACAATCTGGAACCAGAGCGTTGATGTTCGCGACAAGACCGCCGATGGCAACTACATCTATTTTGGTGTGCGTGAATTTGGCATGACCGCCATTTGTAATGGTCTTGGTCTGCATGGTGGGTTTATTCCTTACAACGCGACATTCCTGGTCTTTTCTGACTATGCACGCAATGCTGTTCGCATGTCGGCACTGATTCCGGCCCATAACATTCATGTCTATACGCATGACTCGATCGGGCTTGGCGAAGACGGTCCTACCCATCAACCGGTTGAACATGTATCGAGCTTGCGCCTGATACCCAACCTCAGTGTCTGGAGACCCTGCGATACGGTTGAGTCGGCGGTCGCATGGAAATGCGCAATAGAAGAAAGCGCAGGCCCCAGCGCCTTGATATTTACCCGTCAAAACCTGCCGCACCAACAGCGCGATAATGAACAGGTAGCCGCTATCGAGCGGGGCGGGTATATTCTGCGTGGAGAATCCGGGCCCTGTGATGCCATCATCATTGCAACCGGTTCCGAAGTCGCCCTGGCGATGGATGCGGCGCAAGCCCTGGCTGAAGACGACATCAATGTCCGTGTCGTATCGATGCCAAATCCCGGACGGTTCATGGCTCAGGAAAGGGTCTATCGCGAATCTGTCCTGCCCTCCGATTGCAAGGCGAGGTTAGCGGTTGAAGCCGGTGTAGGGCACTACTGGTATCCCTTTGTTGGTGATGGCGGCCGTATTATCGGTGTTGATCGTTTCGGCGCATCCGCACCAGCACCCGAATTATTTGAATTATTTGGTTTAACAGTAACTAACGTCAGTAAAACAGTAAAAGAAATACTGGAATCTGACTAAACAACAACAGGAGTAATATAGAAATGACAGTAAAAGTTGCAATTAATGGTTATGGGCGTATCGGTCGCAATATCATGCGTGCCTTGTATGAATTGGACCGTACCGACGAAATCAGCATCGTAGCTATTAATGATCTCGGTGATGCGAAAAGCAATGCCCATCTGACCAAGTACGATACCGCACATGGTACATTCCCCGGCACGGTGACTGTGGATGACGGTGATCTGATCGTGAATGGTGACCGTGTAAAAGTATACTCAGAACGCGACCCGTCAAAACTTCCATGGGCAGAGCTGGGTGTTGATATTGTTATGGAATGTACAGGCCTTTTCCGCAGCAAGGAAACCGCAGGTGCGCATATCACTGCCGGTGCCAAGAAAGTTATCGTTTCTGCACCCGGTAAGAATGTTGACAACACCGTTGTTTACGGCGTCAATCACGATTCCCTCAAGTCCACTGACCTTGTTATCTCCAATGCATCATGCACGACCAACTGTCTTGCCCCGTTGGCGAAGGTTCTGAATGACGAAATCGGTATTGTCAATGGCCTGATGACCACCATTCACGCCTATACCAATGACCAGGTTTTGACCGATGTACTGCACAGTGATCTGCGCCGCGCACGTTCAGCCACCATGAGTCAGATTCCTACCAGTACAGGCGCAGCCGCAGCTGTTGGTATGGTTCTACCTGAGTTGAACGGTAAACTGGATGGTTTTTCAATGCGTGTTCCAACCATCAATGTATCGGTGGTCGATCTCACATTCACGGCTAAAAGAGAGACAACAATTGAAGAAGTTAATGCTGTCGTTAAAGCTGCTTCCCAAGGCGCTATGAAGGGTGTGTTGGCCTACAATGATGAGCCGTTGGTTTCCATCGATTTCAATCACAACCCGCACTCATCAATATTTGATGCAGGCCTGACCAAGGTCATGGAAGGCACACTCGTCAAAGTATGTAGCTGGTACGACAATGAATGGGGTTTCAGCTGTCGTATGCTGGATACCGCACTTGTATTGATGGACACATAGGAAATAACTGGGAGTAAAGCCAAATGTCATTCCTGCGAATGGATGAACTGGATCTGAATGCCAAGCGCGTGATGATCCGTGAGGATTTCAACGTTCCGCTTGACGCGGGTAAGGTGACTTCGGATGCCCGGCTCCGGGCTGCATTACCGACCATCCAGATGGCTCTGGATGGCGGCGCAGCCCTGATCCTGTTGTCTCATCTCGGTCGGCCGGTTGAAGGTCAATACGAAGAGAAGTTTTCGATGGCACCGGTAGCTGAACATCTTTCCGGTTTAATTGGCAAACCGGTGAGGATGCAAAAAAACTGGCTGGATGGTTTTGACATCACGCCCGGTGAAGTTGTGCTGTGTGAAAACGTACGCTTCAATGCCGGTGAAAAGTCTAATGATGAGGCCCTGGCAAAAACCATGGCTTCCTTGTGTGACATATTCGTGATGGATGCATTTGGCACTGCTCACCGTGCCCAGGCGTCTACTGAAGGTGTGATTCAATTTGCACCAACAGCCTGTGCAGGGCCTTTGTTGACCCGTGAATTGTTTGAGTTGGATAAAGGTTTGACCAATCCGGAGCGTCCGTTGCTGGCCATCGTGGGTGGTTCCAAGGTGTCCACCAAGTTGACGGTGCTCGAGTCACTGATGTCACGTGTCGATGAACTCATCGTTGGCGGCGGCATTGCGAATACGTTTATCGCGGCCAGTGGTTATGATGTCGGCAAGTCTCTGTATGAGCCTGATCTTATACATGAGGCTCAGCGTTTGATCCGCATGGCGCATAAAGAGGGTGGTGAAATACCCATTCCCCAGGATGTTGTCGTGGCCACGGAGTTCTCAAAGGACGCCAAAGCTGTTGTACGTCAGGTGGATGAAGTTCAGGGTGATGAAATGATCCTGGATATCGGCCCCCTGACCGCAGCCAAATATGCCACCATGATTCAGAATGCCGGTACGGTTATCTGGAATGGTCCGGTCGGTGTTTTTGAGTTCAAAAACTTCACGGCAGGCACCAGGGCCGTTGCGGATGCGATTGAAATCTCCGCGGCATTTAGTATTGCGGGTGGTGGCGATACACTGGCTGCCATTGATCAGTTCAATATCAGAGATGGTGTCAGTTATATCTCGACCGGTGGTGGTGCATTTCTTGAGCTTGTAGAAGGCAAGACATTACCCGCGGTTGCAGCACTCGAAGCACGTTACAAAGACTGAAAAACCGGCCCGGAGATCAATTCTCCGGGCCAGTTTTTTTCTGCCCTTTCGTTCTATTCCTACTTGTTTGATGCGATCAGCACCACTAACGCCGTCCCAGGCTACGTGTGCTTAATAAGGTGCCGAACCTTAAAAAGTACAGGGCACTGCGATCCTCGCTCCAGCCGATACCGATATAGATGGGTCCCAACGGTGTATTATAACCAAAGTAAGCGCTGCCGTTGAGAAGGCCGTCGGAAAAAATATCGCTTCTCTTCTCCGTTGCGTTGCCGTACTCAAGCGTCATACCGACATAACCCGGCAAAAAGCCGCTCTTGGCCACCTGGTAGCGGTAGCCAGTGAGAAGCGAGCCATAATGCGATCCAAGCAGGGAGTTGGGTTCATAACCCGACATATTAAAAAACCCACCACCGGTGTATAAGCCGTATATCGGCACGCTGTCATTCGTGTCGGTCCTGTAATTCATGCTGGTATTGTATTGACCGCCCCATATAAAATTATGCAAACCGAAGGTATGACTACCGAAAGCTCTGAATTCGACTTGCTCGAACGAACTATCAGCACCGAGACCCTCGATTGAGTTGGTGTACTTTAGTGAGGAATAAACCCCCTCGGTTGGCAAAAAACGATCATCGAGACGGTCATATGTAAGTTCGGCAAATAACTCGCCACCGTTAAAAGAGAAAGGTTCGATTTCCGGATTGCCCACCACAACCTTCAATTTTCCGCCGTAGCGTGCATAACCCAGGGTGAACTTTGCATGTCGTTGGAATTCGCGGCCGAGGGCAAGGCTGCCACCCCATTCGTCCAATTCAATTTCTGCAAGTGCATCACCGAGCGAGTCATAAATATATAAAGGTCGTTGAAACCAGTACGCGCCGGGCTCAAAGCTGTACTTGAGACCATCATCCAGCGGTTTGAAGTAATCCGCGAATACGCCGGGTGATTCGCCTATCTGCAGGACAGTACGGAATTCAGAGCCGCGATCATCAAGAGCGGTGTTGAGATACCCGCCACGAAGGTTAAAAGCTGTCCCACGCGCGCTGAACGTCAGATCGACGCCCGTTTCAATAAAATGATTGCCACGATCATCCGGAAGCACGGTAATTTCAATCCCCTGCAAATCATCCCGTTCAATGACGCCATACCGAGCCTGACGAATAAACCCAAGTGCATAGATCTGTCTTAAATCACGGTCGAGTTCCTCAAGATCAAGTGTTTCGCCCGGTTGGATGGTGATCAACTCGGATATGACCGCATCAGAAAACCTCGATTGGTTATCAAGGCTGACAAAGTGCACCTGTGGCGGACCTTCCACACATTCATCGATTTCTTGTCGCCAGGCCCGATAGTCACTTTCTGACAGGGAATATTTCTCCAGTTGATCCTGCACTGCTTCCGTGGCCGCGTAGCCCAGCGGGATGGCCTCATCCAATTTATTAAAATCGGAGGATGATATTTTGTCACCGATAGCCGGTGTTATTAAAACGTCGCCGTTACCCAGGTTTTCTATCTGGGTGTTAGTGTTGGACACTGTCAATAAACCACTCATCTGGTAGACGATGGCAAGGGCACTGTTTATTTCATCCTTGCCTGCAAGCTTGGTGCCCACGTCAACCGCGATTACCACATCTGCACCCATGTCCTTTGCTACATCGACCGGAAGGTTCCTGACCAGGCCACCATCAACGAGCAAGGCGTCATCACGTTGGACGGGATCAAAAACACCGGGTACCGCCATGCTGGCTCGCATGGCCATGGAGACTTCGCCCGTGCCAATAACGACCATCTGCCCTGACACGATGTCTGTCGCAACGGCCCGGTAAGGTATGGGGAGCTTGTCAAAGTCGGTGGTGTTGACGCGCTGTGAAGCGACAGATTCAAACATGAAGATAATTTTTTGACCGGAAACCATCCCTTTCGGCAGCAGGTTACTGTCTTTTCCGATACCAAGTTTGGGGCCATACAATCCAAGATCGTCATCCGCTTTACGCCGGAACGGCAGGTCCTCACGATCCGTCTTGTCCTTGAACAGGTCATCCCAGTCCGCGTCCCTTACAACTTTTGCAAGCTCTTCTGATTCCATCCCCGTTGCGAGAAAGCCGCCGACAATGGAGCCCATGCTGGTGCCTGAAATGTAGTCATAGGGAATGCGCATCTCTTCCAGTTTCTTAATTACACCAACATGCGCGTAGCCGCGCGCACCACCACCACCGAGCACGAGGCCGATCTTGGGACGATCCTTGACGTCGCTCTTGATACATTGATAGGCGTCAGCATATAACGGACTTGCAAAACCCATGATGGACCCTGCAAACAGGATCAAGGTCAGCAAGCGAACCTGGTAATTTATTGTTTTTGACATGAAATGATCTGCTCCGGGGCGACGGCACGTGTCAATATTACACAAAAACCACTATCATTACGCTCCGTTCCTAAGTCGCCACAGGTAATGCACTTGAATAAGCAATTTAACCCGCTCTTCTTCGCGATCACGCTGATATTTATTATTTGCGGTGGTGTTAAGGTAGCACCAGTCAGTGCTGCGGACAATCATCCCGAGCTTGATAATCTCACCAACTATCCACGTATCGAGCGTTTCGAGCAGGGCAGTGTACAAGTTGATTTTCCAACCATCGATACCTGGCCTGACTTTCGTTTTCTAAGAGCCTGGTTACCCGTAGAGGTCACGCTTAATGGTGACAGCAAAGCACGCATCGGTTCTGCCTATGTTCAGGCAAGCACTGATATTGATTTTGAGCAACGCACGGTCGCGATTTCGGATTTGAAAGTGCTAAAGACCCGGTTTTCTGATGAAAATGAGTCGGAAACCCGTGGGGAATTGATATCGAAGGCATTCCAGGGGCGCGAGAGTATCGTCCCGCTTGATGTATTGCTGCGATTGCTGCCCGAAGATTTTGAGATTCCCGGCCAAACGACCAATGTGCCCGTCCTGAACTTTGAGCCACCGGCAATCGTGGTCTCTGAAAAGCCACTCAAGCTATTGTCAATCGACAAGGAGCCGGTCAGAGCGCCACTCGAAGGCACGGATCTCGAGTACGTGGTCAACACGAACTGGAATGTCTTTTACTATCGCCCGGATGAGCAATGGTACGTGCTGAATGAAAAAGCCTGGCAACAAAATAATTACCTGGCGGATGGTGGCTGGACCACGACCGACAGTTTACCGGCGGATTTCGACAAGCTGGCCCTGAATGATGCCTGGCCGGAGGTTCAGAAAGCTTTACCGGCGCGTCAACCTGAGAACCCGCCACTACCTTTTTTGATCAGCCTCGAGGAAACAGAGTTAATCCTTCTCGATGGTGCACCACGTTTGAGTGCAATCGATGCGACAGGGATCAGTTATGTCACTAACACGCAGAGTGACCTGTTCAAGACAGGCGACCGCTGGTATTTCCTGGTGTCCGGGCGCTGGTTCTCGAACACCAGTCTTAGCGGCCAATGGCAGGCTGTTAAAGACTTGCCGGATGCTTTCGCGCAAATCCCTGTCAAGCATCAGAAAGGACACGTATTGTATTCCGTGCCAGGCACAAGGCAGGCAAAACTGGCCTTAATTGAAGCAGCGCTGCCCCGCCGGATGTCGGTCGCGAAAAGTTCTGCGGCGAAACTTGAAGTGAGTTGGATTGGCGAACCCAGGTTTGAAGCTATAGAGAACACACAGCTTCAACGTGGTCTGAACACCCCTTTCCAGGTTATCAAGCACAATAATTTCTATTATCTGTGTTATGAGGGTGCATGGTATCTGTCAGAGTCACCTGCCGGTGCATGGAAAGTCGCCATGCAGGTTCCCGATGAGATTTACCGTATCCCGGCTTCTGACCCGGCTTACAATGTCACCTTCGTGACCCTGGATTCAGTTCAGCCAGAAGCTCAGGATCACGTTAATTACAGTTATTCGAGTGGTTACAAGGGCAGTTTTTCAACCAGGGTAAGCGTGGTTTATGGTACCGGCTGGTATCGCCCATCCAGTGTTTACTGGGATTCAGCCAATGGGCCTGCCTATTGGAATTATGGCCGCACCTATGGATATAACGTCGGCTACCAGCCCGTCGGTGCGTATTACGGCCATCGTGGGGGGTATTATGGCCGGTGGGGTTATGGCCCCTATCGCGGCTGGGGTGGCTATGGTCCCTATGGTGGCTGGGGATATAGCAGGACCACCATGACCATCGAGTCCCCAACAGTTAACTACACACAGGGTTACGGATCAGCATGGGAAGGCCCTATGCAGACGACACCCGGTGACCCGTCGAAATCAAAAGAACAATCGCTGGAACGTTACCTGCCAAAGAAAAAGGCCGATGGTACTGAGAAATTTGTTCATACGGATAAGTCCAGTGGCGCCGGGCCAGCCAGGATTTCTGCAGCTTCCTTGTACGCGGGCGCCACGCTTTCATCCAATCGTTATTCCGGTCCGGATGGAAAGGTTTACCAGCGTGAAGATAAGGAGTGGAGACACTACGACGATGGCAATTGGGATACCATGCAGGCAATAGCGAGAGAGCAGCCCGTTGAAGCACGGCCGAAACAAAGACCCAACCCCGAGGATTATGAAAGATACCTGCCGGCACATAAACGAACCCTGAGCAGATCAGAGCTGGATCGTCAGGAAATGGCCCGAATTGAAGGTATGGACCAATACAGCGAATACCGTATGAAACAGGAGAGCAAACAGCAATAGCATTGACTTCAATACATATTGAACCAATGATATAAAAAGCTTTCACTATATTCAGATATCTTGATTAAGGACAGACTCATGCAAACCCGTACCATGTTTTCGCAATTAGCCAAATTAGCATCACTCGCAGTAGCAGCTCTGCTGATGGCGAGTTGCGCGTCCAAACCGGACATTAAAAGCGATTACGACCGCTCGGTTGATTTCAGCCAGTACAAAACCTATGCGTTCTTTAATCCGATGGGTATCGAAAATCCCAATTATTCCAGTATTTACGGTTCAATTTTCCGTGAGGCAATCAGCAGGGAGATGGAGAGCAGGGGCTATGTGAAGTCTGATAACCCGGATCTGCTGATTAACGTATCCGGTCGTCTACAGGAAAAGACCAGGGTCACCACCACGTCTGATCCTTACATGGCCGGCAGTTATTACGGTTATCGCCGGGGTGCTTATGGTGCCTGGGGCGGTTATGGCTATGGCACGCAGACAAACGTCAGTCAGTACACCGAGGGTACGGTCAATGTCGATATGGTAGACCGCATGCAAAAGCGCATGGTCTGGGAAGGTGTCGCGGTTGGCCGGGTTAATGAGAAGCGCACCAATGAAGAAGCGCGGACAAACATTAACAATGGCATTCAGGAAATGTTCGCCGGCTACCCGTTTCGCGCTGATCAGTAATAAGCCCACACAAACCGGCCCGTTCATAAGGGGCATCAGCGTAGATTCATGAAGAGACTACAGGTAGAATGCCGCATTTTTACGGCAACAATTATCAAGGCGTCATCCATGCTCTCAGTTACACGTGTTCTATCCAATATTAGTTTTGCATTGATCCTGGCTTTACCGGTCTCTGGCCTGGCCGACTCTCAAGATCCGGATTCGGATCGAAAAGAGCGCGGTACCGAGAAATCCGTTGAGGAAATAGCGCGCGAAATGGTAAACCCGCTGGCGGCGTTCTGGCGCTTCGACTACACCGGTGAACACAGAAATTACCAGGGAAGTATCCCGGGTGCTGATGACCAGAAAGGCTGGATTCACAACTTTCAACTTACGGTGCCCTTCAGAGAAAAAGACGGAAAAGGCTGGGTTTTCAGGCTCGCATTGCCTTATTTACCCGATCAACCTGTTTACTGGGCAGACATCGGTTACGCAGAATGGCGGATTCGCCAACAGGACCCGACCCTGCAGGAAGATGGGGTGTGGGCACCAACTCACGGGCACACGGATGCGGCAACGTTTGACCTGGCCTATGGTGGTGTCAATGAATCCGGTCGCATACTGAATTATGGCGTTGCAGGCGTTCTGCCGACCACTTCAGACACATCCAATGGCAGGCAGCAGTTCATAATGGGACCCGCTGTCAATATCGGTAAAATGGCCGATTGGGGTGTTTATGGTGTTTTGTTCTCACACGTCATCGACCTTATCGAAAAAAAGGACAAAGGCACGCCGGATACCACGCAAACAACCCTGCAGTTTTATTTCAGCTATGACCTCGGTGGTGGCTGGCAGGCGATTTCCAACCCCGTTGTTACCTATGACTGGGAAGCCGACAGTAGTAATAAGTTGAATCTGCCACTCGGTGGCGGTATTGCCAAGACCTTTAAGATCGGGCGGATGCCATTAAGGCTGACGGCCGAGGTTCAATATTTTGTGGCAAGCACCGACCGCTTTGGTCCCGATTGGTTGTATAAGTTCAGCCTGAGTCCTATCATGCCGAGTAAGCACACTCGCCATTAGGAATCTGCCAGACCTGATCCCGGGTCCATAATCGATGACTGCACCCAGTAATCTCAAGCATTTTGCTGCCATGGTTATTCTACTGTGCGCGGCACTATGGTTCGGGATGCTCGGTCAACGTGATCTGTTTGATCCGGATGAAGGGCGCTATGCCCAAATTCCGGCGGCCATGGTAGATACCGGTGATTGGCTGACCCCCAGGCTGAATGACTTCAAATATTTTGAAAAGCCCGTTCTGCAGTATTGGGGAACCGCTGTAAGCTTCAAGTTGTTTGGAAAAAGCAATACGAGTGCGCGTCTGTTCACAGCAGTGCTCGGTTTTTCGGCAGCCCTTTTCGCCATGCTCATAGCATTTCGTTTGTACAGCGCCCAGGCAGGTATATACACATTTCTGCTCAGTATCAGTTACCTGATGGTGGTCGCCTTTGGCCACTATCTGACGCTGGACATGGCCTTGAGCGCCTTACTTGTCATGGGTATAGGCAGTCTCGTTATTGCACATTCCAGCCGTGGTAATGAAAGCCACACGAGAAACTGGATGTTGGCCGGGTGGCTTGCACTCGCGCTTGCAACCCTGACCAAGGGTCTCGTGGCTGTCGTATTACCGGCGGCAACCGTGGTGGTTTATAGCCTCTGGCAGCGGGACTGGGGTCTTTGGAAAGGGTTGCATCTCTTCAAAGGGCTGCTTCTATTTCTGGCGGTCACGGCACCCTGGTTCATCATGGTCAGTATCGCTAACCCGGAATTTCCGGAGTTCTTTTTTATTCATGAGCATTTTGAACGCTACACCAGCGAGGTCCACAGTCGTTCTGGGCCGATATATTATTTCATACCCGTTTTGATAATCGGTGTAGCGCCATGGCTGATAACCAGTCTGCGCTCGCTGGTATCACCGGATTTCACATGGTTACCCGACAAACCGGGGCAGTTCGACCCTGAACGCTTCATGTGGACCTTTGTCGTGGTAACTTTCTGTTTCTTCTCGTTGGGGCGGTCCAAGTTACCAGGCTATATTCTGCCGATATTACCCATCATTGCAGTGTTGTCAGGCCGGCAGATGGTAAGCAGGGGGGCAGTGACCAGAGACCGTTGGGTGATGCTTTTCTTTGGTTTGTTATTCTCCCTGGGGGCATTCAGCATCGAACTG
>Ga0316198_10001106_pt1 | contig 15556 bp, 17 predicted proteins | sample OudBieAanoxic_MG_FD_204935 | JGI IMG/M metagenome (GOLD analysis project Ga0316198, IMG submission 204935) | Coastal sediment microbial communities from Oude Bieten Haven, Netherlands - site A anoxic | ecosystem: Environmental > Aquatic > Marine > Coastal > Sediment | place: Netherlands...
GTTTCGTCGGATTGCAGCCCATCCCGAGGCAGGCGACGTACGCCTGTTCCGAAGCTCCGGCACGACCTCGTCCGAGCGGAGCGTCCATGTCTATTGCGACCTGAGCTTGTACGATTTGGCCGCCCGCGCGGCAGCACGTCGGATGCTTTTTCCGGATGTCGCCGCACTGCGGCTGGTCATGCTGGCTCCGCACGAGGACGAAGCCCCGGACTCGTCGCTCGAATACATGCTGACCCGATTCTCAAAATGGTTTGGGACCGAATGCACCTGGGCCTGGCGCCGGGGCGTTCTGGACCTCGATCAACTCACAGCCGTGCTCCGAAGCGCAGAGGCTTCCGGGGAGCCGATCGCATTGCTGGGCACTTCGTTTGCTTTCGTGCACGCCGAGGACGGGCTTGCAAATCAGCGCTTCGAGCTCGCGGCGGGGAGCCGAGTCATGCAAACCGGCGGTTACAAGGGCCGTTCGCGCGAGGTGGATTCCGAGGTGCTGCTAGAGGCGATCAGCGATCGGTATGGCGTCGCCACCCCCTGGGTCATCAACGAGTTTGGAGCGACCGAGCTCAGCTCCCAGATGTACGAGACTACCCTGCGTGACGCGATCGAAGGCTCCGCTGGGCTCCGGAGGCTCTGGGTTCCGCCCTGGGTGCGCGCGACGCCGGTCGACCCGGACACGCTGCTGCCGGTCGAAGGCAACGCCGTCGGGATTCTTCGAATCGACGACACAGCCAATTTGGATTCGGTTTGCTGCATCCAAACCGCCGACCTCGCTCAGCGCGTCGATGACGGTATCGTCGTGCTCGGGCGAGCACCTGGCGCCACCGCGCGAGGCTGTTCGCTTGCGGCAGACCAGGCCCTGGGGGCGCGGTGACCGACGATGCCACGGCGATTCGGAGTCGTGCTGCCGCGGTGCTGCATGCAGGGGAAGCGCTTCGCGCCGCGAGCAGCGACGAACGAGCCCTCTGGTTAGTCGAAGCGGCCAAGGCCCTGTCACGGCAAGTGGAGTCGATGGGCGCGCAACTATCCGGCGCAACAGGCCTGAGCGTTCCAATGGTCCATTGGGCGAGCCGAACGACCCTTGATACGGTTCGGGAGGACCGCTTGCTCGCCCTCGGGCGGGAAGCCCACTCCGAGCGCGAGCAAGCGCTCGAGCCCATTTCCATGCTCGCCGTCATCCTGGCGGGCAACGTGTTCACCGCCTCGGTCCGAGGCATCGTCGTTCCGCTCCTCCTGGGCGTTCCCGTCCTGGTCAAAGCTTCTTCGAAGGAAACCATGTTCCCGGCGATGCTCAGGGACGCGCTGCGGCGCGCCGACTCCAGTCTGGGAGCCGCCGTCGACCTGGTGGCGTTCCCGGGGGGCGACGTCGAGCGTGAAGCCGCCCTCGTCGAGCGAGCGGAGGCGGTTTCGGTCTACGCAAGCGACGAAACCGTCGCGGCGATGGCGGCTCGCCTCGGCACGGACGCGCTCATCTGTCACGGGCACGGAGTGAGCGCGGCGTACTGCGGCGCCCGCGCACTCGAGGAGGTTCGGCTCGCTGACACCATTGCCGGCCTGTCACTCGACCTCTGCGCCTACGACCAACGCGGATGCCTCTCGCCGCAGCTGCTCTACGTCGCACAAACCGACCGCCCAACGGTCTTGGACTTCGCGCAGCGTTTGGCCGCCGACGGCCTCGACCCGATGAGCAACGCAGTTCCGCGGGGCCCTCTGCCCGCATCGGTGGGCGCCGAACAGGCGCAGTGGCGCGGAATTGCCGAGGTCGAAGGCACCCTGATCCGCGGCGCCAGCTACGGGCTAGCGATTCGCGGTTCCCAATCCATTCGCTGGAGCCCCGGCTATCGAAACATGACGATTGTACCGGTCAGCGGGATAGACGAGGCCCTCAGGGCAATGGAACCGATCGGCTCGCGCCTGAAGTGCGTCGGCGCAGATCCCGCGTCGATCTCCGAAGTCCGAGCCCGGCTTCGCCAAAGCCAGACGCTCAGTGCGTACGCCTGCCCACTCGGGACCATGCAGACGCCCGCCCTGGGTGCGCCCGCGGACGGAATGCCGATCTGGCATGGGCTTCTTCGGCCCCAGAGCCTGCGGAAATCGGACTAGACGCCGATGAAGAGCCGTTGCCCGAAGTTGCGTTCGAGCTTGGCGCCAAAGATTTTCGAGGCAGCTCCCTCGATGTCGTACTCGATGCGCTTGAAATGAAACGAGCGAGTGTCGCTATCGTAGACGGTGTAGCTTGCGCGATTGTCGTAATCACGAGGCTGGCCGACCGAACCGACGCTAACGATGTACTTGACGCCGTCCTCGAGCGTGAAGTCTTCGGGCGGCAGCTCTTGCACGTCGCCGGGTCGAAGCGCGAACACTTTGCACAGATGCGAGTGACCAATGAACGTGATGTGACCGAGCTCATTCCACATCGGAAGGCACTCGGCGGCCTGGTCAGGCGCAAAGATGTACTCGAACTCCTCGAGTCTCACCGGCGAGCCATGGCATAGGTCGACACCAGTCCCTTCCACGATGTGCTTGTACGGAAGCTGCTTGAGCCAGGCCATGTTCTCCGGCGTCAGTGAGCGCGCATGCAGGTCGAGCGCCTGGCGGGCCGCCTCGTAGTAGTACGAGTAGTCCATCCGGCCGGCGACCGCGGCGTCGTGGTTGCCAAGGATGGTGACCTCGGCCACGTCCCGCACGATGTTCGCGCACTCGTTCGGACTCCCGCCGTAGCCGACGACGTCGCCCAAGCAGTAATAGGTGTCGATATCCTCGCTGCCGTACGCCTCCATGACGGAGGACATGGCTTCGAGGTTCGCGTGTACATCGCTAAATATGCCGAGCCGCATGATTGGTTCGTCGCTTATCCCTAATCGTCCATGTTACACGAAAGCCCTGGGACGGTCGAAGTACCGTGCATCTGGGAGAGCTCCGTCAGAGCTGCCCAATTTGCCTGAATCTGCGACTCGGAGAGGCGTTGATCGGACGCCGCGGACACGTTTTGCTCGAAGTTCCGCTGCAGGGTAGCCACCAGCTCCTTAGCGCTCGGGGCCAGGCCAAACCGAACCGCCTGGTGCAATAGCTCGTTGGAGATCGCCAAGCCGAAACCAGCAGCATCCGAAATGACCCTGCGCCTCGAAAGCTCGAACACCGTCCTCGGGACACTCAGGACCAGAAGCGCGTCCTCGATCTTCTCTGCGCCGCTCCAGGCCTCGAGGCGCTGCAATCGGCAAAGTGCTTCTGCTGCGCTCGATGCCGCGGGCTCTAGCAAAAATGGGTGCTCGACCCGATCGACGGGAGGCGGCGTCAGGCGGCAAGCTTCGACCGCTCGCTCCCAGCGATCGCGCGGCGCTTGGGGAGCGAGCTCGGTGCGACCGATGATCAACTTCGTGTTGGCCGCGCGAGGTGCTTCGAGGCGAAATGCTCGCAGACGCATCCGATCGTCGCCGTACACGACGACCGTCGCGCGAAAATCGCGTCGCAGCAGCTCTAGGATTCGGCCGTCTGCAGAGCGCCCCGGATTGAGATACGCGCGCCGAACCGAGTTGGTCCGCGCGTCCGTCAGCGCGAGGACACAAATCGGCAGTTGGTCGACCGTCTTGAGCTGAATGAGGAGGTCGCTACTCGCCTCGGCAAACGCGTCGTGCTCGCCGGCCTCCACCTGGACGAAGACCCATAGTTCCTCGTCATCGATCAGCGGAGCGAGGTCGGTGGAAGTGTGACCCCAGAATCCAGCCGGCGGCAGCAAGCTCGCAAGACCTGGGTATTGACGCGAAATCAAGGAGGACCCATCCACCGGCTCGAGCTCCGCGAGCTCGACCTCCATCGTCTCCGAATCGTCGACGTAGCGGCGCAGGCCATGGCGGCCATACACGATGACGAAGTGCCGGACGTAGTCGGGCACGTCTTCCTCGTGCTCCTTCATCAACGAATCCAGGAGCTTCGCGCGCTCCGAAAGCTCACGGCCACGGGCCGCGTGGGGAACCACCAGGACGAACTGCTCGGCGCTGGGGTCATGGTAGATGAACGGCACATCGATGACTTCCCCGTCGTCGAGGCGCTGCAAGGTGCCCTGGAGCGCGGCCTGGCTCAACTCGGGATTCTCCGCGACATTGACGACCCGAAATACCTCGACTTCGGTCGGCTGGCGGCCCGGGCGGAACACACGAATCCGTTCCTTGCGAGTGCGCCCCGAGGGCCCAAGGTAACCAGAGCGGCCGCTGTACGGTTGCTGGGTCAACGGGGAATCCAAGCTCGGGCCTAGTGCATTCGTCGGCCGATGGCTAGTTCGGCGAAGCAGGCTATTGTCCGGCCGCGATGGAAACCAACAATCTCGTGATGGACCTCACCGTGGCCTGCGTGACCTCGGTCAAGAACGCGACCGGGATGGACCTCGACATGACCCAGGAGACGCTCCCGATTCTCGACCACTACGCAGGGCTCGTCGACTACCCGCGTGACGAGCTCGTCTCCTTGCTCGCCCCTATGAGCGGCGCGTATCTGGGCGAGCTTCTCCGGCGCCAATTCGAAGACGGGGACTGGGTCACCGACCCCGATGACTACACGGTCTGGCGCCTGCGTTTCGAACTATGCTCCCTGAGGTTCAATCCGATCGGCATCGCGCTCGAGGTGCTCCTGGGCCAAGACCTGCCCAACTGGGGCGCCGAGCTGCAAACCGCGCCGGAGGATCAGCTCCGGATCAAGAGGGCGCTCGAGGTCTACGGCGATGTCCGAGATCGGGACTACTACACATTCAGCATGCGTTTCGAAGCCATCGAACAAGCGTATCTGAGTTTGCTCAATGATCCCGAAGGCATGGCCCCGCAGCCTTGACATGGAACCGCCGGCCTCCATATTTGCCCAAGCTCTTGGAAACACACGAGTTTTCGAGCTCTCCACGTGACGGATTCACAAGCACCAGTAGTCGATCAACCCGGATGCGGCGACTTGCTGACCACCGGGGACATGGCGCGCCTCAGTGAGAGCACGCTTCGTACGGTGCGCTTCTACGAGCAGGAAGGCCTGATCGAACCCGAACGGCGAAGCGCCTGCGGTCATCGACTCTTTTCGGGACGTGAGTTGATGAAACTGCAACTGGCCCTAGACCTCCGCGAGGCGGGCCTGTCGCTGCAGAACATCAAAGATCTGTTTTGCCTCAAGTCCGATTGCGACTGTCCTGAAGAAGCCAGCCAACGGATGTCTCACGTGTTGACCGAGCAAATCGACACAATGCAACAGAAGATTGCAAAGCTCCGAAAGCTGCGGGAGGAGCTGACCGCAATGGTATCCGTACTGACAGAATGCCAGTCTTGCGACGAGGGGAACTTCCCTATCGCTTGCGACAATTGCGACGTGCTCGGAAGCCCGCAGTTGCCCAGAGCGCTGCAGGTGCTCTGGCACGAATCCTGATAGAGGCGTCGATGGATTGGCAACCGAGCACTCCCTTGTCAGCTGAGGAGCTGACTAGACTCCCGGTGTTTCCTCTGCCGCGGGTCGTCTTCTTTCCCGGGACCGCCCTGCCGCTTCACTTGTTCGAGCCCCGCTACACGGAGATGATCGAAGACTGCCTGCAAAGCGGCTGCACCGCGATGGCCGTGGCATTGCTCGCCCCCGGTTGGGAAGACCAGTACGACGAGAAGCCTGCAATCCACGAGATCGCGGGCGCGGGCCGCATCGTCGCACATCAGGCGCGAGCGGATGGTACCCACGACGTGATTCTGCACGGCCTGAACCGAGTTCGGCTCCACGAGCTTCCGAACCAAGATCATGCCTATCGCTGCGCCCGCGCGGTGCCGATCGAGGATTCAGGCAGCACGACGCCTTCCGACATGCTCGCCATGATGGCCTGCGCAACGCGAGTGGCGGCCAAGGTTCGGCAGAGACAGCCGGATTTTGCCTTACAGGTTTCGGCGGAGCTGAGCCCGGCTCGCGCGGCAGACGTCATCGCAGACCAGCTCGTCGTCAGTCCGGAGGAGCGACAGCGGATTCTCGAGACGAGCGACATCAAACGCCGCGTTGACCTGGTAACCGAGTCGGTTGCATCGCTACTTGCGCAGCTATCCGATGCACATGTGCCGTCCTAGCTCGGATGGAACCACGGCCCGGCCTGTGGTACCGAAGCTTGCCCCATGAGCGCTTCAAGCCAACACCAGCCCAGGGTAGAGCGATATGCCGAAGCGGATTTGCCCACGCGATTTGGGCCGTTTCGTGTGGTGGTGTATCGGGAGCTCGACGGGGACAAGGAACATCTGGCAGTGATCGCCGGCGAGGTCGAAGCTGCGGACGACCTGCTGGTCCGGGTGCACAGCGAGTGCCTGACCGGCGAGGCGCTTCACTCCCTGCGCTGCGACTGCCGCGACCAGCTCGACCTGGCGCTCGAACGCATCCAGTTCGCCGGGAACGGCGCAATCATCTACCTGCGGCAAGAGGGCCGCGGCATCGGACTTGGCAACAAGATTCGCGCTTACGCCAAACAGGACGAAGGACTCGACACCGTAGACGCGAATCTGGCGCTTGGCTTCGAGGACGACCAGCGCGGCTACCAAGTCGCTGCGGACATGCTCCGCGACCTCGGCGTTCGCTCGGTGGCCCTGATGACAAACAACCCCCGCAAGGTGCAGGGCCTCGAGAGCGGCGGCATTCGAGTCACACGCCGCGAACCCCACGAAGTCGAAGTCCACGAGCACAACCGGGACTACTTGAAGACCAAGCAGGACCGCCTGGGGCATCTCGGCACCAACGGCGACGACTAACCGACCCCCGCGCTGGCACTTGCACTGCCACTGCCCTACCCTCGCCCTGTGACCAAGACACAACTCCACAAGCTGTTCATCTTCATCATCGCGGTTTGCACGCTCGCTGCCTGCAGCAAGACCACAACCAGCATCCCTCAAAGCTACCGGAACCCCGGCTACGAGCAGACAGTCTTCAAGAAGCTGTTCGTCATCGGAGTCGCCGAGAACGATGAGAGCCGACAGGCGTTTGAGAACGCCTTCGCTCAGGCGATCGTGGCGCAAGGAGGTTCCGCTGAGGGGAGTTGGAGCCACTTGCCCAAAAGCGATCAACTCACCGAAGACGAGATCCGAGCTGCGGTCAGGGCCGGCGGCTTCGATGGCGTGCTCATCACCCGCCTGCTGAGCGTCGACCAGAGCAAGGACTACACGGCACCGTCGACCTACAACAACCCGCAAACGAGATACTACCCAGGCGGTGGCGGGATGTACGGATATGGCTTCTACGGGTTCTACGGCACGACCTACGCCCAGGTACATACGCCGGGCTACTTCGACACGAGCACGACGATTCGACTGGAAACCAGCCTCTACTCATTGGCCACCGACGGTCTGGTCTGGACGGGCCAATCGGACACTGTGGACCCTTCGTCGATCCCCGACGCCCGCGCGTCGATGACTGCGGCCGTCGCGAAGAAGCTCAAAGACGAGAAGCTCATTCCGTAGCGCCGCCTCAGTCCAAGGGGGCCGAGCTTTCGAAAGCTGAGGCTTGCTGGCCTTGGCAAGACGACTGCCGTACCCTTACCACGTGACCAGCAATCAACCCCTTAGAGCACTCATCTTTCTCATCGCAGCTTCTGCCCTCGCCGCCTGCAGTTCGACCAAAACCAGCATCCCACTGAGCTGGCGCAACCCGGCCGTCGAGCAAGCTACGTTCAAAAAGCTTTTCGTCATCGGCGTCGGTGAGAACGACGGAGGACGACGGTTGTTCGAGGACACCTTTGCCAAGTCACTCTCGGAGCAAGGCGCGGCGGCACAGGCGAGCTGGGGCCTCTTGCCGCAGAGCACCCGACTCAGCGAGGAGCAAGTCCGAACTGCGATTGAGGGCGGCAACTTCGACGGCGTGCTGATCACCCGACTGCTCGGCGTCGACCAGAAGGAGCAATACGTCCCCCCCTCCACCTACACGGTTCCGAGCAGCTACCACGGATATGGGTACTACGGCTACTACGGCGCCAGCTACGACGTCGTCCACCAGCCCGGCTACTTCAAGACCAACACCATCTTCCGCTTGGAAACCAACCTCTACGCAGTCTCCAACAGCGAGCTGGTCTGGTCCGGCCAATCCGAAACGCTCAACCCCGATTCTCTCGGCGACGTGATCGACTCGATGACGGCAGCGGTTGCAAAGAAGCTCAAGGCGGAGAAGCTCATTCCTTAGGGGAACGCGATCCCGGTCCCTCACACTGACGCTGGCACTGGCACTGGCACCTGCTCCCCAAGACAGCGGGCGGCAGCGCGAGCCCCTACTTCAATTTTAGTCCTCCGACTGCTGCCGCATCAGCTCCGCCTGATGATGGCTTCTCAGCGATGTGAATAGCCCGGTGAGATCACCCTGTATGACCTGGTCGAGGTTGTGCAGGGTCAGCTGGATGCGGTGGTCGGTGATTCGGTTCTGCGGGTAGTTGTAGGTTCGGATCTTTTCCGAGCGCTCGCCCGAGCCGACCATGCTTCGACGCTCCGAGCTGATCGCGCTGGCCTGTGCTTCCCGCTCGATGTCCAGCAACTTGGCTGACAGGATCTGCATCGCCTTGGCCTTGTTCTGATGCTGGGAGCGCTGCTGCTCGGAGCGCACCATGATGCCGCTCGGGATGTGCTTGATCTGCACGGCGGAGAGCGTCCTGTTGACGTGCTGGCCGCCCGGACCGCCAGCGGCAGTCGCGCTGATCTCCAAGTCTTTCGGGTCGATCCTGACCTCGTCGACATCATCCACCTCGGGCAGAACCGCAACCGTCGCCGTCGAAGTGTGGATGCGACCCTGCGACTCCGTCGTTGGAACGCGCTGAACCCGGTGTACGCCTCCCTCAAAGCGAAGGCGCGAATAGACATTGTCGCCTGAGACGGTAGCGATGACTTCCTTGAGACCGCCGGCAGACGCTTCGCTCAAGGACATGACCTCGACCTTCCACCCCTGCGTCTCCGCGTATCGCGAATACATGCGGAAAAGGTCTGCCGCAAAGAGAGCCGCCTCCTCTCCACCGGTGCCGCTGCGAATCTCGAGTATGGTGTCGCGCTCGTCGTTTGGATCCTTGGGCAGCAACAAAACGTTGATCGCGGCTTCGAGCTGTCCGCGTTCTTCTTCGAGCGCCGGAATCTCCTCGGCCGCGAGCTCGCGCAGGTCGGGGTCGGAAAGGGCTTCCTTGTGACCAGCAATGTCCTCGGCAACCTGACAGTAGCGAGCGTACGCCTCGACGATTTCTTGGAGATCCGCGCGCTCTCTACTCAAGCCCGTATACCGCTTCGCATCCGACGCCACGTTGGGCTGGCAAAGCAGCTCTTCGATCTCTCGGAAGCGAGCCGATAGCGACTCGAGCTTGTCTGCAGGCAACATGTTTAGACAGCGCGGGAGGCGGCCAAGGAGCCGTCCGCACTCAATACTTCCCTGAATCGGTCGAAGCTCGCAAAGACAATCGGTTCTTCGCCGTGAGGGACCTCGTCCCGGATGCGCTCGCGCCAGGCAGCGGTTTCCATGGCGGCGATGGCGATTTCGACTTGGTCGTCGTCAGGCTGCCGGGTGGTGATCTTCTGAAAGAGAAAGCCCGGATAGAGCACCACTCGTCGCCAACCCGTCGTGCAAAACCGGGCGCTGAGCCGCTGGAACTCGTAAGAGATGGCAGCGATGATGGGCAACAGCCCGATGCGCATCAGAAGCAGGGAGGCCTGCCCGAGCCAGCCTTCGACGTCCGGCATGAGCAGCGGCGCGGCGAGGGAACCGAGGATGATCGACACGACGATCACGACGACGAGAAAGGTCGTCCCGCAGCGCGGATGAAGCGTGGTTTGCGCCTGCACGTTCTCGACTGTCAGCGGCAGGTTCTTCTCGTACGCGTGAATCGTCTTGTGTTCGGCCCCGTGATACTGAAACAGACGCCGAACATCGGGGATGCGACTAATCGCAAACAGGTAGCCGACGAAGATCAAGAGCTTGAACCCGCCGATCAGGACGTGAAACGCTGTGTCGGTGAGACCCAGGTCCCAGCCTGCCCCCTTGGCGGCCAAGCTTGCGAGAAACTGCGGCAAGGCGACGAAGAGTCCGAGCGCGAGCACGGTCGAAATGACCACGGCGAGCCGCCCCGAGCCCTCGTCCTGCGCGAGCTCTTCTTCGGTCATCTGCTGCTCCGCCGAGAACTGAAGAGCGGAGAAGCCCATCGTCATCGACTCGACCAGCATCGCGACACCGCGGAAGCCCGGAAGCTTCCAGAGCTTCTTCGACCAGGCCGAACGGTACGGCCCTTCGCGAAGCGCAATCGATCCGTCGGGCCGACGAACGGCGACAGTCAGACACGCTGGAGCGCGCATCATCACCCCTTCGATGACCGCCTGTCCACCAATGTAGGGCTGGGCCATCGTGGCCAGTATGGCGCCCTTACGGGGCAAGACCGCCTAGTTGTCGGCGGGCGCTTCGGGCGCCGCCTCGGCCTTGTTCACGGCTTTCTTCGCGTACTTCTTGCGGAAGCGCTCGACGCGTCCCGCTGTGTCCACCAGCTTCTGCTTGCCCGTGTAAAACGGGTGGCATTCCGAGCAGATGTCCACCTGTTCGATGCTCCGGGTCGAGCGCATCTGGAACGAGGCACCACAGGCGCAGTGCACCGTCAGCGTGTTGTATTCAGGATGGATGTCGGATTTCATTGCAGTCGTGCTCCGTCGCTAAGCGAGGCCGGCGTATGTAGCCTAGGAGTCCTCGGACGGCAAATCATCGGGCCGGCCCGCCGCAGGCGCAAGGCCGAACTCCAAATAATCGCATCATATCAATCGCTTAGGCGTTTCTTGTGCTCTTCGGCCGAGGGCAGGCTTTCGTCAACGCTTTCAGTTTCGACGATTTCGACCCGGACACGTGGGCCGGACGCATCGACGATCTCGCGGAAGAGGTAGTGGATCTCTCCGTCGTCGGTGACGCGCATCGAGACGCGGACCTCGTCAACCAGGCTGTCGAGCAAGGCTTCGGCTTCCGAGCTCATGACCCGGAGATCCTTGGCCACGTCAACCACGCGCAGCGTGCCGCCCTGCTTCTCCGCCAGCGCAAAAAGGCGCTGTTCCGAAATCGTGCTTTCGAGCCTCTTCGCGCGCTGATTGAAGCGACGGCTCTCCCAAAGACTCAATCCGCCGGTTGCTACACCACCGCCAGCAATCACGGCAGCAACGGCCAAACCCGCGGCCGTGCCAGTCGCCGCTGCAACGATCCCACCGACGAGCAGCCCTGCGCCCAGGGCTGCAACGCCGGCGATGTAAAAGCCGATGGACCAGCCTCGCGCGATGCGGGCTTTCGAGTGAATGCTTCGTAGACGTCGGCGCATGTGGGACAATAGCTCTAGCGCCGACCACCCCCGGTATTCAAGCCTCCGGTTTTCCCGCGCCTAGCGGCGAGCCTTTTGCCAAGTTAAGTTGCGCTCGTGACGATGAAATCGAAGGGAACCACGCGCTTCGTCCTCGCGGCATCGCTCTTGGCCGTAACGATCGTCGTGGCAGGATGCGCGACGAGCAAACCTCAGGCTGAGACTACGCCCGAGAAAGCCTCAGCTCCGCCAAAACCACCATCCCAGGCTTCGGTAGCCCCAAAGCTGGTCGTGTTGATCGTGCTCGATCAGCTCGGCTCCTGGGTGCTCGACCAGCAATTGCAGCTTCTTCCGAGCAACAGCGTGATTCGCAGGGCCTATGAAGACGGCGCGGCTCACACCGCGGAGTTTCCGTACGCGTCCACGCAGACTGCGCCCGGGCACGCTTCGCTCACCACCGGAGTTCCACCGGCGGTGCACGGAATTGTCGCAAACGCCGTCTACGACCCGGAGCTCGGATCGCGGCGAACCGTCGACGACCGAAAGCATGCGGTGCTCGGCAATCCGAACCGCTACGTAAGCCCGACGCAACTTCGCGCCGAAACCGTCGGCGACATCCTGCACCGCGAGAGCAACGCGAAAGCGCGCATCGTAGGTATCTCGATCAAGGGTCGCTCGGCAGTGCTTCCGGTGGGCAAGACGCCAGACCATGCTGTCTTCTACGACGCGGTGGCTCGCTCGATGACGACCTCGACCTATTACGCATCGAAGAAGTCTCTCCCGGGATGGCTCCGGGACTTCAACAGGGCAAACCCGGTAGAGCTGCTGCTCCAAACTTGGGAGCCGGCAGATCCGCGCAAGCTCGAGTCGCAGCTCGGCCCCGATACGTCACCTGGCGAGATGTACCCGGCGTTCCCGCACGATCCGCGGGAGGCACCGGACCCCTGGTACGCGTTCGCCGGCACGCCAGACGCGAGTGAGTACTTGATGGCGGCCGCCTATGCTGTGGTGAAGGCCGAACAAATGGGCACCGACGAAGTGCCCGACTTCCTGGCACTCGGAATCTCCGGTACCGACATCGTCGGCCACATTTGGGGGCCGCAGTCCTGGGAGTACGCGGACAACTTGCAGCGCATCGACCGCGCGCTGACGCGATTCGTGAAGCTTCTACAGGCTCGTGGACCAGTGGCTTTCGTGCTCACCGCGGATCACGGAGTCGCCGAGCTTCCCGAGCGCGCCCAGGCGGAAGGCAGGAAGGGCGGCCGGTTGCACGCGAAGGCGCTGATCGACGCCGCGGAACGAGCGGCAGACACAGCCTTGGGAGAAGGGGACTGGATCGCCGGCTACGTCTCCCCCTTGTTTACCTACACCGCCGATGGCAAGGCGCGACACAAAGAGCTCACCAAGGTGCTGCGGAAGACCATGCCTCAAATCGAAGGCGTCGAGGCCGTATACGACGCGCGGAACCCCGCGGAGCTGCGAGCGAGTGGCAAGAAGATCGAGCGACTCGTCGGCGCGTCCCTCCCGGACGACTCGGCGGCGGAACTCTATCTCGTCACCGAGCCGGGCTGGTTCGACGGGCTTTCCGAGCTCGGAGGGACCAACCACGGAACCCCCTGGGACTATGACCGTCGCGTGCCCGTCCTGATGTGGGGCACCGCCATCGAGCGCCGGACCAGCGAGGAGACACTGGACGTGCTCCGCGTCGCCACCACACTCGCCGCGCTGCTCAACATACCCGCTCCCCCCGGCGCACCAAGCGAGCCACTGCCGGGTGTCATGCGACTGCCCGATTGACTATGCTGCGCGCATGAAGATCGCAATCGCACTCGGAAAGGTGGTCGTGTTGGCTGGGTGGGCCTGGGGCATTCTCTCGTTCATCGCGCCGGCATCCGTGCCGCAGGCAGGCGTCGGACAAACCCTGTTCCTGGGTCTGTTGGCCGTGCACGCAGCCGAGGCCCTCATCTTCGCCAAGAGCCTGGCCGCCGAAGACGGCGGGTCGCTGGGCGGCCACATCGGCAAGCTCCTGGTTTTCGGCTACTTCCAGGTCTTGGACGTTCGTTACGGCTGAGGTTTGCGGCGCCGAGCCGATGGGCAATAACTGAGCGATGGGCCAGAAACGAATTCACCTCGTCGTCCGCGGTCGCGTCCAGGGCGTGTACTTCAGGGCCACCGCGCAGCGTGAAGCACGGCAGCACGGCTTGAGTGGCTGGGTGAAGAACCGAAGCGACGGCTCGGTCGAGATCGTCGCCGAGGGCGAAGAGGACGACGTGAAGGACTTCTTGTCCTGGGCGCACGCAGGCCCGTCGACGGCACGAGTGGACGCCGTCGACGTGCGCTGGCGAAGTTACACCGGCGAATACACGGACTTCAGAATCACTCGCTGATTTCAGACGGGATTGGCCGAGCGTCCGCCGAGCGCCGTGGGAGCAGTCGAAGTCGGGGTCACGCTTTTGGGCCGATAGATGATCCCTGCAGGAACATCTTCGTAGTCGACCGCCGGACTCCGATAGGTGCCCACCAGGCGATCCCAGAACGTGAAGTACTGGCCCAAGTTGAAGTCGCTGTACCAGTGATGGAGCGTGTGGTGGTCGGTGTAGTTGAGCCAGGGCCAGCGAAAGAAGCTCACGCGATCGTGAATGCAGACCGCCCAGAGCGTCACGAAAGTCACAGAGGCGACGTAGACACCGGCATGCAGCGGGAAAAAGAACGCCGCGATATGATGGGGGACGGCCTGCAGAAACGAGTCCATTGGATTGAACGACAGTGCCGAATAGGGCTGCGGCACTTTGTACACATGGTGGCGCCCGTGAACGTACTTCCAGAGCCAGGGCACGCGGTGAAACGCATAGTGGGTCCAGTAGATCAGCGTTTCGGTGAAGACCAGCAGCAGAATCACCTGCGCAAACATCCAACCCCAGCCGTGGTCGCTGACGTCGTAGTACATTTGCGAGTAGTTCTTCGCGATCAGCAGGTGGATTGGAAGCATCAGGAGGCCGTTGCCGACGATCCCGATGACCACCCACTTGATGGCGGACTTCATCTCCTTGGGATCGAGCTCGTAGTCCGGGTGGAAGCGCGCCTTGAACTTCTTGAAGTAGAGGTAGTACGCCACCGAGGCGATGGTGAAGAAGTACAGCATCCCGCCACCGGCGAAGACGAGAAACATCACGGTGGGCGTGTCCGGCAGACCTAGCAATTTCGCAATCACAGGCACTTTAATATCGGTTTCGGGCGTCTTGTAAAGAGATTGACCCGAGGTCGCGGGGCCTGCATGTGCTCGGAAATGCAGGCTTTTTTATCAATTCGGAGTTCGGCTCAACCGTTCGCCTGAAGTTGCTTACCGTTCAACCTGGGCTGAGTACCGTTCACCCGGTTTTTCGGTCCGCAATGGGGGATGAGCCTACATTGCCGGTCGGGAAGGAGCCGCGCGCCCCTTCATAGGAGAACGACCGTGGTTGAGAACTACCGATTCCCTGGCATTCCTGTTGGTTGGTACACCGTGGCCACCTCGAAAGAGGTCCGCGCGGGCCAGATCCTGCCGATGAAGTATTTCGGCGAGGAGCTCATCCTCTACCGAACCGAGTCCGGCGAAGCGCGGCTCACGGGCGCGTACTGCCCGCACTTGGGCGCGCATCTTGGCGCTGGCAAAGTGGAAGGCGAGAACCTCCGATGCGCGTTTCACGGCTTCGAATTCGGCGGTGACGGCCGCTGCGTGAAAACCGCCTACGGCAAGGGAGTGCCTCGCAAGGCCAAACTCTCAACCTGGCCGCTGCGCGAGCACAACGGCTACATTTTCGCCTGGTACCACCCCGAGGGGAAGCAGCCTGATTGGGAGGTCCCGGTCTTGCCGGGCCCGGCCGAAGGCTGGACGGCGTTCAGCACTCGGACGATGGAGGTCAATAGCCACCCCCAGGAAACCAGTGAGAACAGCGTCGACATTGGGCACTTCGTTCAGGTGCACGGCTTCGGCGGCGCCTGGACCGAAGGAGACCTCGAGATCGACGGCCATCTGTTGAAGGGCGCCTACGGGATTCAATATCCGCTCGGCGGTAGGGTTCACTTCATCGCCAAGTTCCGCGTCGAGGTCCACGGGCTCGGATACTCGCTGGTGCGCGTGAGCATCGAGCGCTTCGGCATCGAGATCAATCTGTTGGTGATGTCGAGCCCGGTCGACCAGGGCAAGATCATCCTGCGCACCGCATCGGCGGTGAAGCAGGTCGGAGTGCGACCGATTGCACACCTCGTCCGCAGCGCAGCCACCTGGGGCCTCAACCGAGAGGTCGGCCA
>Ga0316198_10001107_pt1 | contig 15535 bp, 13 predicted proteins | sample OudBieAanoxic_MG_FD_204935 | JGI IMG/M metagenome (GOLD analysis project Ga0316198, IMG submission 204935) | Coastal sediment microbial communities from Oude Bieten Haven, Netherlands - site A anoxic | ecosystem: Environmental > Aquatic > Marine > Coastal > Sediment | place: Netherlands...
ATAAAAATGATGCATTTCCGGAATGAAAAAGCACTATAACATCATTATTGCGGGGGCCGGCGGTATTGCCGAAGCGGCCGGTCTGCTCCTTATGGAATGGAGCGAAGTACCACCTACCGTTTTTATCGGAAACCGGACGTTTTCAAAAGCATTAAAGGTGGCCAGATGGATAGAGGAGGGCACAACTAAACCCTGTTCCGTTAAGGCATTTCATCTTCCCGGGGAAGACCTTACAGAGGAAATGAAAGAAATCCTGGGCAAGGGTGATGTACTCCTAGATTGCCTCCCGGGTAGCCTGGCCCCGAAAATAGCCAGGCTGGCCAAAGAATACCAGCTGCATTATGCCAACCTCACAGAGTATGTTGCAGAAACCACAGAAATAATGGCATTGGCAAAGGATGCTACAACAGGTTTCGTTCTTCAAACCGGCCTTGCTCCCGGCTACATCAATATCCTCGCCAACCTGCTTTTCCAACAGTTTTGCAGCGATTTTGAAGTAGATAAAGCAGACAAGCTGGAGTTTAGAGTAGGTGCCCTTACAGACCATGCTGTTTCCCCGCATTATTATGGATTCACCTGGAGTCCGGTAGGAGTAGCTACCGAATACCTGAAAGATACCCTGGTGCTACGTGATTTTAAAAAAACAAGACTTCCTTCATTGTCAGAAAGAGCTGCAATAATCATCGATGGCATTACCTTTGAAGAGGACCTTACTTCCGGAGGTGCAGCAGACCTGCCGGATGCATTAGCTAATAAGGTGGGGGTTCTCGATTATAAGACTTTGCGGTATCCCGGACATTATGCATGGATAGATGAACAACGTAGCGGTTTGGGAAATACCCGTGAAGCTATTGCTGACTTACAGCACAAAATGGAATCGCTGGTTCCACACATCGAAGACGACAAGATTATTTTGTATGCAGCTGTGGAGGGTAAGGATAAAGAGGGGACTTTGTACAGGCGAGAGATCGCCAAACAGATTCAACCACAAACCGTGGGAAGACATCAATTACGGGCTATCCAAATAGCCACGGCAGCGCCCTTGCTTCAGTCTGCTCAACTAATGCTCGAATCCCATAATAGTGGGGTTGTCCTGCAAAGCCAAATAGATCCGAAGCCATTTTTAAACGGGTTTTTTATTGTGCCAGCATATGGAAAAGTATAAAGAATACCCCGGTAGAGTTTCGGCCATGGTGCTCACGCTGGGGGGCAAATCTCAAATTCCAATGGTAGGGTAAGATAAATTGTCATTTGGTGCTTGTTATTTGGTACTTGTTATTTGGAATTTATAAAAAATCATAGGGGTGGAGTTTCGGGGCTTGATCCAATGGGTGTTTTGAATGAGAACACGAGCAAGATGCCTGTCTGCCGACAAGGCAGGCTCGAGTTAGCTGCGAAACCTTATATTTGAACCCTAATAGAAGAACCATGGCCTCAGGATTTTTTGCCATATTAGATGACGTAGCAACGCTCTTAGACGATGTGGCCACTATGGGGAAAGTTGCGACCAAAAAGACCGCAGGTATTCTGGGGGATGATCTGGCGGTAAATGCAGAAAAAGCCTCCGGTTTTGTTTCCAAACGAGAACTCCCCGTGCTTTGGGCTATCACAAAAGGGTCGCTTTTAAATAAGCTTATTATTCTGCCCATTGCTTTTTTGTTAAGCGCCTTTGCCCCCTGGGCAGTGACCCTTATCCTGGTGCTTGGGGGCCTGTATCTCGCCTATGAAGGGGCCGAAAAGATTTACGAATTCTTTGTGCCCCATGAACACACGCATATCCCCACAGATCTTAAGCCCGTGGAAAAAAGTGATATCCTGGAAATGGAAAAAACAAAGATAAAGTCGGCCATCCTAACCGATTTTATTTTATCCATTGAAATAGTCATCATTGCCCTGGGCACTGTGTTAAACAAGCCTCTAGTTACTCAAATTTTGGTGGTGTCGTTTATAGCACTCCTCGCTACCATAGGCGTCTATGGGCTTGTGGCGCTTATAGTTCGTATGGATGAGTTCGGCGCCCGTTTGATTGCCATAAATGGGGAAGACAATAGTATAACGGACATAATTGGGCGGTTTTTTGTGAATGCCCTGCCGTGGGTAATCAAATCACTCTCTGTTATCGGAACCATTGCCCTATTGCTGGTCTCGGGTGGGATTTTTGTACATAATCTGCCCTTCCTGCATCACCTCTTTCCTTCCGTTCCGGATTTGATCGTTGAATTTGTGGTAGGGCTTCTGGCCGGATCTCTGGTGCTGTTGTTGATTAAAACAGGGAAGAAGCTTTTTGCGAGACAATAACGAAGGTTTTGGTATTGCATTCGTTTTTCTAAATAAATTTAAGAGAAGATGATTTATCTCGGAATTGGTGCCCGGATTCATTATAATCCAACTATTTGACAATTTGTCAACTTAATGGGGTTCCGAATTGTATGCCTTTTTTTCTATTTTTTCTCTAATACTGATACATCTTTTTCAGTAATTTAATACTATCCTATTGGTCCATTTCAATAATGATCATTTTATGGTTTACCAGGAAAGATCGGGTGTTTGACCTGGCCGTTTTGGTAGATTTCTAAAAAGTGGTTTACTAAACCAATCAACATTCAAATCAGGTCTGCATTACAAACCGTACAAATTATCAAAACATGATGCTAATCATTTTACTTTATGTTCTTCCTGTGTACTATTGATAGCAGATTATTAAAAGTTCCCCAAGGAAATCATTGCAATTAGTTTTTATGGGGATTCCTTTACATATTTTTTCTCCGTATCTACTAGACTTAATGTCCCATGGTTGTAGTTTGACCTCAACCGGAGAAAGGATATCTGGAGAGCATAACTTACTTTAAACATATCAATAAGTAAACATGAAAACAACACTATTAAAAGACTTAAAAAAGATGTATCCGATACATAAAGGGAACGGCTTATATTATTTGAAATATCAAGAGCCTGGTTTATTTAAATTTTTGGTACCTGACCCGGAAGTTATAATGACTAATAAAAACTTAAATGAAATAATTGCTGAAAGGAGAAGAAGAATAAGCTCTTATTTGAGATATAGAAGAGAACAACAAACAAAGAGTGTGTTATGACAACAACAATCCTTTTACTCGCAATGCTTATTGTAATTTCATGTAATAAGGATACCTCTCCTTGATTATTTCTATTCTAAGTTTATCAATGTCTTCCCATAAATCCTTAAACTTTAATAATCCTGATTTTACCTTTCCCCCTAAAAGAAAATAAATCAGGTAATTCACTTTTATTGATGATTTAAATCAGTCTTTCTTCGAAAATGATTAAGGTCATTGTCGATGCTTGAAGGGTATTCTAAATTTGTAAGATTTCTTTTGTTAAATCTATATAAACTCGTAGAAAATGAAACAAATTCTCAGATTATCCCTAATGGTTCCTGTAATAATCCTTCTTCTTCTCGGTTGTACAAAGGATTCTGATGACGAGACAATAAAGTTCACCATAAATGTTTCCATTACCCCATCAGGCGGAGGAACAGTTTCTCCTTTGAGTGGAACCTTTGATGAAGGAACGGTTGTAACTATGGAAGGTATCCCTTCTAATGGGTATTCGTTTGTTGAATGGACAGGAAGTGTTCAAAGTACAGATAATCCTGTTACCATAACAATGGATTCCGATAAGAATATTACCGGTGTTTTTAAAAAATTAGATTCAGATGAAGATGGTGTAAATGATGATATAGATACCTGTCCTGATACCCCAAGTGGAGAACAGGTTGATGAAAATGGGTGTTCCATAACTCAATCCGATTTAGATGGTGATGGGGTAACTGATGATTTGGATACCTGTCCTGATACTCCAGATGGAGAACAAGTTGATGAAAACGGGTGTTCTGATTCTCAGAAAGACACCGATGGTGATGGAGTTACTGATGACATTGACCTATGTAGTGATACTCCTCAAGGTGAAAATGTAGATGAAAATGGATGTCCAACTCCTTCTCCTATTTACCTGGATGATAATGGTGTAACCATAAAATGTTACGAATGGGGAGAAGTTGGAGGTAAAGGATTATTTAATGGTGTTGTTTACACCATCGTTGATGAAACCATGCTCAGGGAAATGGTAAATAATGATGAAGATGTAACAAAAGTTTGTACAACCAAAGTTACCAATATGAATGGTTTATTTACAGGGAATCTCAATGGAATTAACCCGTTCAATCAAGATATTGGTTCCTGGGACGTAAGTAATGTAACCGATATGAATACTATGTTCTTGTTGTCCTATTTTAATCAAGACATTAGTTCGTGGGACGTTAGTAGTGTTACCAATATGTCGGGTATGTTCTCCTTCTCCCCATTTAATCAACCCATCGGAATTTGGGATGTTAGCAGTGTTACTGACATGAAAGGAATGTTCTCAGTTTCACCCTTTGATCAAACAATTGCAGTTTGGGATGTTAGTAATGTTACAGATATGGCCAATATGTTCCAAGGTTCACAGTTCAATCAGCCCATAGGCAATTGGAATGTTAGTACAGTTACGGATATGTCATATATGTTTGCTGGTTCTCGGTTCAACCAGGATATAGGTTCGTGGGATGTCAGCAGTGTAATTAACATGAAGGGAATGTTTGTGGGAAGTTGGGGACTGGCTAATGTTAACCCGTTTGATCAGGATATAAGTTCCTGGGATGTAAGTAAGGTTTCAGATATGAGTGAAATGTTCAAAGAATCCAATCTAAATCAAGATTTAAGTAGTTGGAATGTAAATAATGTCATCAATTGTGATGGATTTAGTGAAAACACTCCTCAATGGGTTCTTCCAAAACCTAACTTTACAAATTGTACGCCCTAATAGTTAATAATAATTTGAATAATTAATAAACAAACCCTTGATAATCAGGGGTTTGTTCTTTATAGTCCCATCCACCCCTTCGTTTTACTTCGGATGGACACAAGGCCGGCTTATCTGATGCTTAACACGAGCAGGACGCCTGTCTGCCGACAAGGCAGGCTCGCGCTAGCGGGGGAGTGAATATTAATTGAGATTTAATGATAAAAGGCAAAATAGACTTCGCCTCAAATGAAATGAGCTGCACAAAAACAGAGCTTTACAACTTCAAATAAAGAAAACCCGGATTTATTTCCAATTTTCAGTTTTAAGGTTCATAGTGGCTATTAAAATGTCCTTTTGAGAAATTTGTCCGACCAATTTACCATTTTCAACAATTGGAAAACGTCTTCGTTTGGCTTCCAGGAATTTATTGGCGGCATCAAAAATATTCATGTTTCCGTCAATGGTTTCAACATCTTTAATCATACTATCCTCTACCTTTGCATCATCAAGAGGCATATTATAATACCTGCTCTTACTTATATGACTAATACAGTCACCCTCGGAAATAACACCAATTAACTCGTTTTCTTCATTCACCACCGGCCCTCCGGAAATTCTATTGGATATCAGTGTTTCAATAGCCTCTTGCATAGACTGTTCTGGCTTAAAAGTGATTAATTTCTTTGTCATAAAATCACTTACCTTAAAAGGTATTTCATCCCCTGATGGCTGTGACATTCTGGGACCTTGAAAACTTTTAATTCCCATAGTATATGTTTTTGGTATTCTATTAAGTTACTCTATCTGGGAAAAATAACCTAAAAAATAGCAAACTTTTAAGTAAAATTTCACATTTTATCGTCTGCGAGTACCTGATTATCAGCATTATATAATTGGCAATTTCAGCCAGGGCATACGCTAATAGTAACATGTTCCGGGGATACTATTTTTAACACGAGCAAGATGCCGGGGCTAGACGGAGTTTATCGGCCTTGTTTAATAATTTCTTACCTTAGGAATAACAACCAACTACTTCTTTCTTATGATAGGCTTCTTTCGTAAAATCCGCAAACAACTCGCCGACGATAACCCTCCTAGTTGGCGGGCAGGCAAGCCATAAAAATAATTGTCGAATGCAATTGAAAAAGGAAGTAAATTTAATTAGGAGTAAAAGAATAACTCTGTATAGTCTTTAACATTTTCTCATAATTTTCAATATCCCCATTTATAACTATCTTTTCTTTCTTTGTTGCTATTAATGCCCCTATCCCAGTTCCTACAACTCCTAATAAAATTCCTCCCAATAAAGCCTTTTCTTCCATAGTCATAGAAAACAACTCCGGTTCATCATCACCATCAATTAAGCCTATTATCATGCCAGCTCCAACACCCGATAAAGCTCCAATCCATGCGCCCTTCCCAACCTTGCCTTTTCTTCTTATTCTTAGAATATCAAGGTTTTGATAATTAATAGACGTCAAATTTGAAACGTCCATGGAATAGTTTTTTGCTATTTTAATAGCGTTTTCATCGGCAGAATAAAGAACTCCTTTTACCTTTGAGCTATCTGTCAGGCTAACCCAAACCTTATGTAATTTAACTTTTTTTGTAGCGTTTTGTGCTTGTCCCCTCATGGAATAAAGCAACAAAATTCCCATTAGTATTATTGATGTAGCTTTCATGGTTTCATATTTACAAAAGGAAACAATCTGTAACGGTAATGCAAAAAATGCCATTAATTAAATTTACAATTTATTATCTAATCTATCCTAAACAAGTAGCATTTAGTAAATCGGTTAGTATATATCACGAAAGGTCTATCCCGCCATATTTAATATTTAAGTAACTTAGGAAGGACATATAACCACTTCTTTATGATTAATTTTTAGGGGACAGAGCGTTAAAAGGGCAGAATGAAAAAGCCAACATTTTGGCTTTTGAGAGATGAGCCAGATGAAGCGAGGCAAAGTGAATGTTTTTAGCGAATGGGCCAGCCTGCCGCGCTGGCGTTTAAAGCAAAAATTATGATTAATTTTTTCAGGCGAATCCGAAGAAAACTCGCAGACGACAATAAACCTTTAAAATACATAAGGTATGCACTTGGGGAAATTGTTCTTGTTGTTATCGGGATATTGATAGCCCTTTCTATTAATAATTGGAACGAGAATCGTAAAACAGAGGTCAAAATTGAAAACTCCTTAATTGCATTGAGAAATGACCTAGTCCAGGACACCATCTTGATTAAAAGAAGGCTTCCTTTTATTAATGAACATTATGATTTGAATGAGTCTTTGAGAGCCAGAGTGGCAAAACCTAATGCAACTGTTGATACACTAATTCAAATAATGCGTTATGAATTTAATCCGAACTGGATTGTTCAAATTCCGTACAATACAAACACCTACAATAGTCTAAATCAAACTGGATTAGTAGAAAACCTATCCGACTCCTTAAAAGCTACCATAAAGAATTTTTATAATACGAAAATATCTCTTATGGATAGAGTGGAAAAAACCACGAATGACTATCAGGGGAAAGTAACATCTTATGTAAACACCTATACTTTTGGTGTGACGAAAATACACGACCAAGGTGCATTGATTGATTCTCTGGTTTGGAAAAATATTAATTATGGTCATCTTGCGGCCACCTTCCAGGGGATAAGTAATTTTAAAAGAATTCTATTTACTGAAACTAAAGAAGAGCTCGAATTTTCATTGGAGAGTTCTCGAGATTTAATAGCGCAAATAGATAACTACATAAACGAAATCTATAATTGATTGAAAAACCTTACTTTAAAAAACCAAAATCGTTAAAATGAGTAGTAGAAGAAAATTTATTAAAAATGTAAGTGCAGCCTCCCTTGCAACAGCAGTTCCTTTGGGCCAGGTGTCGGCCAAAAACCTAATTAAAGATAGAGAAGTAGTGAATGTTGGCCTTATTGGTGTTAGAGGGATGGGATGGGCAGACCTCAGCTCTTTTCTTAAAAACAAGGGAACAGCATGTATTGCACTTTGCGATGTGGACAGCGATTTATTGGAAAAACGCGCAAAGGAAATAGAAACAAAAACAGGTCAACGCCCAAAAACTTTTAATGACCATCGTAAATTTTTAAAAATTAAAGAGATGGATGCCGTTTTTGTTGGCACTCCAGACCATTGGCACTGTATTCAGATGATCGATGCCTGTGCGGCAGGAAAAGATGTATATGTAGAGAAACCAATAGCCAATAGTATTCACGAGGCAGATTTGATGGTAAAAGCAGTACGCAAGTACAATAGGGTAGTGCAGGTAGGCCAATGGCAAAGAAGCGACCCCCATTGGCATTCGGCCTTTGAATATTTGGATTCCGGTGCCCTGGGCAAGATACGGCAGGTGAAAGCCTGGGCAAATGTAAATTACGGTCGCGGATTTGATGTGGTAGCGGATGCTGAACCTCCCCAGGGTGTGGACTACAACAGATGGCTGGGGCCGGCACCAGAAAGGCCTTTTAATAAAAATAGATTTCATGGTACTTTTAGGTATTTCTGGGATTATGCGGGGGGCCTTATGACCGACTGGGGAGTGCATATGCTGGATATGGTTTTACTTGGTATGAATGCCACTGCGCCTAAATCTGTAGTAGCCATTGGCGGTAAAATTGCATTTCCCAACAATGCAGCAGAAACTCCGGATACGCTGACGACAGTTTATGATTTTGGGAATTTCAGCTTTATTTGGGAACAATTTATGGGTATGGGCACATCGCCGTATTTAGAAGAATCTGGAGAACCTGGAGTGGCTTTTATTGGCGAGAATGGTATTTTGGCCATCAACAGGGCAAGCTGGAAAGTGCTACCCCTTCAGCATGATGGTAAATACTTAACAGAAGTATTACCACCCCGAAAAAGTCGTGTCAGCGGCCTGGATGCCCACACTGCAAATTTCTTGGAATGCATCAAAAATCGAAAAGATCCCAATTGTACTATTGAAATGGGAAGAAATGCCGCCCTGGTAGCCCATTTAGGGAATATCGCCTACCGAACTGGTAAAAAGCTGCAATGGAACGATGTGGAAGGCATAGTCTCTAATGCATCTGAAGCCAATGCTTACATAAAACCAAATTATCGGTCGCCATGGCAATTGTGGGAGGGGTAGGTGTTTTTATGGCAACCAGGATAGAACCGTACTAACGTTTTAATAGATAATTCCATACCTTAGAGAGGACCAACCATTTCCTTTCCATTATCAACTTCTTTCATTATCGAAACAGGACAGAGCGTTAAAAAAACATTCAGTGAATGTTTTTAGTGAATGAGCCAGCTGAGGCGCTGCTTCTTCAGATAACGCTTCCTCACTATTTCCTGAGGAAATGGCATAGCATTATTAACGAGTTGTGGGCCCTCTTGGTGAATGCCCGGCGCTAGTGCTGGCGGGGGTTTTAATGATCTATGATTTTAGTCATAGGATTCTATTTCTTGTAGCATCAATTTTGTGAGAATATTAAAAACCATTTGATATGACTTTCTTAATTACAGCAGTAGCAGGAACGATAGCAGTAGTATTAATTGTTACAATCGTAGAGAGTGTTTATGATTACTAAAGATTAAGCAGTCTTTTGATTCCTATTTTCCATATCTTTTTCATCTATTAGATCAAAAGCAGCTATCTATTGCCATAGTTTTAGATTCTTTTGCGCCTGGCTTGCGCGGGCGTCACGCCCGTACCCAAAATATTTCTTTGCCTGAAAAGGCTAAGTTTGCATATATACGCCTTCTTAAAACTAGTTTAAAGAAGTTTGTTTGAGAAGCCTAAGGTCCACCTTCATTTCATTTCGGACGGACAGGCTCTCCTTCATTTCGTTTCGGACGACAAGGTCCGGCTTAAAGAATGTGAAACACGAGTATGATGCCTGTCTGCCTACAAGGCAGGCTCGGGCTAGCGGGGGAAACAAAATTAAACACAATATCAAATAAATAGAACAATTAATTAAATCCCTTAATGAAACAAAAATGAAATTAATTAAGAACATTTTATTGGCAACAGATTTTAGTAAATCATCCGAGTATGTTTTAGAAAACGCAATAGACCTGGCGAAAATATTTCAATCTAAAATTACCCTCATATATGTATTGCCAAATAATATTGAAAATAAAAAAGCAAAACAATTACTTAAAGAGTTTTCAATAAAGCAGTTGGACTTGATAAATGAGAAAATAAAAAAAGAGGATGTCAAGGTCTCAAAACCAATTCTAGCATATGGGAATTTTTCTGATAAAATCATTCAAACGGCCGAAAAAGTACATGCAAATATGATATTCATAGGAGCAGGCGAGAAATTAAAAGACAATGTTTACATATTAGGTTCAAATGCCGAAAAAATTATTAAAAAAAGTAGTAAGCCTGTGTTTGTTGTAAAAAGCGGGAAACAATTAAGTATAAATAAAGTATTCTGCCCTGTCGATTTTTCTGCTCAATCAAAACGTGCGCTACAAAATGCAATTACTTTAGCACACAGATTTAAGGCTGAACTGGTAATATTTTCTGTTTATGAAGTATCTCATTTATATTCAATAAGAAATAAAATCAATTTTGAAAAGCAAATTGAAAATATACGCAAAGAGCATCAAAAAGAGTTCGACTTTTTTTTAGAAAGTTTCAATTTTACCGGTTTGGATGTAACAAAAGAAATTGAACAAGGAGTTCCTGATATAGAAATACTTAAAGCTATTGAAAAGCATAATTCTGACTTGTTGATTATTGGAACAACCGGCAAATCAGGTATCAGTAAGATTTTAATGGGTAGTGTAACAGAAAAAGTGATCAGGAAAATACCAAGTTCTTTTATTACTTTAAAAAATGAAAATGTTATTATATTAGAATTAGAGTCCAAAATCAGAGATATAGAAAATCACTATAATTTAGCCCAACAACTTTTTAAAGATGGACTTTTTGAAGAATCCATAAATGAGTTTAAAACTTGTCTGAACATTAGTTTTATGCACTTGCCTTCTCTAAAAGCACTAGCTAATGCTTATAAGAAACTAGGAGATACAACTAATGAAAAAAAATACAGGGATATGAGGACTCAAGTTATAGGCAAAATGTATAATGAAAAAATAGAATCTGAAATTAGAAGGTTTAAAGGCAAATAGGCTAATATTTTATGCACAAGACCTAATATCGTATATGAAAAATAGCGAATAAAAGACAGTCTGCGCTGATGAATTTTTGCTTTCGCAAAACCAAAAAAATAAGCCACCTTAATTTAATACGTTACATTGCTTCTGCCCTTAAATGACCCAGATCATTTCGTGGACGCTGTGGCAGCAGGTATCGGGAACAGCAATGGAAAATAATTAAACGGAATAGATTATAAAAACCAACCAGGTTATTGCCCAGGTTTGTTGCAGCTTATTTTACAACTATTTGACAACTTTCCAACTTAATGGGGTTCCAAATTGTATGCCTTTTTATTGCTGTTATTTAATTTAAACTACGTAAAAAATTGTAAATCTCATCCCGATAGCTCCTTCTCCATAGTATTACGAAGGAGAAGCTATCAGGACCAAAAGCCAAGGTCCAATTGAACAGATTTAAGGTGACCTCATCGAGAAAAATGATATATGTCATAAATGCCAGGAGCGCTTAATTATAACATTGGGGATAAATTGATGAAAAAGGAAGACAGGTCTCATTATACGCTAAAAAAGGTATGCAAAGAATGCTTTTTATGACTTATATAAGGAGTTGTAGCCAGTATCCAAAATGTCAATGCCAAAAAAATCTGCCTGTAACAAAGCTTACACTTCTCCAACCTTAATTTTAGGACCGTAAAAGTGCATTGCATAGTTAGTCAAACTACTGATTGATATCATAGGAACTAATCTGACTACTATTGAAATTTGCATTTCATATTGGAAGAAATTAAATATGAGATTCGGACAACATTCATAAAACAATATATCATAAAATCTAAAATTTAGTAATCATGAAACGTTCAAAAGAATTCTTAACCGTTTTTATGGTAATAGCATTTGCATCAGTTTTTTTATCATGTAAAAACAATGAGAAAAAAGACACTAAAAAAGACAAACCCATAGAAGAGCTTGCCGTAATAACCGTAAGTCCTGTTGTTATTTTCGAAAATGACTATGCCAAAGTATCAAAAATCAGTCTTGCTCCAGGAGAATCTCAAGCAACCCATGAAGGAGAAATCCGCCTGATTTATGCATTAACTGATTTCTCAATTGATTGGGAAGAGCAAGGCAAAAAATTAGGTGCTAAAACCTGGAAAAAAGGAGATGTTCATTTTCATGAGGCTGGAACACATGCTGCAAGGAATAACGGAACTACCGTGGCCGAATGGTTAGTATTCGCCAAAAAAAGTACAGATTTGCCAGAATGCGGAGAAAATACAGTTGAAAATGATGCAACCTCAGTATCACCTGACTTTGCACAGACTTTATTCGAAAATGAAGCTTTTAAGATGACACAGGTAAATTTGCCTGTAGGAGAAATTATTCCAATGCATTCGGGAATCAACCGTATTCTTTATTCACTGACTGATTATAACTTAAACTACGAATCCGATAAAGAAGGTAAACTCGATAAAGCATTTACTTCGGGTGATATTCATTGGCATGAGGCTTGCAAACATGCTTTAGAAAACAATGGAGATACCGAAGCCAAATTTTTGGTCGTTAGTTACAGATAGGGTAGATAAAAGTACTGGCTACAACAACTGGAATAGCTCATTGCTGCTGAATTCCTAATCGGAATTTATTGCATTTTGTTATCTTTTGGGATCCTTTTGTGCCCGTCCCCAAATTAGCTCCTTGCCTAAAGGCTTAGGTTGTACTTCCCTTTACAGCTACAAACATCTAAAAATTCATACTCCCCAACCCAGGAAACTGATAAAAATAAAGCCAGAAATAGCAGGGTTTTTTCATTGCTACTAGCTCTTTAAGGTGAGGAAAAGGGCATATGATTTATATCAGTAGTTTCTTACTTAACAAATACTAAATTTGCGAAACAACACCTATAATTCAGAGCACATCATTACATCAAATAAAGATTAATCCTACATTTATCCAATAAACAAAGGTGAACGATTTCGTTATAGGCAACCAAAAAATTGAAAATTATGAGTCGAAAAAACATTATATTATTTAGCCTGTCATTATTGATCTTCCTTTCTTGTGACCGTGATTCAGAGGAAATCATACTAGACCCCCAGACTAATTCTCTTGTGGAAGCTCTTGATCTGGAGCTTTCCCCTCTTACTATTAATCCGTTGAACTGGAGTGATAATGAATTGGGTTTTTTAGATCCGATTGCTACTAAAAAGGTCATTGCCTTAGGTGAAGCTACACATGGGACGGCTGAATTTTTTAATGCCAAACATAGAATATTCAAATATTTAGTTGAAAACCATAATTTCAAAATATTCGCTTTTGAGGCGGATTTTGGAGAATCATTGTTAATTAATGACGCTGTTCAGAGAGGTGCATCAAATGAAATTGAGGAATTAATGAAGACCAAAATGCACTTTTGGACTTGGAGAACGGAGGAAGTAAAAAATCTTCTTGTGTGGATGTGTGAATATAATCTCGACAAATCGGAAGAAGAGAAAGTGCAATATATGGGAGTTGATTGTCAATTTAACTCATACCACCCAGGGATGTTAAAAGACTACCTGGAAATAACTGGTGCTCCTTTCTTTTCCAGTGCAGAAGTAATTCTTAATGAAGCTGAGATGGCCACAGAAGCAGGTTTTGATTCTTATTCAATGGAGGCATTTGCAAATTATCTGCAAAGGATAGATGCTTTGAGAGATTCAATTGCCAATCATGAAAATGAGTTGATTGAAGTCAGTTCTGAGAAAGAATATGAGCTTAATGTAAGAATCTTAGAAGTTATCAGACAAGTCTCAGAAGTAAGATATACCCAAGACGATTATTCAATAGGTTATCGTGATCAATACATGGCTGAAAATACAGCTTGGTTAAATGAATACTTTGATGGGAAAAAAATTGTCTTGTGGGCACACAATGCCCATATTGCAAATGATCCTAATTTTGGAGGCGGCTCAATGGGGTATCATCTCACACAAGATTTCGGCAATGATTATACTACCCTTGGTTTTCTTTTTTCTCGAGGCTCCTTTACTGCTGTTGGGCTGGAAGGAGAGCAATATACTGAACTTGGTGAGCAAGAAATTAATGTGAATCCCAAAACAAATTCACTCAATTTCGTGATGTCTCAAAGTAAAGAACCAGTTTTTGCACTGAAGATCGCGGATTTACAAAAATATAATGAGTGGAATGATGCCTTCACCAATGGTATGGAGGTTTTTGCATTAGGTGCTGTTTTTAACAATAATCCTAAGGATTATTACTATAAGTTTAATCCTACTTTCTTTGATTACATAATCTACTTTGATAAGTCAACGGCTTCAGTTTTACTATAATTACGAGCTATGCTTATAACAATAGGCAAAATGCATAGAAACTCATTTTAACGGGAACGTTACCTACTTTTGCGATTCTTTTATGCCCATACCCAAATTAGCTCTTTGCCTGAACAGGCTAAATTTGCATTAAAATGCTTTCTAAAACTGGCATAATTAATGGGCCACACTAGCAAGATGTTTAGTCTTGCAGGAAATAGATATAAGAACTAATGACCATGAAAAAGACGCTTAAAGCCTTCGTATGGGATTGGGAACAGGGTGTATTATAAGAGGATTGAGGTTGAAAACTACGTGATTAGGATCAATTAGTACTCCCCATTCTAAAACGCTAAAAAGCTCAATTAAAAGAGCAATATTTTAGTTTGATTATTTAACCTTCCATATAAGGGATTTCTGAAATATTCGGATAAATAACATTAGCGTTAAAGAGAACTCCACAACTATAATATTATCTCGTAATTACAATATGACGTGCGGTTTCTATTTCCAATTCTTCATACTCCCAATCTTCGCCAATTATAGCAACACCATCCTCGTAATGCATGCGTGCCAATTCTTCTATCTGAAAACCACCCTGTGCCAATGATTCTAAAAAAGTATCACTTTGTTTTGTGTTGGCATATATCGTTTCTTTTTTGGTGTAGAAAAGTTTTGTAGGGCATTCTAAAGCTTGTTTAAAACGTGATTTTGTAAGGTAACGAGGTTTGTTTTCTTTCATACTTATTATTAATAAAGTCTAACCGATGTTTTTATAATCCTCAATCATTTCCGCATAATCATTTAAATGTCTTTTCATTACGGATAAATAAAATCGTTTAGCATCTTTAATTTCGTGTTCATTTTTATTATGAAGATGTTGAATTATTCTTTTAGCCAAATCAGTATGTTTCTTTTTTAAATGTCCTGTGAAAAAGTCACTTCTATTTTTTTTATCTGAATTAAATTGTTCAAACTCAATGAGAGCTTTGTTTACTTCTTCTTTGAACTCTCCGTTAAAAAAAATCTTGAGATTCCTCAAAGAATCCTTTGGGAATACTATCGCTTTTATATCGATTCAAACTAAATCCTATTGGTACAAGGTTTTCGACAATGTTACCTGGGGCACCAACAGATTTAGGAACAAAATGATCAATATCGACAATATGACCGATACCTTTACGTTTGGTGAAATAACTCCAAAGTTGCGTTCTTAGAAGACTGGAGATATTAGGCTTCAAATCACTTTCAATCCATAAATCAGGCTTAGAAATGTAATTTAGA
>Ga0316198_10001108_pt1 | contig 15525 bp, 13 predicted proteins | sample OudBieAanoxic_MG_FD_204935 | JGI IMG/M metagenome (GOLD analysis project Ga0316198, IMG submission 204935) | Coastal sediment microbial communities from Oude Bieten Haven, Netherlands - site A anoxic | ecosystem: Environmental > Aquatic > Marine > Coastal > Sediment | place: Netherlands...
CCGACCTGCGGGCAGTGATCGACGCAGAGGCCGCAGGCGACGCACTCGTCGTTCACATAGCGCGGGTTCTTCCGCACCGTGACCGTGAAGTCGCCCGGCTCGCCCTCGCACCCGGTGATCTCTGCGTTGGTGATGACCTCGATGAGCGGATGCCGACCGGCATCCATGGCCTTAGGCCCGAGGATTCATATCGCGCAGTCCATGGTGGGGAAGGTCTTGTCGAGCTGGGCCATCCGGCCCCCCAACGACGGTGACTTCTCCACGATGGTCACCGGGATCCGGGCATTGGCGAGATCGAGCGCGGCCTGGATGCCGGCGATTCCGCCGCCGACCACCAGCGCCCGCAGCTCCTTGCCGCCGGTTCCCTCGATGTCGATCAACTCATCCATCTTATTTCGCCTTTGTCCCTCGTCCTCAATTCATAATTCATAACTCATAATTCATAATTAAATCAGCGCCTTAGGTTGCTACGAGAACCTCCTCACTCGCCCCGGCCTTAGCGGCTTCGCCGTACTCCTTTTCATACGAGTCGTAGCCCGCGTCGAAGGCCCGCAGATTGAGCTCCTGGGTGCCGTCGGGGACGGACTTTGCGACCGCCTCCCGCATAGCCTCCTGGGGTACGAGATTGGTCACCGCGGCGAAGAACCCGAGCATGACGATGTTCTGGACGATGGCGCGACCCAGACCCTCGGCAATCCGGGTCGAGGCCACACCGAAGGAAGGCTGGCCCTCCTTGATGGTCGGCCGCACCAGGTCCTTCTCATAGATCAGGATGCCGTCGTCCTTGAGCTCGTCGCGGTACTTGTCATAGCCTTCGGCCGACATGACGACAAAGACATCGGGCCGGCCGATGTAGGGGTACAACACCTCGGTGTCGGAGACCGCCACGGTGGTCGAACACGCAGAACCCCGCGCCTCGGGGCCGAAGCTCTGGATCATGGTGGCGTGTTTGTCGGCGTGAACCGCGCAGGCGCGGCCGATGATGTGGCCCGAGAGCACCACGCCCTGGCCGCCGAAACCGGTGATACGGATCTCAACGCGACTGGCGTCAGTCATGGAGCCACCCCCCTTCCGGCGCCATGGGTACGTATTTCTCGCCGAGCACTTCTTCGTAGTGGCCGTGCATCATGTCGAGGAAGGTGGGTTTCTCCTCATCGACGAAATTGCCGCAGACGATGGTGTCCTGGAAACCGATGTCCACCTCACGGGTGTCGATGCCGTGCTTGATGGTCGCGTTGTCGTGATAGAAGCGCATGAGCTCGAGCCCGCCTCCAAGCCTGTTGAGCCGCGAATAGAGCGTCGAGCAGGGCGCGATGACCTCGATAAAGCGAAAACCCTTGCGACGCAACGCCACTCGCATGCATTTGGTGAGCCGTCGGATATGCAGGCAGGTCCATCTGGACACATAGCTCGCGCCGCAGCTCGCCGCAAGATGGGGAAGGTTGAAGGGTCGCTCGAAATTACCGAACGGCATGGTTGAGGACTTTGCGGTGATCGGCGTGGTGGGTGCGTTCTGGCCGCCGGTCATCCCGTAGATGAAATTGTTGACCAGGATGACGAGCATATCCATGTTTCGCCGCGCCGCGTGGATGAAGTGGTTGCCACCGATCCCCGATAGATCACCATCCCCGGAGAACACCACCGCCTCGAGCTCCGGGCGGGCGAGCTTGAGACCGGTGGCAAACGGAATCGCCCGGCCGTGGGTGGCGTGGAAGGCGTCGAGGTTCATGTAGCCGGCAACCCGTCCGGTGCAGCCGATGCCCGAGGTGATGGCCACCTTGTCGAGATCGACATCGGCCTCCTCGAGGGCGGCGGCAAAACACTTGACCACGGTGCCGATGCCGCAGGTCGGGCACCAGATGTGCGGCATCCGATCCATTCGAAGGTAGGGTGCAATGGGGTGATCGTTGGGGTTCGGGGGGTGTGTTGTCGCGCTCATCGGGCTGCCTCCACGATCGCGGTGCAAATGGCCTGGGGATCGTGCACGCCGCCACCGGCGTGCGGAACGTGCACCGCCTTTGCCTGCCCGGCAGCGCAGCGCTCGACCTCGAGCACCATCTGGCCCAGGTTGATTTCGGGAACGACAAAGGCCTTGATTCCGGCGGCGAGTTCGCGGATTCGCCTCTCAGGGAACGGCCAGACGACGATCAGCCGCAGGAAACCGACCTTGACGCCCTGCTTGCGGGCGAGGTCGATCCCCATCCGCGCCACCCGGGCGGTGATGCCATAGGCCACCACCACCACGTCGGCGCCGTCGACCTCCTCCTCCTCGATGCGGATGATGTCGTCGACGTTGAGGAGGATCTTGTCCATGATGCGCTGAACGTTGATCTGCTGCCGCTCGACCGACATGTCGGGGTAGCCGCGGTCATCGTGGGTGAGGCCGGTGGTGTGGAAGCGATAGCCGTCGCCGGCCCGAACCATTTCGGGCACCCCCCGGCCGTTGAGCGCGTAGGGTTTGTATTCCTCGGGCGTCTTTTCCGAGAGCACACGAGGAACGACGTCGATCTCGTCGGCCTCCGGAATGACCACCTTCTCGGTCATGTGGCCGACGCACTCGTCCATCATGAACATCACCGGCACCCGGTAGGTCTCGGAAAGGTTGAAGGCGTCGATGGTGAGATCGAAGGCCTCCTGCGGCGATTGCGGCGACATGGCGATGAGCTCGTAGTCGCCGTGCGAGCCCCAACGGGCCTGCATCATATCCGCCTGGCCGACCATGGTCGGAAGTCCGGTCGAGGGCCCGCCGCGCTGGACATTGACCACGACGCACGGGGTTTCCATCATCGCCGCGAGCCCGATGTTTTCCATCATCAGGCTGAAACCGGGGCCCGAGGTCACGGTCATGGTTTTGGTTCCGGTCCATGCGGCCCCGGCCACCGCCGCCATTGAGGCGAGTTCATCCTCCATCTGGATGAAGGTCCCCCCCATCATCGGGAACCGTCTGGAGATCCTTTCGACAACCTCCGTGGAAGGGGTGATCGGATACCCGGCCACGAAACGGCAACCCGCCGCCATGGCCCCCTCACCACAGGCGTAATCGCCATCGAGGTAGTGGACACCGGTGAGTACACCCTTTGGATCAGTTTTCAATTGAGTGCCTCCTTTTCGGCGAATTTGTCTTCCTCGGCGGAGATGCTGAGGACCGCCTCGACCGCTGCGGGATCGCCCGCCGGGACGCAGAAGATGGCGAAATCCGGACAAATCATTTCGCAGAGATTGCAGTTGACGCACTCGCCTTCGACCACGACTTCGGGAGGGTGGTAGCCCTTGACGTTGAAGTCCTCGGACATCACGAGGACGTCCTTGGGGCAGTACTCGACACAGAACGCACACCCCTTGCAGCGGTCGGCGATGATCACCACCTCGCCACGCGGCACCGTCACGTGATCGAAGTCGAGCGGCTTACGCCAATACCTCATGACTCGTTCCTCCACATTCGGATCACCGTTCCACCCGTGCCCGTGCCCGTTTCCGTGCCCGTGCCCGAGATGACGTTTGAAACCCGCACTATGCCTCCGCCCCTCGTCGCGGCTTGAGCGCGCACTCACCCTGAAGCTCTTCCACCACGCAATTTGGGCGGTAGTACCCCGCACAGCGCAGGCACGGCGCCTCGGCCACCGTCGTGCGCTCAAGCATTCCCAAACAGACGTCCCGCAGCAGATCGCAGAACGCCTCGGTCCGGTCCTCCCCGAGTTCTTCGATCACCGGCGCCAGTTGGGAGGCCTTGAGGCGCTCGAATTCATCGACCAGCTGTCGCCCTTCCTGGCTGACCGACAGAAGGGTGGCGCGCCGGTCCTCGGTGGAGGGTTCGCGAACCACCAGCCCGAACTCCTCGAGACGGTCGAGGTTCTTGCTGCTCGCCGCCGGCGAAACCCCGAGACATCGAGCCAACTCGCACACCTGCAGCTCCGAGTTACCGGCAATCAGTTTGAGGAAACAGAACTGGGAACGGCTCAGGCTGTATGGACTGATCTGATCGAGGAAGGACGACTCGAGGAACTCTCGAAGCAACGAGCTCAGGATGTGGCCGTAGCGTAAGAAACGGTAGAACCCCGCGCCGGATAACGGCGAGTCGGCGACGGGGGCGGTCTGAGCGGAGCGACCATCGGGGGCCGGCATGACTCACCAGCTTTCTCTTCACCCTGTCAATATTTCACCTAGTTGACTATTTATGTCGTAAAATAAAATTGTCAAGTACCTGAAACTAAACGCGATAGAGACTGATACGCAGCTTCCATGTGAAAGAAGACACGACGCTTGTTCAGATTGACAAACGGCAGTTTCGACGAGGCCTATACTGCAGCAAAATATTTCTGAGAAAGTTGAGAATCGGAAAGCGGACCAACAAAAAACCGGGAGGCGCGAGGCCTCCCGGTAGAGTTCGTGTTGAAAAGGTTCAGCTAGAACTTGGGATAGAACGCGGTCAGCATTTCCTTGGTGGTCAGGGCTCCGTTGCCCGCCATGGCGCGTTCCTTGATGTCCTCGAGCCGATCGGTCAGCGACGGCGTCTCGACCTCGTAGAGAATACCGCAGGTGAGCTTGTCCTTCTCGCGCGTATACGGCACCGAGCTTGCGCGCCGCGCCGGATCGTAGTCTTCGGGCAGATAGCCGAGCTTGGCCTTCATCTCCTTGAACTGGTCGTCGCCACGCCAGGTCACACACGGCGACATGACGTTGAGGAACGAGAAGCCGTTGTGCACCAAACCGGCGGCGATCATCTGGGTGAGGTTTTTCATATCGCCCGAGAATCCGCGAGCCACCCAGGACGCCCCGGTGGAGATTGCCAGCTCGCAGGGATCGACGCTGGGTTCGGGGTTGCCCCAGAAGGTCGACTTGGTCTTGTCGCCGCTGGGCGTTGTCGGCGCTGCTTGGCCCTTGGTCAGACCGTAGATCTCGTTGTCCATCATGATGTAGAGGATATCGAGGTTGCGCCGGCACGTGTGGATCAGGTGATTGCCACCGATGGCGAGACCATCGCCGTCGCCGCCGACCGCGATCACGTCGAGATCGGGTCGCGCCGTCTTGACGCCGGTGGCCAGGGTCAGAGCCCGGCCGTGGACGCCGTTGAATCCGTACGTTTTGACATAGCCCGGAAGCCGTGACGAGCAGCCGATGCCGGACAGAATCACGGTATTCGAAGGCTCGATCTGGAGCTGCGCCATGGCCCGGTAGAGGGCGTTGAGGACCCCGAAGTCACCGCAACCGGGGCACCACACCGGCTTGAGACCGGATTTGTAGGCACCGGGTTTCAACTCGACTTTGACTCCTGCCGCGCTCATACCAACACCTCCCGCCGCATGGCGCTCATCTCGAGCACCTTCTGAATCTTGTCCTCGACCTCACCGACGGTGAGGTTTTTGCCGCCCGAACGTTTGTAGACGTAGGTGTGGCCATCGGGCAACTCGAGGAACGTCTGCAGGTACTTGTAGAACTGGGCCGAGTAGCTGAGTTCGACCACGACGACCTCGCGGACCGTCTTGATGTACTCCTGGAACTCATGGTATGGGAACGGGTAGAGCAGCTGCGGCACGAAGGCCGAAACCCGTTCACCCCGCCCGTTGGCCCTGAGCACCGCTTCCTTGACCGGACCCTTGGAGGAACCCCAGCAGATGATGCCGACATCGGCCCGTTCGGAGCCGTAGTGCCGGAAGTAGCTGTACTTGTCACGAACCGCCCGGAGTTTCCGGTAACGTTTGGCGTTCATCTTCTCGTGGGTCAGGAACATCGAGGTCGGCGATCCGTCCTCCGTGTGCTCGAGGCCGTTGGTCTGGTATTCGCCACCTTTCATCCCCGGCCAGGACATGGGCGAAATCCCCGACTTGGTCTCCTTGTAGCGCTTGTACTCCTGGAGATCACCGGCCGAGGGCACCTGCCTGCCCGTCACCTCGTGGTCGAGGGTGAGCATGGACAGGGTCTCACGCCGCTGGGCGATGAACTGGTCGGAGAGAACGATGACCGGCACCTGCGCCTCTTCCGCGATGTTGAAGGCCGCCACCGTGGCGTGGAAACAGTCTTCGACGTCGGCGGGGGCCAAGACCACGCGCGGCGCATCACCGTGGGAACCCCAGAGGGCCTGCCACAGATCCGACTGCTCGCTCTTGGTCGGCAAGCCGGTGGACGGTCCACCGCGCTGAACATCGATGATCACGGCCGGAATCTCGGCCATGGATGCGAGACCGAGCATCTCGGTCATGAGTGCGAGACCGGGGCCCGAAGTCGCCGTCATGGACTTGACCCCGGCAAACGACCCGCCGATCACCGCACCGATGGCCGAGAGCTCATCCTCGGTCTGGACGATATAACCGCCGACCTCGGGCATGAGCTTCGACAGGAGGTGGAGCACCTCCGACGATGGCGTGATGGGGTATCCGGCGAAGAACCGGCATCCGGCGTGCAATGCGGCCACCGCCGAGAGCTCGTTGCCCGACATGAGCAACATCGGTTCACCGGGGCTGTACTGCATCCGTTTTCCGGCCGCGGCATCGGCGATCTTCGCCGCATGGATCTTGCCCGCTTCGAAACCCTTGAGGTTGGCCTCGAGGACCTCGGATTTTTTCTTGGCGAACTTGCCCTTGATGGCGAGCTCGAGCGGTTCCTGCGGCAACTTGAACAGTTCCGACAGGAGACCCAGGGTGACGATATTCTTGGCGAGCTTTGTGCCTGCGGATTCCTTGGCGAGCTCGATGAAGGGAACCGGCACCCAGCGCACGTCGTCGGTGTCCGGACCGAGATCGATGCCCTCACGCGGGCTGTCGTCGGCCTCCTCGTAGATCACGATGGCATCCGGCGCGGCCAGAAGTTCACCGCGGAACTGCGCGAAGTCCGCCCAGTTGAAGACGACGAGCACTTGGATCAGATCCCCCTGCGCGTAGATGGGATCGGCGCTGATCCGAACGGTGCAGGACGACTCCCCACCCCGGATCTGCGGTCCATAGGCTTCGACTTTCATTACGTGCAGCCCGACCGATGCGCCGGTCTGCGCCAACATGTCTCCCGTGGTGATCACACCGTCACCACCGGAGCCGACGATTGCAAATGTGAGATCCCTTGTCGGCATCTTTGGAGTCCTCCTTACGGGCGCTCCAGGCCCTTGGCAAGGGATTGTGAACCCGTTCACAGGAAATGTCCACCTGCGGCAAGTAATCTGATCGAACAATTCACCTATTGGGTGAGCGAGGTCGCAATCCAGGTGCCCGGCGCACGCGCGGCGGACTTCTCGAGAACCGCCCTCGCCTCGGCTTCACGGCCGTCGGTGGAGCTCAGGGCGGTACCGAGAACCCACTCGGCCAGCGGCACCCACGCGCAGGCCTCGAAGTCGACCCTGCAGTCCATCTCGAGGTTGTTGAGCGCCCCCTCGGCAAGCTGTGCCGCGACCGTCGCGTCGCCATCCGACAACCGCACTCGCGCCTCGAGCAGACGAGCGAGATCCCGGGTCTCGTTGAGCGCCGCGAGATTCTCTGCGACATCAAGGGCAGGCCCGGAGTTTCCGGTCGTCTCGAATCGGGCCCATGCCTGAACCAGCTGAAGCCAGAGGTGAACCCAACCCGGGTCGACATCGACAAGGCGCGGATCATCCCACTCGCCCTGGAAGAAGAGCCAGGCCATGTCGAGAAAACCGACCACCTCGTTGTTGGAACTTGCTCCGAGATTGCCGGCATATCGACGAGTCTCGTCGTAGGCCCGGCGGTCACCGTGGACCGCCGCGTCGAGGATCATCATGAAAATCAGATCCGTATGGGCGCGGCCGCTGCTGCCGACGCCGATGCTCTCGGCAACCCACCGGCGGCCATCCGACCGCTCACCCGCGATCAGCAACTGCTCGCCGAGGCGAAGCCTGAGGTCGTTCTCATCGGGATAGCGCTCGACACCGTCCCTCAGCACCGCGGTCGCGTTCTCCACATGCCCCCCCGAGGCCAGAGCACGCGCCGCCACCAGATAGGCCGCGACCTCACTGGGTTGCTCGGCGAGGATCTCGGGATGATCGGCCCTGAGTCGCGCCATGGTGAAAGGCGGATCGACCCGAGCAGCCAACCTGAGCCTGGCGCAGGTCAAGGCGAGATCATCCCAGAATGCCTCTCGAGCCTCGCAGCCGGCACCGAAGGTCGGAGCGCCCTCCGGGTTGCCCCAGAGATCGAATCGGCGAACCTCGCCATCCACCATCATTTCGATCCCGCTGTCAGTGACCCGCGGCGCATCCACCACGTGCACTCCCGAGCCGAGCGGCGTGTAGGTCAAACATCCAGCGGGACCCACCGTCCTCGCCTGAGAGAAGGCATCAAGGTCGGGGGAGGCCATGCGAGTACACGACTCGCCCGTCAATCTCGATCTGGCGCCGAAGGTGACGAGCACGCGCTGAAACCCCATCGGGTTGTTGATCACCACGGCGACGACTTCGTCAATCCCGTCGCCGTTGAGGTCGGCTATGGAGAGGAGCTGCGAGTGGCCCGAGTTGGAGAAGAGCATGATCGGCTTCTCCGTCGCGCGACGGAAGCTGGTGGCGCCGATCATCGTCGAATACCAACGGGAGTTGATCAAAGCCCACACCAGATCGGCGCCCTCCCCGAGGATATGACCCACCGTCATCTCGCGGAGGTACCAGATGGGAGCAACCTCGGGAAAGGCCGTGTCCATCAAGATCGTTGAATCGAACGATCGCAACACTTCTCCGCGATCGGAACGGAGTTCCATCACCACGCCGATGTCCGGATCGGCGTTCCCCGCAGCCGGTGACCAGCCGATGGCCACCTCGGAACGCGAGTCGCCGACAAGATCCTCCACCAAGGCTACCGGTCGTTCCAGGGGCCGGCTCGCCGACCACAGCTGCTCGTTGTCCACCGCCCGCGCAATCAGTACATCGCCTTCGATCTCCACCCGATCGAGGCTGGGGGCCTTGACGGTCCTCAGCAACCAGACACCCCCAGCGATCACGGCCGCTGCAACGACAACGGTTGCGGTCTTGCGGATCGCCCTCGACGACAATCCGACGCTGCGGCCGTCCAACGCCTCGAGCGCCTTGTGCGCCGATGAGTATCGTGCCAGCGGCTGCTTCTCCAGCAAGCGCTCGACAAACCGTGCGAGCCACCGCGGACACTCGGGGCGGAAGTCGCGCACCGGCGGCGGTTCGGCGTGGAGGTGACCATCGGCTACCTGGAAGGCGGAGTCACCCTCGAAGGGCAGTCGTCCCGTCAGCAGTTGGAAGAGAGTCACGCCGAGGCTGTAGAGATCGCACGCCGCGGTCGGCGCTTCGCCGCGAAGCTGCTCCGGCGCCATGAAGCGCGGCGTTCCGACCCCCTCGAGGGTCCGCGTCAGATCCGAGGAGCGGTCCATGTGCCGGACCAGACCGAGATCAGACAGCTTGACGGTCCCGTCCTCGCCCACCAGCAGATTGGACGGTTTGACGTCGCGGTGAACGATCCGGTTGTCGTGGAGGTACCCGAGAACCTGGAGCGTTTGGCGCGCCCACTCGATCACCGATTCCACCGGCTGGGCGCCACCCGCAACCACCCGATCCGCCAGGGTTCCGCCGGAAACATGCTCCATCACCGCCACCGGCCGATCACTGGTCTCCACCACATCGAAGATGCGAATCAGATTTGGGTGGGACAGCCGGCGACCCTGCCGCACTTCCTCGAGCCAACGAGCCCGTGTCCGTTCGTCTGCGTCGGCCGGGAGGATCTTGAGCGCCACCCGCTGGCCCAGGGTCCGGTCCTCGGCCAGCCACACCGTCGCCTGACCTCCAGATCCGAGCAACTCGAGCAGCCGCCAACGATCCGGAAGGTCCACCGTCGCCGACGCCGAGCCGTGCGCCGCCTGTGCGTCGACCGGTGCGGTTCGGTGATCCGAAGGGCCCTCTCTCATGTAATGGTCACGCTAGCACGGCGTTCCTCGAAGTTTGAACCGCTCAGTCGTATGGAACGCGCAGGCATCATCGCAAGGGTGAGACGCGGCCTCTACCTGATTCCTCCTCGAATTCCCCTCGGTGGCGCCTGGAGCCCCGACGAGGGGTTGGCAATCACCACGTTGATGGCGGACCGAAACGCCACGTACCAGGTCTGTGGGCCCAGCGCGTTCAACTACTTCGGATGCGAAGGGTGGTACCCATCCACCTGTGAGGATTCGATGAGGTGCCATACAAGCGTTGAAGCACGACTTGGTCGCTACGCGCACGGATTGGTGGTACACCGCATGAGCTGGTTGTTTGGCGAACGATCTGGTTTTCAGGGGTTGTGGGACAGAGGTCCATTACGATGGCTTCGTGACGTCCTCGTGCCTTCGTGTCTTCGTGTTTGCGACGGTGCGATGTCCTCGCGCACCTAGCGTCCTCAAGGTTCTTCCCTGTGTTGGCTCGGTGCCTCTGTGTCTCTGAGGTGAATCGCGATGGATGAGCCGCTAACCCAAACCGAGGCGATCAATCTTGAGTGCTAATCCATTGCGCGAAATGCCAAGCAACTTAGCAGCCTGGGATCGATTGCCTTTGGTCCGCGCCAGGGCTGCCGCGATCATCTTCCGCTCGAGATCAGCCACCGCGGTGTCGAGATCGAGATCGCCGCTGACATCGAAATCATCGAGCTGCTGCTGGGCCGTCGGGTAGAGGATGGCCGGCGACAGCATGGTCGAATCGATGGCCTGGTTCTCAGGACAGAGATAGACCAACCGACGGACTTCGTGCTCGAGCTCGCGGACATTACCCAGCCAGGGAGCGGTGGCGATAGAGTTGAGCGCCTTGACGGTGATCCCACGAACGCTCTTGCCGATCTCCTCGGAGTAGAGCCGCATGAAGTGCTCGACAAAGGCCGGAATGTCACCGCGCCGGGCCCGCAATGGTGGGACCCGAACGGTGAAGCCGGCGACCCGGTAGTAGAGATCCCGGCGGAATTTATTGGCGTTGATGAGGGCCTGGAGGTCGGTGTTGGTGGCGGTGATGATCCGAACATCGATGGGCTCCGGGGCGCGCGCGCCCAACGGGTGGATCTCGAGCTGCTGCAGGGCCCGCAGGAGCTTGGCCTGGAGCTCTAGCGACATGTCGCCGATCTCGTCGAGAAAGAGAAAACCACCACGAGCGAGCTGGAACTTGCCCTTGCGGGCGGTGACCCCGGTGGCCACGCCGCTCTCGATACCGAAGAGCTCGGCCTCGAGGAGTTCGGATGGAATCGCCGCACAGTTGACCGCGACAAAAGGGCCTTCTCGGCGAGCCGAGGAGGCGTAGAGGGTCTCGGCGACGTGCTCCTTGCCGACACCCGTCTCCCCGGTGATCAGAACCGGGATGTCGCCACGCAGAAGCTGCCTGAGCTGGGCGTAGACCTCGGCCATGGCGATGGACCGGCCGACGACGTGGCGGGGCGAGAAATACAGCTCAGGTGGCGTGGTGGAACCGATTCCGACTTCGATGTGAACCGGTTCCGACTTGGAATGAAGGAGCATCCGGAGCACCGCTTCGAGCAACGGTCCGGCGGCCCGGCGGTGGGCAAAATCGCCGACCAGAACCAGGCCCCACGGTGATGTCGATGGCGTGGATGCCGCCGACCATGTCAGCACTTCATCGCCGTCAACGCGGCCGTTGATCACCACCGTCTCGGTGTCGACACCTGCGATTGCCGATGCAAACGCCTCAGCCACAAGATCGAGCCCGGCGCCCTCGAGAATCGTTCCGCACGCACACAGAACCACCGGGTCGCCACCGTTACCCCATTCTACGAGGCAGGCGCCCGTGGCGCCGAGCTCTGCGCGGAGGCAACTCAGGGCATCTGTGAGATCCGGGGCGATGGCGCCGACGAGGAGACCGGTGAGTTTGTTGAGCAACGCCACCCAGTTCGGGGGTTCATCCTCGGCCCGGCGGGCGATGGCTCTGACCTGGGTCGTGCTGTCGGGGAGTTCGCTCCGCCTCCGGTGGGGATCGAGTGGGATGGCGACCCTGGCGTCATCGGGATGCACCCTGACCACATAGAGCACCACCGGCCCAAAACCGATCCAGTCACCTTCGTCCACGGTCCTCTCGTCAATCCTCCGACCATTGACGAAAGTGCCGTTCTTGCTGTCGAGGTCCCTGACCGTGAGGGTGCCTTCGGAAACCGTCAAGGTGGCCTGTCGTCGGGAGACGCCGGCCATTTCCAGCAGGACATCGCACTCTCCGGCCGCGCCAAGAAGGTGTTCGCCTTCGCTGAGGTCATAAGTCAGCCGCGTCCCGTCCGCCTCTCCGGTCAACCGGAAGCAGTGGGTCTTTTCCGCAGCGTCTTGGTCGTTTGCCATATCAGGAGTCGCCCTCCGACGTGCTTGATTGCAAGGACCACGCCAATTGAGACTACAACAAACCCCGACCGTATCCGCCGTCCACGGGCAACGCCGTTCCGGTGATGCCCGACGCGCCGTCGGAACACAGGAAAGCGACGGCGGCGGCAACTTCGGCCGGATCGAGGAGCCGACCGATGGGCGCCATGGCAGCCCAACTGGTCATCAACTCATCGGCGGTCGTGCCCATCGCAACGGCCTTGGTTTCCGCGAGCTCGACGAGTCGATCGGTGGCGGTGTAGCCGGGCAGCACGCTGTTGACGGTGACGCCGTTGGAGGCCACCTCATCGGCAACGCTTTTGAGATAGCCGGTGAGCCCGGCGCGCAAGGTGTTGGACAACACCAGCAAAGGCTGCGGCTCGCGCACGGCGATGGAGGTGATGGCCACCAATCGCCCCCACCCCGCGGTCCGCATGGGCGGCAGGCAGAGTTCGAGAAAGCGCTGCACCGGCAGCAGCAGCAACTCGCAAGCGGACATGAGGTCGCTCGACGAAGCGTTGATGGCTTTCATGGCCGGCGGCCCGCCGCCGTTGGTGACGATGATCTCGGGCTGACCAAAGAGATCCCGGGTGGCCGACACCACTCTGGCGGGCCCGTCAGGCTCGCTGAGGTCGACAGCCACCCCAGCCACCTCACCACCGGTGGCGGCGCGAAGAGCCTCGGCCGCGGCCGTGATGCGTTCCTCGGAACGCGAGACGATGATGGTCCTCTTGCCCTGTCTCATCAGTTCTTCGGCCACGGCGTAGCCGAGGCCGGCCGACGCGCCGCAAACGATGGCAATCCGACCTCTGGATTGGCTCACTTCGTTCTCCAACTCCAAAATGATGAATGATGAATGATGAATGATGGCGAAATGATGAATGCGAAATGATGAATGATGAAACCCGTACCAGAGGCATCTTGCGTTCTCTTCACCCTCATCTTGAAATCACCGCTTGGATCCTCGGGACTTGAGAGTCCTGGCTGACGTAACCAGTATAGCCGTCAGTTGGTCAGCCTCGTTCCTGAGCCCGGTCAGCATATCCGCATCGACCATTCCTGATTCCATAAGAAGCTCGCGCCAATATGCTGTTTCCTCCAGCTCCTGAAGTGCGCTCTCCGTCTTGCTGATCATCTCGGCGTCCGAACGGCTGCGCTTGCCTTCGCGCAGCTGTGCTCCAACCGATGTCCCCGATCGCAAGACCTGCCTACCAATAACACGGGCCTCGGTCGTCTTCGGCAACGCCCCGAATAGCCTGATGATCCGAAGCGCAAACTCCTTCGTCCGCTCCAAAATGTCCCACGGCCGCCCTTCATCATTCATCATTCCGAACATCATTCCGCATTCATCATTCATCATTTCTTGAACGGAAAGCTCGGATCGATATCGACCGGGATCCCGACCAGGGCATCGATGGCCATCACCATGGCCGGGTTGACGTCGCCGTATTTCTCGACAAAAGCCAGGGCGCCATCGTAGTCGCCCTCGGCCTGGATCATGAGCAGCTCGTGCGCCAGGTCCCGGAAAGTGCCCTCGAAGACATCGGGGACCGGTCGAAACTTGCCTTCGTCGGTGATCTCGACCGCACCCTTTTCGAGCAGAAAATTGGTCTGGAGAACCATTCCGAGACCGTGCGCCTCGGCGACGCCGAAGCGGGTGGTGCGGAAGATCCCGGCGGTGTAGGTCCAGGGCAGGCTCTCGAGGATCTCGGGCTCCATGACGCCCTTGGCGACCAGGGCATAGATGTCGTAGACACCCAGGACATCGGCCTTGGCCTCCTCGAAGGCCGAGTAGAGGTCCTTAAGCTCGAGCCGGACTTCGGTCGCCCGCCCGTCGATAGTGATCTGACCGGGGCCGATGCCGTGCGACAGCTCGTGGTGGAGGGTGAACTGGAAAAAGGCCTCGAACGAGATTCGATTGACCTCGTCCGCGGGCATGACAGCATGGGCGATGGGCAACAGAATGCCCTCGTACTTGGCCTGCATGACATTCTTGAGCAGGACCTTCTTGGAGCCCTTGGCCTCACGCACCCGCTCGTCGTTCGGGAGATTGAAGGCAATGGTCTGGACCCCGGAGCGGGTGTCACCGGTGGCCAAGAGCTCGTCCACCACGCGGATGGGTGACTCGGCGCCGCGGTCGAAATTCTTGTGCTCGTCGGGAATCGGCAAATTCTTCTCGAGGAAGGGCAACTCGGACTTGAAGACCTCGAGGCGCTTGGAGTCTTCCGGCTGGGCGACGCAAAGGAAGCACTCGAAGGCCGCCTTGTAGCCGAAGAGCGAGTCTTCGTAGGTTTCGTAGGGTCCGATGACCACCTCGATGGCCGAATCGAGATCCATCCACGCCATATCCGATTCGTAGTAGTCGTCGGTGAAGAACGCGTCCGCCCGGAGTTTGAGGAAGTTCCTCAAGCTCTCGTTGTCGGTGGCGGCGGCTGCGGCGCGCATGGCCGTGGCGGCGCGCTCGAGGGAGGCCGCAAACGCCTTGCTGTAGGGAATGGCCACCAGGGCGTCGCCGTCACGGCGGATGAGCGTGTGGAGCGAGGTGAAGGCCTCTCGATCCTCGGGGTGAGCCTCGATCCAGGCGTTGAACTCGGCTTCGGTGAGATCCTCCGGGTAGTAGCCGGCGCCCGGTGGATGGGGTTTGTCGCCGAGGAAGGGCTTGTGGTGGTCGAGCCGATCCCACGGCCCGTTCATGATCCGGTAGTAGTCGCGGGCAGCCGCGGCGTTGGGACCCTCGAGCGCCCCGACCCTCGACGCGAACTCGGGGTTGCCGGCCCATGCCTGGACGGTGAAGATTTCATCGATGGCCTTGGCGGCGTCCACCAGGTGGAGCATGGCCTCGCAGTCCCCGTCGGACAGGTGCAGGGTCTCCGCGGTCAGGGTTTGCGGGACAAACTGGGCGCGGAGCTGGACGATGTCGTCCCGCACCGTCAGGCCATCATTGTCGGCGGGTGCATCCGAGGTCGCACCACAGCCCGTGAGAATCATCGTCAGCATCACTACCGCCATTCCACAAGTTTTCATACACGCCTCCAAGAACAGCCGTTGAGGCTGATTACTATTCCGGTTTCCTGGCCCAGACGACAAAATCCCGCGGGCCGTTGACGAGATCGTCGAGCCGGCGGGCAAGCCGATCGAGCCTGACCGCCACGGCCGCGACCTCGGGATCGTCGCCGGTGGGACCCTCGGCCGCAGCATCGGCAAAGAGCTGCTCGGCCGGGAATGGGTGGAGCAATTCGCGTCGGTCAACCTCGAACC
>Ga0316198_10001110_pt1 | contig 15522 bp, 12 predicted proteins | sample OudBieAanoxic_MG_FD_204935 | JGI IMG/M metagenome (GOLD analysis project Ga0316198, IMG submission 204935) | Coastal sediment microbial communities from Oude Bieten Haven, Netherlands - site A anoxic | ecosystem: Environmental > Aquatic > Marine > Coastal > Sediment | place: Netherlands...
TCTGTTCGGGATGGGCGAGCTGCTGCTCTACTGGTGGTTACTGCTCACGTTGCTCGACCTGGTTGCCGCTCTCGTAACCGTATCGATGGAAGAAGAGCAACTCTCCCTGGTACCGCTGGCCGTGATTTACCGCGTCTTTTTCATTCTCTTCCTCGACGTGACCAAGTCGTTCGCGGCGACGGAGGAGCTGTTCCGCTTCGGGATGGACTGGGACCAGGTTCGGCGAATCCCGGTTAACGAAGCTCCGGAGGCTGTGGCATGAACATCGTAGATCTGCTCGTGATGATCATCGTCGTGACGATCCTGGTCACGATTTCGCTCGGTGTGGTGACGTACTTCGCCTACAAGCTCCGTCGCGCGCGGCGACCGGTTGAGGACTCCCAGTCGGATTCGGATTCATGGTATTTCATCCGACACGAGCCTCCGGCGGACGAAGCCGAAGCGACCGGGTAAGCCACCGAGCCATGCCCCCGAAACAGGATCCCGTCCCACGTGCACGATCTGCCGCCCAGTGGCTGGGGGGCATAATGCTGCTCGGGTTTCTCGCCGCCGCCGTGGTGGCGGCGGCCGCGGCATTGTGGGAGAACGTGGACGTGCAGAGCCTGGCCCGACGGGCGGCTGCGATATCAGACGAGCCTCCCGCTCCCGGGTTGGAATCCGAGGGGCCCGCCGCTGCCGCATCGATATTGGCCCGCATCGCCGTGTTCGAGAGTGCCGCCAGCGCGGACTACTTCCCCGACTCGACCTTCTATCCGGCTGCCGTCTCCGGTTGGGAACGGCTGGCCCGGGAGGAATCGGCTTCCGTGGTACGAGTACGGGACGCCGCCGAAATCGGCGATCTGCCGGCCGGGAGTCTGCTGCTCGCTCCCGAAGCCGTTTGCGTTTCTGAGCGGGATCTGGCCGCGATCCGAGCGCATCTTGAGCGCGGCGGTGGCCTCGTGCTGAACTGGGCCACTGCAGCAAGAGACGAGGGCTGCCGGTGGAGGGGCTGGGGACCGCTCAGAGCGCTCACGGGAGCGCTCGACCTGGCTGAAATCCCGGCGGGTGAAGCCCAGTTCCTTTCGGTCCCCGCGGCCCTGCCGATTTCGCCCGGTCTTCCGCCCGGCGCTCGAATCGAACTGTTCCCGGAGCCTCACATGGCGCTGCGGGTTCCGGGACCGCACCCCTACTGGTCCGACTGGGCCTTGAACGGAGCGTCGGAAGGCAATGCATCGGCGCCGGACGCTGCGATCGTCTTTCACGAACCCCGGTCGGGCGGCCGGATCGTGTGGTTCGGATTCCGCGGCCGGCAGGCCGTGTCGGACCGTGACGCGGCTCGAGTTCGTCGACTGTTCCGGAATGGCATCCGCTGGGCTTCCGGGACCGTCACGGCCGAGATTGCGCCCTGGCCCGCGGGAGCGCGTGCGGCGATCCTCGTCTCCGAGGATGTCGAGACCGGGTTCAAGAACGTCCTCGCGTTCGCCCGGGTGCTGCGAGTTCGCGATACTCGCGGGAGTATTTTTCCGGTGTCGGGGCTGGCCCTCGAACACCCCGAGATCGCGGCTGCGATCGCCGACATCGGTGAGGTAGGCAGCCAGACAGCCGATCATGTCTCCCCGGCCGGGCTTCCGGTAGATGAACAGGAGGTCAGGCTGGCCAGGAGCCGCCGGGAACTGCAGCAGTGGTCGGGAGCCGAAATCCTCGGACTCCGGGTGCCAGAGGAGCGGTTTGACGAGGCGACGCTCCTGGCCTGGCGCAGGGCAGGCGGTACGTATGTCGTAGCGCTCAACGAGGCCAGATCGGCGGCCCCCGAGGTGTTCGTCACGGACGACGGTCCGGTGGTCCTGCTGCCCCGCCTGCTCAAGGACGACTACAACGTGTTCGTGCAGGACGGAGCGCGGCGCACCAACGAGCTGTTGAGCGCCTGGCTCGAAGGCCTCGACAAGCTAGGGGCCCTGGGCGGATTCGGGCTCATTTCCGTTCACTCGCAGATCGCGGGCGATCCGGACCGGGTCGGTGTCGTGGGCGAGGTGATCGACAGCATCTCGGGCGGGCGAACGGAATGGTGGATCGCCACGGGCGCCGAGATCGCCGACTGGTGGCTCGCGCGATCCGAGGCCCGGCTGCAGCTCGAGGGCCGGCCTGACAGCCTGTCGCTACGTCTGCTCACTCCCCCATCACCAACTCTCTCGGGAGCCTGGATCGATGTGAGTCTGGGACCGGACTCGGACCTGCGTCCCTTCGTGGATGGTCGCCCGCTCGCGTGGGCACCGACTGAATGGGGAGTCAGGTTTCCGGTAGAAGAGCTGACGACCGGTGAAACGGACGCGATCCAACTTCTGATTCCGCCCGGTGATGCGGACGGATCCGCTTCCGACTCATCGGGCTTGTCTCTCCCCTGAGCCGCCGCGACCTTAAGCTGACGATCCGCCGGCGCGTACCCGTGGTGCGCCGGCGCCAGGCGCCGTCCGAGGAGGTCGCCGTTGGGTGAGAAAGAATCCCGACTCGAGCTGGAGGGAGCGGAGCTGCGCGTCTTCACGCAGGCGCTCCTTCGCGACGTGAGGGCCCTCGAGGCACTGCTCGAGGGCGACCTGGTGGAGCGAGGCATCCGACGCATTGGTCTCGAGCAGGAGCTGTTCCTGGTCGACGATCAATGGCGGCCCGCTCCGATCGCCACGGAACTTCTGGAACGCCTCGACGATCCGCGCGTCACGACCGAGATCGGCCGCTTCAACCTCGAATGCAATCTCAGACCGCTCGTGTTCGGCGGCGGCTGTCTCTCCACGATCGAGACCCGACTTCACGGCGTCCTGGCCGCAGTCGATGCCCAGGCCCGGGACCTCGGAGCGCGAGTCGTTCTCACCGGGACCTTGCCCACGCTGCGAAAGTCGGACCTGACACTGGAAAATATGGTCCCGGCTCAGCGCTACTTCGCCCTCAACGAGGCCCTGACCCGGCTGCGTGGGGGCCCGTACACGATGCAGATCAAGGGCACGGACGAGCTTCGAATCACTCACGACTCTGTGATGCTCGAGGCGGCGAACGCAAGCTTCCAGGTGCACTTCCAGGCCGGTCCGGAGGAGTTTTCCCGCCTGTACAACATCGCGATGGCGGTCGCGGCTCCGGTTCTCGCGGCGGCGGTGAACTCTCCCCTGATGCTCGGGCGGCGACTGTGGCACGAGACCCGGATCGCGGTATTCCAGCAATCGATCGACACCCGGCAGACGATCTCTGAAATGAGGGAAACCGAGCCGCGTGTGAGCTTCGGCCGTAAATGGGTCGACGATTCCGTGCTCGAGATCTTCAAGGAGGACATTTCCCGCTTCAAGGTTCTGCTCGGAAAGGCGATCGATGAGGATCCGTTCGAAGCGATCGCCGCGGGGCGGGCTCCGACCCTGAAGGCGCTTCAGCTGTTCAACAGCACCGTTTACCGTTGGAATCGGGCCTGCTACGGGATCAAAGACGGCATCGCGCACCTGCGGATCGAAAACCGGGTCCTGCCCGCAGGCCCGTCGGTGCTGGACGAGGTTTCGAACGCGGCGTTCTGGTTCGGCCTGGTGAGCGCCCTCGCCAACGAAGTGGAAGACGTAAGAACCGAGATCACGTTCGACGCCGTGCGGACGAACTTCGTCGCCGCTGCCAGGCACGGGCTGGATGCACATCTGGAGTGGTTCGGAGGCCGGACGTACACCGCCCAGGATCTCATCCTTACCCACCTGATCCCGGCTGCGGAGCGCGGGTTGCGCGCCGGCGGGATCGACGAGGCGGATATCGACCGCTACGTGCAGACGATCAGGCGGAGAGTGGAGTCCCGGCAGACCGGTGCCGCGTGGACGCTCGGCTCACTGTCGGGCATGCAGGACCAGGGCTCGCCCGACGAGCAGATGGCGGCTCTCGTGGCCGCCATGGTCGACCGGCAGGCCGATCATCTTCCGGTGCACGAGTGGCGCCGCGCGTCACTTGCCGAGGGCGGCGGCTGGAAGCCGAGCTACTTGCGGGTCGAGCAGTACATGTCCACCGACCTGCTCACCGTGCGGGAGGACGAGCCGATCGACCTCGTCGCTAACCTGATGGACTGGCATCGGATCCACCACGTTCCGGTCGAGGACAACGAGCACCGGCTTGTCGGCCTGGTATCGCACCGACCACTGCTGCGGTTTCTGGCTGGAGATGAGGCCCGAAATATCGACGGTCCGATTTCCGTCAGTCTGATCATGGCGAGTGATCTGGTGACCATAGGCCCGGACACGAGCACACTCGACGCGATCGACACGATGCGGCGGCACCGGATTTCCTGTCTCCCCGTGGTGCAGGACGATCGGCTGATCGGCATCGTGACCGAGCATGACTTCATGCGGATCGCCGGGCAACTCCTCGAGGAGATGCTGCGGGAGTGACCCGCTCCACGGCGGTCTCCCCCCCCGGCCTGCATCCAGATGCCACCGGTCCCGCCCGGCGGGTCGTCGGTAGATACCGTGGTATCCGGCCGGGTCCACTGGTCATTTTCATCGCAGGTCTGCACGGCAACGAGCCCGCTGGTGTCGTGGCGCTCGAGCGGCTGTTCCGGGTTCTGGATACCGAATCTCCGCCGTGTCGGGGAGAGATCCTGGGACTCGCCGGAAATCTTACCGCGCTCGCCAGTGGCCGCCGCTACCTGGTCAGCGACTTGAATCGCTCGTGGACGCGTCATCGGATCGCCGCCATCCGAACCCAGCAGACGGACGAAGAGCAGAGGGAGCAGTTCGAACTGCTCGAGATCCTCGAGGAGACGCTGCGCGGCCGGGAGTCCGAAGCGATCATCCTCGATCTTCACACCACGTCTGCCGACAGCATTCCATTCTTTACGCTCGGTGACACGCTGCGGAATCGCGAGTTTGCCAGAAAGCTGGAGCTTCCACTCGTCCTCGGCCTCGAGGAGCAGATCCACGGCGCCCTGCTGGAATTCCTGAATGCCCGGGGTCCGATCACCATCGGGGTTGAGGGCGGACGGCACGATGATCCGGCTTCCGTGGACTACCACGAGCACGTGCTGTGGGTCGCACTTGCAGAGGCCGGCTGCCTCACGCCGGATGATGTGCCGGACTACGCCGAACGTGTGGCGGCCCTCGCGGCGGCGCGGGGGGACCTGCCCCCGGTGTTCGAGGTCCGTGCCCGCAAAGCAGTTGCTCCAGGTGACGGATTCGTTATGCGCCCCGGGTTCGCGAACTTCGCGGCGATCCGCGCCGGGCAGCCTTTGGCCGACGATTCCGAAGGAGAGGTTCCGGCTCCTGAGGACGGACGCATCTTTCTGCCGCTGTACCAGGACCAGGGAGACGATGGATTCTTCGTCGTGCGTCCGGTGCGCCCGAGCTGGCTACGCGTGTCGAGCCTGCTCAGACATCTGCGCCTGTACTCCGTGGCCCGGCTGATGCCCGGCGTGCGGCGGAGCCGGAGGCGGTCGGACACCTTGATCGTGGACCGAAGGGTGGCACGGTGGTACGTGATCGAGGTGTTCCACCTGCTCGGATATCGCAGGCGCAGGGAAGCGCTGGGCTACTACGCGTTCACCAGGCGCCGGCACGATCTGAAATACTGATCGATCCCGGTCAGAGCTCGATCTCGCGATCCTCGACGGCGGACTCGTAGCAGGCATCCAGCACAGCGGCCAGCGCGATCTGGTCCACCGGGGGCTCGATCGGCTTCTCTCCACGCACGTACCTTAGAAACTCCGCCCATTCCTGTCGATACGAATCCTGGTACAGTGTCCGCGCCGGTCGCGACGTGGGCGGGGTGACGTCCACGATCCCGCCGGGATCCCGTCGCGTCACGCGCAGGGGCAGCGAACCCGCCGTCCCATCGCTTCCCAGGACATAGAGCTCGTGGTGGTCCCGCTCGTCTGCCAGCTCCCAACTGACTTCGACGGTAACCGTGACGGAGTCAGCCAGCGCCAGCTGGACGACCGCCCCGGTCTCCGCCGCGTCCGGTCGTCCCCAGGTACGCGCCCGCACACGCTCCACGTCCGGGTAATCGAGGGTCCACAGGGCCACGTCCAGCGCCTGAGCTCCGAGATCCATCAGGGCACCGCCACCGGTGTGAATGCGCTCCCTGCGCCAGCCGTGCCGGGGTCGCGCCGACCGCCGGTTGAGCCAGGTGGAGCGAACGAATTGGATCGAGCCGAGGTCCCCGCTGGTCACGAAGTGCCTGATCGCTCTCACGTCATAGCGGAACCGGTGGTTGTTCGCCACGAGAAGCTGTCGCTGTGCCCGGTCCGCGGCTTCGACCATCCGTACGGCCGAATCGCGTGCGATGGTCAGCGGACGCTCGCACAGCACATGCGCCTCGTGCCCCAGTGCCGCAATCACGGCTTCCTCGTGAGCATGATTCGGCACACAGACAAGCACGGCGTCGAACTCGACTCGCGCCGCGAGACCCTCCAGATCCTCGCCTACCTCGGGAATCTCGAACCGCTCGGCGATTGTCCGCGCTATGCGCTCCTGCGTATCCACCAGTCCGACCACTTTGACATCGCGCAGCCGCTTGAGGATCGGCAAATGGACGACCTGTGCCGCGCTTCCTGCTCCAAGCACCACCACCCGTACGGAATTCGCCATCGGGATCCCCGGGGTCAGAGTCGATACGCGAGGCCGAGCGCCACGGCTGCGTTGCTCGCATCCGTTACCAGCGAGCCACGTAGCTCCGAGTAAACACGCCAGTGATCGGCAAGATTCAACTCGGCTCCGATCACGCCTGTTATACCTACCGTAATCAGCATATTGTCGAGAAACGTGCCGTTGATCGCATCCCCATCATTGTCCAGGAAATACACTTCCAGTCCGACGCCCAGATACGGAGCGAAGACGGCGTCCTGCAGCGTCCACTGCACGTCCGTGCCCAGGATCCAGGCGGTCCGCTCGAGCGATCCCAGGTTGATCGATCCGGGTGGGAGATCGGAGACTTCCTCCATCTGCTCCTCGAGCTCCTGAACGGCCGAGTCGGTCACCTTTGCGTTCCACCATGCCGCGCGTGGCACGATTCGGATGTACGGACCGAGAAACCCGAGGTCGACCCGAATCCCGACCCCGACTGTCGACTCGCTCTCGCTCGCGTTCACCCAGGTGGCTTCGGCGCCGAACGCCCTGAAACCGAGGTTGGTGTAGTCGTAATCTTCCAGCGTCTGACCGCGTGCATCGCTGCTCGCGGCAAGCAGGAAGATTCCCGTCACCATGGCGATCGCCCGTCCTCGACGCTGCATCATCGCTGTCCGTCCCTGATCAGTATACCCGGCTCAGCCGGGTGCCGGGATAGTAAGTGCCGAGGATCTCCTCCGACGTCTGGCCTGCCCGGGCCCGGGCGATTGCGCCCCACTGGCACATCCCGGCTCCGTGACCGAAACCGCGGCCATGCACCTCGTACTCGTCATCGCTTCCCGCCAAGATGTCGAAGTCCGTAGAGCCGAGGATCCGCCCATCCGGATCGCGAAGCGCGAATCGGATGTCCAGCCTCTCGATCACCAGTTCGACACCGGCGCCGTAGAAAGCGACCGAGCGAACCCTCCCGCTCTCAGTGTGATCTGTGACCCGGAAGCCGTCGATCGGGCCCAGCGCCGCCGGCTGCTCGCCGAACATCCGCGCCAGCTCGTCCCGCACCGGTCCGTTCAACTCCTCGCTAGACCAGCTGCTCGACCACCGGTAGCGCGGAGAGATCGAGCACCAGTCCGATCCGTCCGGCGCCCGGTCGGAGACCGACCGCAGATACGGAGCTGCAGGTCGGTCGAGGACTTCATCGATCGCCGCGGTTCGCCCGCCGCACGTCGAGTGGTAATACGCCCGAATCGGGAGACCGTCGTGGGTGAGGATCTGCCCTGCTGTCGCCCGAACCGCTTCCGTCGACTCCTGGCGCTCCGCGTCGATTCCGCCATACACCTGATCTTCCACGGTCCCGAACAGGTCGAACCCCATCTCGGCATGGCCGTCGAGGTGCGACACCGCGTACGTCCGGGCGGCAACTGCCTGCGCCTCGACGGCTGCCAGCTCCGCGCGAGCGCGAGGTCCGATTTCGAGTGGAACGACCCCGAGGAGATATTCCTCCATCGGCAGAATATTGATCGCCGTGACCTGGTCTTCTTCCACCGCCAGCAGCTCGAGCCTTCCGCGGTAGCGCACGCCGTCGACCGTGACCTGACTCTCGCCTGAAGTCTCGATCCGCAGCGCGTGCACGATCCCGGCACCGAGCAGCCGATCTCCCGGCACGGAGAGACCCGGTCCGTCCCGTCCCACGCGGAGAATCTCGCCCGGTCCGATCGGACCGATCAGGCGGCCGGTCTGCGCGTCGTACATCTGGAGGCCGGAATTCGAACTGATCTCGATCGACGGAACCCCTACCAGGACCCCCACACGCAGCATCGGCTCGCGAGCCGGCGACATGAGGCGGGCCAGACCGGTGGCCCGCTCGAGCGAGCCGGACGCCGTTCCCGCCGCCGCTCCGGCGATCCACGCGACCAGCAGGCCGGTCGCCATGCGCCGGTAGCTCACCGCCCGAAACCGCTGTCGAGCCCCAGTGGAGCTAGCGGCAGGCGACGCGAATCAGCCGCAGGCTCTCGGTCGGCGGCTGGTGCCGGTCGAACCAGGCCCACGACCTCGGCTTCGAGGTCGTAGTCATGCGCCGACACGATGTCTGCTTCGACGAGCGTGCCCGGCAGCCAGTCCTGATCGGAAGACAGGTACGTGACCCCATCCACATCGTCGGCCTGGCCGCTCGTTCTGCCCTGGAGCCGACCCTCGGTCTCCCGGTCCACGATTACTTCTCTGCGCCGGCCGACTTCAAGTGCCAGGCGATCGGCGCTGATTGCCCGCTGAACTTCCAGCAGCTCTTCGAGGCGATCGCGCGCCTGCCCATCCGGCACGAACTGGTCCTCCATCCCTGCTGCCCGGGTCCCGTCCTGCGGTGAAAAGGCGAAGGCGCCGAGGCGGTCGAACTCGGCTTCCTCGAGAAAGTCGAGCAGCGCCCGGAAGTCGTCATCCGTCTCGCCCGGGAACCCGACCAGCACGGTCGTGCGGAGCGTGAGATCGGGGATCGCATCCCTGAGTCGCTCGATCTTCGCGCGGATCGTTCCGGCTCTCTCCGGGCGGCGCATGCGCTCGAGCACCGGGTCAGAGGCGTGCTGAATCGGCATGTCTATGTAAGGCAACAATCGCGGCTCCGCGGCCATCAGTTCGATCAGCGGATCGCGGAGACCGGCGGAGTAGATGTACAGCAATCGGAACCACGGAATCGACGTCTCGTCGAGCAGCCGACGCGCGAGTGTGGCGATACCGGTTCCGTCGCGCCATTCCCGCCCGTAATGCGCCAGGTCCTGCGCCACGAGGTTCAACTCGACCGCACCCTGTACCTCGAGGCGTGTGGCCTCCGCGACGACGGAATCGAGTCCGAAGGACCGGTGCTTGCCCCGCCACAGGGGAATCGCGCAGAACGCGCAGCCGTGGTCACAGCCTTCACTGACCTTGAGATAGCGGACGTGCCGTCGGTCGGTGAGCGGGAGCCGCACGCCCGGATGTTCGGCGACCGGGTCACCCAGCAGTCCCCGTGCTCGAAGCTCCGGGATCAACCTCTCGGCGTCCCGCAGGCCCACGAACATGTCGATCTCGGGCAGGGTCGGCTCGAGCTCGTCACGGTACTGCTCCACCAGGCAGCCGAGAGCGACGACTGCCGAGCAGTGGCCTTCCTGTTTGAGACGGCTCACCTCGAGCAGGGTGTCGATCGACTCCTGTTTCGCGGCATCGATGAAGCCGCAGGTGTTGACGATGATCACATCGGCCTCGGACAGGTCGCGCACGGCCTCCGCGCCATGTCCGGCGAGCGCGGCGACGATCCGTTCCGAGTCAACTGTGTTCTTGTCGCAGCCGAGGCTTACGACGCCGAGCTTCGTGTGTATTGGTCCGCTCCTCAGCCTTCGAACACGTCGGTTCCGGCGGGTGGCGTGAAGCTGAAGGTCGAGTCCGGGATGTCGGCGTTCGGCTGCAGGTCGCGCAGCACCACCGTGCGCAGAGTCTCGTTCTCTTCGGTGATCTCGAAACGACGCACCAGGAGGCGCTCGGTGTCGATCCACACGCGCACCAGCCGGTATGGGGAATCCCCACGGGGCGTCAGGGAAACGAGCCAGGTCGCGTGCCCGTCAACCGCCTCGTTTCCGTCGAGCACGGCCTCGTATGCCTCGGCCGCTTCGTCGAATATCCGGCCCTGCAGATCGACCATCCCGGCCCCGGTCGTATTCGCGTCGATCGTGCTGCGAATCACCTGTCCGGGATGTGTACTCGGATAGTAGAGCCAGAGGCTCGAGCCGTCCGCCACGATCACATCGCCGGCCGGGTCGGTGAAATCCATCTTGAAGCGACCCGCTCCCTTCTGGTACCAGGTGCCGGTGCCCGATCGCTTCCGCCCCAGCAGCGCGATCTCGATCGTCTGGTCGAATTCCGCCTGCATCGAGCTGAGTCCGTCATACACTTGCTCGGCCCGGGCGAGGAGATCCCTGACCTCCGGCGCCTCGGACTGCTGGGCGACCACCGACTGCGGCAGCGCAGCGGAAGACCCGATAACGGCAGCCCAAACCACGCCGCGGCACCACGAGGTGCGAAGACCGCCGGTACCGCCGGCCGGGAACCGGTTGAGATCCATGCCCGACATCCCTTCACCAGGTAGCGTCTGTCCGGGTCGAACCGCTCGATCCGGACTCGAGTGGCGATACACCGGCCCGGAGCGGGCCGTTCCGCCTGCCAGGGGGATCATTCCTGCGCCAGGTCTTCGCCGCGCATCATGGAGTCGAGCTGTTCGTGGGTAACCATCACTTCGCGTGGCTTCGAGCCTTCGGGGGGTCCGAGGACTCCGGCCGAATGAAGCTGGTCGATGATCCGGGCCGCCCGCCCGTATCCGATCTTCAGCCGTCTCTGGAGCAGGCTGGTCGATCCGGAGGAGTTGTTGATCACGATCTCCGCGGCTTTGCGGAAGTACGGATCCCAATCTGTCAGAATTCCCTCGCCCACGTCCACCTGGCTTTCCTCGATCTCCAGCTCCCGGACTTCATCGAGGATATCGGTCTCCTCTGGCGACACCTCCGCGGCATCCGATTCCGCCCGCTGCTCCCTGTACCAACTGACCAGGGCCTCGGTTTCCGCGGTCGACAGGAATGCGCCCTGGATGCGGTGCGGATCCGACTCTCCGGCGGGAAGAAACAGCATATCGCCGTTGCCCAGCAGGCTCTCCGCTCCGTTTTGATCGAGAATCGTGCGGCTGTCAGTCTTCGACGCGACCCGGAACGCGACGCGGCAGGGAAAATTCGCCTTGATCAGGCCAGTGATCACGTTCACCGAAGGCCGCTGCGTGGCCACGACCAGGTGGATTCCGACCGCCCGTGCCTTCTGCGCGAGCACCGCCAGCGGGGTCTCGACTTCCGCCTGGACCGTCATCATCAGGTCCGCGAGCTCGTCGATCATCAGGACGATGTACGGGAGCGTTCCCTCGGCATGAAGTCCCTTGCCCCACCCTGGCGGCTTGACGATCTCATCACCGCGCTCGATCCGTCGATTCAGCTCGACGATGTTACGACAGGCATTGGCCGACAGGATCTGGTACCGGCGGTTCATCTCGAACACTGCCCACCGGAGGACGGAAGCGGCGTCATGATTGTCGGTGACGACCGGATGCCGGAGATGCGGCAGGTCGTTGTACACGATGAGCTCGACCATCTTCGGGTCGACCATCAGCAGCCGCAGCTCACTCGGCGTATATCGGTAGATCAGGCTGGTCACGATCGTGTTGATACACACTGACTTACCGGATCCGGTCGCACCTGCGATCAGCATGTGCGGCATGCGGGCCAGGTCGGTCGTGTACGGATTCCCCGCCAGGTCGCGTCCCATGGCCAGCGGCAGATGCGCCCGCGAGCGCCGGTATGTCGGGGCTTCCAGAATCTCGCGCAGGTGGACGATCTCGGGTTCGGGATTCGGGACTTCGACGCCCACCGCACCCTTACCCGGGATCGGAGCCACGATCCGGACCGACGGAGCCTTCATGGCAAGCGCCAGGTCATCCGCCAGGGCGGCGATCTGCCCCACCTTCACTCCGGCCGCGGGCACCACCTCGAACTGCGTGACCACGGGTCCGGTGGTCCAGCCTCCGATCTTCCCGTCCACGCGGAAGGTGGCCAGCTTTTCGATCAGGATCGCTCCAAGGCGCTCGAGCTCCGACTTCGCGATCCCGTGGCCCCGGCCCCCGGGCAGCGTAAGCAGCTCGAGTGGCGGCAACTCGGTCCGCGACGGATCGCCGGAATCCGACAGCTCCGGCCCGGCCGAGGAGTCCGGATCCTCGACCGCTGCTTTCTTCGTCTTCTTCCGCTTCGTCTTCGCGCCGGTCTCAGATCCGCTTCCGGCCGGAGTCTCCTCCGCCTGGTCGGGATCCGACGGTACTTCCTCCTCCACCGCGGCCCGCTCCCACGGGCTGTCCGAGGTGTCGTCGCGGACCAGCGACGGCACGACATCCTTGATCTTCGCAGCGGCGACGACCGCACCGCGACCCAGTGCGCCCACACTTCGGTTCACCCCACGCGCCGCCGTTCCGGCGCTCTCTGCGGGAGACCAGCCGAATGCGAGTACGGTGAGGGCCAGGAGGATCGAGCCGACTATCAGCGCCGCTCCGATCGTACCGAACACGCTGACAAGAACTCCGCCGAACTGAGTTCCCAGCCATCCGGCGCCGACCGATTCCCGGCCCAACGCCAAACCGAGCATCCACCAGGCGGACGGAAGGAACAACAGAGCGCCGCCGATGAACACAGACCACCGCACGGCGGATTCACGGCCGATTACGCCGAGACGCTCCAACCCCCAGGTGAACGAGGGCACGGACACGAGGATGGAGGTGCCGCCGAACACGAAAGCGAGGCCGGAATAGAACAGGGCACCGGCAGGACCGATGAGGTTCGGGTCAGCGACGCCGCCACGCAGGATCGGGGGGAGAATTGCCAGTACGAGCAGCACTCCGAGACCGAGCAGTCCGACGCCGAGGGCCTCCGCCCGATGCTTCTCGTTCACGGGTGTCGCCGGGCCGGGCTCAGCCGGACACCGGGCCGCTGGCGGCGTCCTGTTCCTTCATGCGGGCCAGGAACCCGGTGTCCACTCGTCCCGCGGCGAACTCCGGATGCCGAAGCACGCTCGACAGGAACGGAATCGTAGTGTGCACGCCCTCGATGATGAACTCCTCCAGCGCCTGAAGAGCTCTTCCGATCGCCTCCTGACGCGTGGACCCGTGGGCGATCAGCTTGCCGAGCAGGGAGTCGTAGTATGGAGGCACCCGGTATCCCGCATAGACGTGCGTGTCGATCCTGATGCCCGGTCCGCCGGGCGCGTGAAACGCCGTGATCGTCCCGGGCGACGGCCGGAAGTCCTTCTCCGGGTCTTCCGCGTTGATCCGCAGCTCGATCGCGTGCCCTCGAAGCTCGGGCGGCTCCGAAAACCGCAACTCGATTCCCGCCGCTGAGCGGATCTGCTCCTTCACCAGGTCGACTCCCGTCACCACCTCCGTGACCGGGTGCTCGACCTGGATTCGCGTGTTCATTTCCATGAAGTAGAAATGGCCGTCGTCACTGAGCAGGAACTCCACCGTGCCGGCGTTAGAATACCCGATTGCTTCAGCTGCTCGAACCGCTGCCTCGCCCATGGCGGCCCTGAGTTCAGGCGTGAGAGCCGGGCTGGGAGCTTCCTCGATCAGCTTCTGGTGTCGTCTTTGAACCGAGCAGTCCCGTTCGCCGAGATGTACGATATTTCCGTGTCGATCCCCCATGATCTGGATCTCGACGTGGCGAGGGCGATCGACGAAGTGCTCCAGGTAGACTCTCGCATCGTTGAACGCTGCGGCCGCCTCGTTCCGCGCCATGCTGAACGTATTTTCTATCTCGTCCGCGGACTCCGCGACCCGCATTCCCTTCCCACCGCCGCCGGCCGCCGCCTTTATGATCACCGGGTAGCCGATCCGCTCGGCCTCGGACCGCGCTTCCTCTGCGGATTCGAGGGCTCCCTTCGACCCGGGAACTACCGGCACGCCAGCTTTGATCATCGTCCGCCGGGCTTCCGCCTTGTCACCCATGCGGCGGATCTGGTCCGCCGTCGGTCCGATGAACACTAGCCCTGATCGTTCACAGATTTCGGCAAATTCCGCGTTTTCGGCGAGAAATCCATATCCCGGATGAATCGCGTCCGCGCCGGTGACTTCGGCGGCAGCTACGATCCTCGGAATATTCATATAGCTTTCGCGTCCCGGCGGAGGTCCGATGCACACGTCCTCGTCGGAGAACCGGACGTGCAGGGAGTCCCGGTCCGCCTGCGAGTACACCGCAACGGTCTGAATCCCGAGCTCGCGACAAGCCCGAATCACGCGAAGGGCAATTTCCCCGCGGTTGGCGATGAGGATCTTATCTAGCACGGTGGCCCGTGGTTCAAGCAGGCTCGATGCGGAACAGGACCTGACCGTACTCCACTGGATCGGCGTTTTCCACGCAGATCTCGCGGATTGTTCCGCTGACCTCGCACTCGAGCTCGTTCATCAGCTTCATCGCTTCGAGGATGCACACCGTCTGCCCCTCCGAAACGCGATCCCCGATCTCGACGTACGGCGGCGCGTCGGGTGCCGGGGCACGATAGAACGTACCTACCATCGGCGACGCTACCTCGAGCAGCGCAGACTCGGCCGATGTCTCTCGTTCGGCCTCCGACCCGTCATCCGGCTTGCCCGCCGGCAGGTCGACGGCGGGTGCAGCTAACGCGGCACCGGTCGAAGGTGGAACCGCGTGACCGGAGCTGGAGCCCGCGATGACCTGGACCGTGGGAGATTTTGACAGCCGGATGCGAGTCCCGATGCCCTTGGAAATCTCAATCGAGTCGAGTCCGGACTCGTCCACCATCTCGATCAGCTTCTGCAACCAGGCAAGATCGATCATCGGTTCACGCGTTCAAGATATTTGTCGACCGTGCGATCCACCTTCAACACATCTCCCTGCTCGATGAACAGGGGGACCTGGACCACGGCACCAGTAGCGAGCTTCGCCGGTTTCGTTCCGCCCTGCGCTGTGTCGCCACGCAGGCCCGGGTCGGTCTCGACGACTTCCAACTCGACGAACTGCGGCAGCTCGACCGTAAGCACCGCACCTTCACGAGTCAGACCTTCACACTCCATGTTTTCCTGGAGATACTTGAGCTGATCCGCGCCGATCGTGTCGCGGCTCAGCGGGATGCTCTCGTACGTCTCCATGTCCATGAAGTAATACAGGTCTCCGTCCGTATACGAATACTGGATCGGCCGACGGATCAGCCGGACCTCGGTCACCTTCTCGCCGGCCCTGAACGTCCGCTCGACCACGGCTCCGCTGAGCACGTTTTTGAGCTTCGTTCGCACGAAAGCGCCACCCTTCCCGGGCTTCACGTGCTGGAAATAGACGATCTGCAGCAAAGTGCCGTCCGAGTCGATCGTCATTCCATTTCGAAAGTCTGATGTATCCGCCATTCGTTCCGCTTCAGATTT
>Ga0316198_10001111_pt1 | contig 15515 bp, 12 predicted proteins | sample OudBieAanoxic_MG_FD_204935 | JGI IMG/M metagenome (GOLD analysis project Ga0316198, IMG submission 204935) | Coastal sediment microbial communities from Oude Bieten Haven, Netherlands - site A anoxic | ecosystem: Environmental > Aquatic > Marine > Coastal > Sediment | place: Netherlands...
TGGAGCAGCTGCGTCGCTACGACTGGCCCGGCAACGTGCGCGAGCTGCGTAACGTGATCGAGCGCTGTCTGCTGCTGGGCCGTCGTCCAGGCCAGTGCATCGCCGCCCATGGGATCCAGCAGACCGATGCGGGGCAGGAGCCGCCGGACCTGTCCCTCGAGGCGGTGGAGCGGCAACATATCTTGAGCGTGCTCTCGGCTGACGAGGGCAACAAGTCCGCCGCCGCGCGCCGGCTCGGGATCTCGCGCAAGACCCTGGAACGTAAGCTCAAGCTCTGGAGCAGCCAGGGGGCGGAGGACGGCGCACAGGCCGAATGAGGATCTGTGCAGGCCTGCTGGGGGCGGTCCATACCACCGTCCGTTACAAGCTGCTGGTGCTGGCGCTGCTGCCCATCCTGCTGGCCCTGCCGGTGACCCTGGTCTTGGCCCTGCATTGGGGGGAGCGCTTCGGCTACGACCAGCTCTTCATCAAAGTGAGTACGGACCTGTCCGTGGCCCAGGACGTCTTCGAGCGTACCCAGCAGGACTACCTGGACGCCCTGGCGCGCCTGGCCGAATCCCATCGCTTCCATACGAGCCTAATCCGGGACGACGACCGGGACCTGGCCCGCCAGGTCGCCCGGGTACGACGGGCCCGCGGTTTTTCCTTTCTTCACCTCGTGGACCGGCAGGGTCGTTTGACTACCCGGTACGGGGTAGGGAGCAGGAGCCGGCCCTCTGCGCTGCTGGAGCGGGCCCTGCTTGGAGAACCTTCCGTGGGCATCGAGATCTTTTCCGCCGCGGACCTGGCCGCGGAGAATGAGGCCCTGCCCGGGCGGGTGCGCCTGCCCCTGGTCTCCACCGCTCACGCGCTGCCCACCGGACGCACCCTGGAGGAGCGGGCCATGGTCATCCGTGCCCTCTACCCGGTGCGCGACGCAAACGACAACGTGCGTGGTGTGCTCGACGGGGGCGTCATCCTGAACCGCAATATCCAGGTCGTGGATACCATCCGCGACCTGGTCTATGGGCCGGGCAGCTTGCCGAGGGACAGCATCGGTACCGTGACCCTGTTCCTTGACGACGTACGCATCAGCACAAACGTGCCCCGGGCCCGGGGCGAACGGGCCCTTGGGACGCGGGTCTCCAGGGAGGTGCGTGAGCAGGTGCTGGACTGGGGTGAGCCCTGGATCGACCGGGCATTCGTGGTCAACGACTGGTACATCTCCGCCTACCAACCCATTCTGGACGTGGCGGGCCGGCGGGTGGGGATGCTCTATGCGGGCTTTCTGGAACTCCCCTTCCGGCGGGATCTGCACCAGGCCCTGATCATCCTGGTGGGCCTGTTCTTGTTCCTGGCCCTGGTGACCGTCCTGCTCGCGTTGGCGGGGGCCAAGAGCATCTTCAAGCCCCTCGAGTCCATGAGTGCCGTGGTGGGGGCCACCCGGGCGGGGGAGGAGCGGCGTATCGGCCCGGTGGCCTCCCAGGACGAGATTGGCACACTGGCCAGGGAGTTCGACGCCATGCTGGACCTGCTGGGGAAGCGCAACCTGCAGATCCGTGAGGCGGCGGACTCACTGGAACTCAAGGTCCAGAGCCGCACCGCCGAACTCAGTCGCCGCAACGCCCAGCTGGAGCAAACCATTCAGCTCCTGCGCGAGACCCGGCGCCAACTGGTGGAGGCCGAGAAGCTGGCCGCGCTGGGGGAATTCACCGCCGGGATGGCCCACGAGATCAACAACCCCATGGCCGTGATCCTCGGCAATCTGGACGTGTTGACCCAGGAACTGGGGGAGGCGATCGCGCCGGTACAAGGCGAGATCGACTTCATGGTCGAGCAGGTCTACCGGGTTCGGGACATCATCGACAACCTGCTCCAGTATGCTCGCCCCAGTGATCCCGCGGATCTGCAGGAGCCCCTGGATCTGAATGAACTCGTTCAGGACAGCCTCAAGTTGGTCGGCCATCTGATCCGTAAGGGCCAGATCCAGATCCGGCTGGATCTGTGTGCGACCCGCAGGTTGCGCATGGGTCGTCAGGACCTCCGGCAGGTACTGGTCAACCTGCTCGTGAACGCTACCCATGCCATCGGCGGCGGACCTGGGACAGTCTGGATAGAGACCCGGGATTGGGACGACCAAGGAGGCCGGATCAGCGTGCGGGACGACGGACCCGGTATCGATCCCAAGATCTTGGATAAGATCTTTACTCCTTTCTTCAGCACCAAGGAGGTCGGGCAAGGGACCGGGTTGGGCCTGTCTCTGAGCTATGCGCTGGTGCGCCATTACGGGGGTAGCCTGACCGTCCAGTCGAGGCCCGGGGAAGGCGCCGAGTTCTGCGTCTGGCTGCCGCAAGAGCCCCAGGCCGGTGCGGACGACATCGCCCTGGCCGCGCAACTGAGATGGAGCGCCACGGGGGGCTCGGGTCGGAAGGATACCGGGTCCTGCGGGGTGGAAGTGGATCTTCTCCACGAGCGCGGTCTGTAGTTGGACGCCATCGAGATCAAGTCCGGCGCCACTGTCGTGCCCGAGTTCTTCCGCAACCTGCAACGCTTTGCGGAGCGATTGTCGGACGTGACACCGGCGCGCAAGGTGAATGGGTGCCTGGTCTATGGCGGAGCTGCCTCTCAGCGAAGGACCCAGGCGCTGGTGTTGTCCTGGCGGGAGGTCGCTCGGGTGCTGCCCGGGTGAGGCAGATTCTCGGAGGGAGTGGCGTTTACCCTGGAAAGAGCATTCATCTCTCTCGCTTCCACGCTGGAGCCGGGGGGCGAGTCCAGAATAGAAGTGTGGGAGCAAGGGAGATCAACCGTGGTTCGGGGCCCGGACGGGCTCTTCGGCAGGCTGGGCGAGCAGCTTGACGCCGACGGCTCGGCAAACCCGTTTGATGGTGTCGAAGCGGGGTTGGGCGCCGGGCCGCAGTGCTTTGTAAAGGGCCTCGCGGGCCAGGCCGCTTCTCTGGGCGCTGGGCGATTTCGCTCATCCCGCGAGCGCGGGCGATGTCGCCCAGGGCTGCCGCAAGCAGCGCGGGATCGTCTTGTTCCAACGCGGCGGTGAGGTATTCGGCGACGGCCTCGTCGCTGTCGAGATAGGCGGAGGCGTCGAATTCCGGAAAATCGGAGCTATGGATGGTCTTGATTATGGCATTGTGCCTCATCAATCCCTGGCCTTTGCTGGGGAGCTTGGTGGTGTCCACGGTTTGGCTTCAAAGGTAAGACGTATGTAAGAAACCTACGGTGTCGGCAGGACGAGTCAAGGCGCAGGTTCGATGCCGCAGCCGCTCCAGCTCGGTTAGCGGACCGAGGGGCGGCGTGCCGAGACGCTGCGCTACCGCTCTTCGCTGGGGTCGAAGATCTCCAGCTTGAAGTTGAACCCCATGTTCGTAGTCGATCCCCAGATAGTCGGCCAGGGTCTCGTTGCAGCATTTCGAGCACAGAAAGCGTCGCTCGTCGCCGCTGCCGAGCCAGACGCCATCGGCGGGCCCAATCGCCGTTCCGTAGGCATCGCATTTGGGATGACTCATCGATCTAACTCCGTTCTCGTGGGACGGGCGGTGATGCGCAACGCCGCCGGTTCATTGGTTCCCATCGCGGACCCGTCCTGTGGGAGCGGCGTCCCGCCGCGATGAAGTCGCGCGGGTGTTGCCGTGGGGATCGACCCAAGGGGACCGAAGCCATGAACTGCGCCGTGTTGCTGCTGGGAAGGGCTGTCATTTTCGAATCTGACCTCCCGGTGCCATTGCGGCTGAATCACCGATGATGGCCGACCGGGAGGCGGCGCCCGAGTACCGTGCCGGGCTATTTCGGGTTCTGTGGCTTGTGCCTGCGCGGGCTTCCGCGGTAGGTGCAAACTGATTATGTGTCAAATGACATGGCCGGCTTCGACAGATCGCACAAAACCGCAACGGCACCCCAGTCAACGTAAATCGCATCGCCTTTGTCGCAGGTCTGAACGATGTTGTCGATACCAGCAGAGGGGTCGGGACTGTCAGCGCTCCCCTTCGGGCACAGGGTGGCTGGGTCGTCCGACGCACCGGCGGGACCAGCGATCAGCAGGAGCGAGAGGGCGATGATCTAGCGCATCAGGGGTGTCTCCGAGTGAATCCGGGGCCGCAGTCTACCGCCAATCGGCACGGCCGCAAGTCCGCTCGGGGATGAATCGAGAGCTCGGGCCGTTACGCGGACCCTGGTCAGCCGCAGCCCAGGTCTTCGCGCATCCGCGGCAGGGCTGTCTCCAGCAGATCGGCCAATTCCAGGCAACTGGTGCGGTAGGTCGCGTAGTCCATGCCGACCGGATCGGAAACGTCCCAGCCGAGCTCGGCAGGTACGCCGGCATAGGCTTTCAACAGATGTGCATTCACCTGGATGTCCGGGGTGGCCTGGTGGATCCAGGCCAGGTGACGGGCGGCCATGCAGAAGATGAGATCCGCGTCCTCGATCATCTGCCGGTCTAGACCCTTCGAGCGGTGATCGCCGATGTCGATGTCTTTTTCCCGCTCACAGGCCTCGATGCCATGGGCGGAGGCCGGCTCTCCTTCGATACCAAGGGTTCCGGCGGAATGGACGCGTACGCCCTGGACCTTCGCGTCTTGCAGAAGCCCTTTCAGCAACCCCTCGGCTATGGGTGAGCGGCACAGGTTACCGCTGCAAACGATCAGCACGGTTTGTATGTTCAATCCTGCCCCCAAACCAACCGCCCGGACTCGCCCAGGTCATAGCCACCGAGCATCGCGGCCAGTTCCCCGGTCTCCGGCTTCTGAAGGCACGCGATCAGGTCTTGGAGTAGCTTGCGGAAGTAGATGCCGCGCTCCAGGGCCAGGTCGAAGCTCTCCCAGCCGCAGCCGACGAAGCCCAGTCCCGCCTCCCGGGCCGCCGCGTGGGCACCGGGGGCGGTGTCCGCCCGACCGAGCACGATGGCCACCGCCGCATCCCGTTCGGACAGGGCGGTGGTGACGACGTCCAAGGCATCCGGTTTGATGCGGTGTTCGGTCAGAGTCTCTTGCAGAAAGCGGCGCGCGCCGGCCCCGTCCTGGCGCATGGCCCAGCGCAGGGGTCTGCGGAGCAGGTCGCCGACGGCCATGCCGGATTTCAACAGGTCCGGGCGCACCATCAGACCCTGCTCCCGTTGATACAGACGCACCAGTATCCAGCGCTTGTGGCCACTGTACTGGGCGATCAAGGCCGGGTGGCGCAGATGGCTCTCCGTGCTCGGCCCCCAGTGCAGCGCGCAGGCGTCGGCCCGGTGACCCTGGAGCAGTTCCAGACCCAGGCGGGTGCCCGTGGCGGTGTAGCTGACCAGTGCCCGGGCGCCGGTGTCTCTCGCGAGGTTCTGAACAACGCGCAGCAGCAGGGGGTCGTCGCTGCCGGTCAAGGCCAGACGGTCGGTGAGTAGGCCGCCGTGGCTGGATTCCAGCATCCAGCGGTCGATGAGCTCCCGGGGAAACATCCATTTACCGGTGACCTTGGTGCCCGGGATGCGCCCGTCGGAGACCAGGGCGTAGATCTTCTTCTCGTTGAGATTCAGATAGTCCGCAACCTGGCGCACGTCCAGGAAATGGGGGAGGTCGTCGATGACTGCGGCCATAGGGGGTTGTCTTGGTTCTCGGCTGACGATGATTGGGGAGGCTGGAGCCTGAAATCGCACCGAGTCGCGGATTTCAGTTCTTCCTCAAGCCTCAAGCCTTCTCTTCCGCGGCTTGGCGTCGAAGACCACCCGTTCGGCCCCGCTGTAGACCAGGAAGTGTTGCCCCTTGGCCCGGGCGACCATGGTCAGACCCACCTTGCGCGCCAGTTCCAGGCCCTTATGGGTCACGCCGGAGCGGGACAGCACCGCCGGGATGCCCATCTGGGCCACCTTGATGACCATCTCGGAGGTCAGTCGTCCGGTGGTGTAGAAGACCTTGTCCGCGCCATCGACTGCGTTCAGCCACATGTGCCCGGAGACCGCGTCGGCGGCGTTGTGCCGGCCCACGTCCTCCACGAACAGGTCCACCCCTCGCGCGGAGCACAGAGCGCAGCCGTGGACCGCGCCGGCCTTGCGGTAGACCTCGTTGTAGGCGTTGATCGCGTCCAGCAATGCATAGATGCGGGATTGGCGCAGCACCACCGGGGGTAGCCGCAGGCGCTCCATCTGGTCCGCGATGCGCCCGAACACGGTGCCCTGGCCGCAGCCGCTGGTCACGGTGCGGTGCTTGAGTTTTTCTTCCAGGTCGCTGACCCCATCGAATGTGGTCACCGCGACTGCTTCCGTCTCCCAGTCCACCTGGATGGAATGCACGGATTCCAGGCAGGGCACCAGGCGCTGGCCGCGCAGGTAGCCGAGTACGAGCAGCTCCGGGTGGGTGCCCAGGGTCATCAGGGTCACGACCTCGTGTTTGTCGATATACAGGGTCAGGGGTTGCTCGCCGGCGATCTGACCCTCCCTGGGCTGGCCGTATTCGTCCACGGCCACCACCGGGAACGCGGGTTTGAGTCCCGCATTGGTCAGTAGCGGGATATACCGATCCCGGGGATTGGGCGTGGCCATCTCAGCCTCCGGTGGTGTTCATGTGTCTGAAGATCACGGGCTGGGCGTCCAGGTCGAAGTCATGCCCCCTCGGCTTGATGGACATGGCGCCGCAGATGGCACGTTTGACCGCCTCGTCGTCCCCCGGGTTCGCGCGCAGGGCGCGCCGCAAGTCCACGGAATGCTCCTTGCCCAGGCATAGCAGCAGCCGACCCTGGGCGGTGACCCGTACCCGGTTGCAGTCACCGCAGAAGTTGTGGCTGTGGGGCGAGATGAAACCGACCCGGATGCCCGTTCCGCCCAGGCGGAAATAGCGCGATGGCCCGCCGGTGGTCTCGGTGGTCGGAACCATCTCGAAGCGCCGGGAGAGGTCTTGGCGGATCTGCGCGCTGGAGTAGAAGGCCTCCGCCCGGTCATGGTCGCCGATGACCCCCAAGGGCATCTCCTCGATGAAGCTGATATCCATGCCCTTGGCCGCGGCATAGTCCACCAGGTCGCAGACCTCGTCCTGGTTGCGGCCCTTCAGGATCACGCTGTTGAGCTTGACCCGCTGGAACCCCGCCGCGAGGGCCGCGTCGATGCCGGCCAGGGTCTTGTCCAGGTTTCCGAGCCGGGTGATGGCATGAAAACGGTCCGGGCGCAGACTGTCCAGGCTGATGTTGATCCGGGTCACACCGGCGGCCCTTAGGTCGGCCGCGTAGCGGAACAGTTGGGTCGCGTTGGTGGTCAGTGTGAGATCGCGGATACCCGTCAGCTCACCCAGGTGTCGAAACAGCCACAGGATGTCGCGCCGCACCAGGGGCTCGCCGCCGGTGATGCGCAGCTTGGTCACGCCCAGCTCGCTGAAGCAGCGCCCGAGCCGGGCGATCTCCTCCAGCGTGAGTACCTGGCTGCGGGGCAGGAACTCCATCTGCTCGGCCATGCAGTAGACGCAGCGCAGGTCGCAGCGATCGGTGACGGACAGGCGCACATAGTTGATATGGCGTCCGAAGCGGTCGATGAGCTTGTCCGGTAGGACGCCGGTGTTGGATGTCATGTTGCCTGTTCTCCGTGAGAGTCCTCGCAGTGTTGAGCAAGATCCGTTCCGGGCGAGACGAAGAGGTGGAACCGCATAAGCGCAAAGGACGCGAAGGGGGAGGGTCGAGAGGCGAACGAGGGTTTGCCGGGGCGCGTGGATTGCAGAGGCCCACCTCGGCATCGAGTCCGCCCTTTCTTCCACCCTTTCTCTAGAGTCCAGCGCGCATCTGCGGTTCAACTATCCGAACAAATATGGTCCATGGCTGGTCCGAAACAACCCACCTCACAACAAACAAAGGGACAAACTGACCCGATTCCGCCGATTCCATTTCGGTGCGAATTTTCCGATGACCTCCGATTTCCCGAGACGCCGACCAATTTGTCCCTAACTGGTACATAACTTGCGCTCAATATTGGCCACACCTTCCTGGGAGTCGAGCCTATGCCGCAGTCGATCGATCCGGGTGCCGTGCCCTCGCGTTTTCCTGTCTCGGTGATCATGGAGAGACGCCGGGTCAGGGACAATCCCTGGCTCTCGGAGAGCTGGAGTGCCCTGGGCGTCACAGTGGGACTGCCCCACCTGGACGAGGCGCGCAATCCTGTGCCCCTGGTTGAGGGGCCCGAGTCTGCCCGCTATCTCTGGTCCGGCCTTACGGTGGAGCTCTTCTTGGACGAGGCCGAGAGTTACTACCACAACCTGATGGTTGGTACGCCGGGTTGCTATCTGGTCGTGCAGACCCGTGAGGACGGTATGCCCGAGCCCGTGTTGGTGACCCTGAGCTTCGATGCGGGACAGGCCTACCAGGAGGGCGACGAGACCGTCTACAGCGTCCCCCTGCCGCCGGAACTCTACCGTGCGGCGGAAGCCTTCGTGCTCGCCCACTATGTGCCGGAGAAGAAGACCAAGCGCCGGCTGGTGGATTGGAAGGGGGAGGCCCATGGCAGACCAGGGCCCTGAGCGCACCGCCTTTCTGCAGCGCTGGTCGGAGCGCAAGCACGAGGCCCGCCAGGGCCATGCCCCTACCGAGCCCCAGCCCGATTCCCCGATACCAGAGGATCAGCCTGCAGCGGACAAAGAGATCCACGCCCGGGAGACCCCGAAGTCGGAACTCACGGACGCGGATATGCCTGCCGTGGAGTCCCTGACCGAGGCCTCCGACTACTCCGGTTTTCTGTCCGAGGGCGTTTCCGAGTCCTTGCGCCAGAAGGCCCTGTCCAGGCTCTTTCATAGTCCCTCCTTCAATCTGGTGGATGGCCTGGACGATTACGCGGAAGACTTCGCCGCGTTTGTCCCGCTGGGTGACCTGGTGACCAGCGACATGCGCCATCGCCTGGAGCAGCAGGCGGAACGCCTGCTCGGCGAGGACGAGTCGAAGACCCAGCATGACCTGGCCGGTGGCGAGCAGCCCGGCCAGGCCGACCAGACGTCGGACACGCAGGACGAGGACACGCCTTCCAGCACAGGAGAAGACTCCGTATGACCCAGCCCCTATCGGTCCCGGCCCAGGACGAGGACTCCCTGAACCGTCGTGCACGCGACCAGGCTCGGGAAACAGCCGCCGCGTTCAAGGTGGCATCCACCGGGATACTGGAACTCAGTTCCGCCGGTCGCCTGCTGGTGATCGGTGCCGACCCGCTGTTGGTGGAGCGGGCAGTGATGGCTGCCTCGCCGCTGGATCCCGCCGCCCTGATCGTGGGTCCTGGAGCAGGATCGCTGGCAGGCGCGACGACCTGGTGGTCCCCACGAGACCAGGTCACGCTCGACGGATGGCTCGGGGCCTTTCGTCTGCGCCTGGAGGGGCAGGGGCCGGGGCAGGCTCATTTCGATCTGGTCCTGGACCTGAGCGGTGAGCCCTTCCTGACCCAGGAGATGCTGCCGCCGGGCTACCTGGCCCCGGATTCTCCCGATGCTGCGGCGCTCGACCAGGCCCTAGGCGCGTTGCGGGACCTGGTCGGACAGTTCGAGAAGCCCCGCTATTTCGCCTATGACCCTGGGATCTGCGCCCATGGCATGAAGGGCGCCACGGCCTGCCGACGCTGCATCGACGCCTGTCCCGCCGGCGCCATCACCAGCCTGGTGGAACGGGTCCAGGTGGAGGCCGCCCTGTGTCAAGGGGGTGGGGCCTGTGCCACCAGTTGTCCGACCGGGGCCATGGCCTACAACTATCCGTCCGCCCAGGACAACCTGGAACGGGTGCGGCGCCTGTTGGTGAGTTACCGGGAGGCGGGCGGTTCAGGTCCGGTGCTCTTGATCCTTGACGCCGAAGCGGGCGTCGAGGCGTTCGATCGGATACTGGCTGACGCGGGGCCCTGCGCAGGACACCTGCTTCCGCTGATGGTGGAGGAGGTGGCGAGCCTGGGTCTGGAGGTCTGGCTGACCGCCCTGGCCTACGGCGCGCGGGCCGTGGGTCTGCTGGACTCCGTGCGGATTCCCGAAAATGTGCGCCGGGTGGTCGATGAACAGCTGGACCTCGGCCGCGCCATCCTAGCCGGGTTGGGCTATCCGCCGGATGCTCTGCGCTGGTGCCGGCCCCAGGCCCCCGTGCCCGATCCGGTCATGCCGGCCCTGGGGCCGGCGGTCCATGCGGCGGTGGGCGCCAAGCGTCAGATCCTGTTCGCGGCCCTGGACCATCTCCATGCCCGTGCTGAGCGGGCCCGTCCCCTGGTCACTCTGTCGGCGGGCGCCCCGTTCGGCACCGCGCAGGTGGACGAGAAGGCCTGCACCCTGTGCATGGCCTGCGTGACAGTGTGTCCCGGCAAGGCCCTACAGCATGGACAGGATGTCCCACAGCTCAAGTTCCTGGAGGCCAATTGCGTCCAGTGCGGGCTGTGCACCCGTTCCTGCCCCGAGGACGCAATCTGGATCACCCCACGCCTGCTGTTCGACGCCCAGGCCCGCGGGAGACCCCGCCTGCTGTGCGAAGACACCCCTTTCCATTGCCTGAGCTGCGGCAGCGCCTTCGCAACGACCTCCCTGATCGGACGCATGCAGCAGCGCCTGGCGGGACACTCCATGTACCGGGACCCCCAGGCCGCGGCCCGGCTGCGACTGTGCGGGGACTGTCGGGTGGCGGACATGATGCGTGCCCAGGAGCAGTGAGGCGCTTAGTCGGATCTGCGTCAATCCCTCCCTGTATTCACGCCAGGACTGGCTTCTTCCTTGCAACTCTTTAGGAATTCGGACTGCCATGGCCTCTGACCCGTTGAAATCACAGATTGCCCCCGTCCAAGCCCAGGCCCCGACGGCCGCTGAAGACCAGGCCCGTGCCGGGGTCTATGCCCTGCTCGGGTCCTTGCTGCGGGATGTGCCCGGAGCGGACCTGCTCAGGCAGGTCGCGTTGCTGGAGCCCGCAACCGGCCGGGATGGGTTCGCCCTGGCCTGGGAGGGACTACGGCTTTCCGCCGCGAGCGTCGAGCCGGGCCAGGTGGACGACGAGTACCATCGCCTGTTCCTTGGATTGGGGAGGGGAGAGCTGGTGCCCTATGGCTCCTGGTATCAGACTGGATTTCTGATGGAGCGGCCCCTCGGCGAACTCCGGCAGGACCTGCAGGCACTGGGCTTCGAGCGCCAGGACGGCGTCTGCGAGCCCGAGGACCACGTGGCCGCGCTGTGCGAGGTCATGGCCCAGCTGGCCCAGGATCCCGGGTCGTTCATACTGGAGCAGATGGCCTTCTATAGGGCCCATTTGGGGCCTTGGATCAACGCCTTCTTCGCCGACCTGGACAAAGCGGAGTCGGCGGTTTTCTACAAGGCCCTGGCCAGGTTGGGGAATGCATTTTTCGAATTGGAGAACCGATACCTGGAGATGGACATCTGAGTCGGTTGTGCCCTGACGCCGTACCGAATCGATACAGGTCCGTGCCCGCTGCACGGACAGCCGCGCCGCTCGTCGACCGACCGGCGGTGCATCAGCAACAGAGGTTATCGCGATGACCAAGAACAAAGAGCAGACCGTCGACCGGCGGGGGTTTCTGAAGGCCGGAGCCGCGACCACCGCGGGTGCAGCGGCAGCGACCCTGTTACCGATCGATGCCTCGGCCGAGCCACAGGACGTCCAGGCGCCCGGCGATCGTCCCAACGGCTACAGGCTCACACGCCATGTCCTGGACTACTACAAGAGCGCCAAGGCTTGAGGCGATCCTGAACCTATCTCGATGATTCGGCGTGGCCCTGGGCCTGGACCGAATGGGAGTGGAAACATGAAGCTCGTCAAGACATCCAGCAAGCCGGTTACGTCCGCGAAGGCCGATGCACCCCCGGTCACCGGGCTCGCGGTCAATCGGCGCGACTTCCTGCGCAACACCAGCCTGGTCGCTGGTGGCGCCGCCCTGGCCGTCGGTCTCGCTCCCGGCATGATGCGCCGGGCCCGTGCCACCTCCGAGGCTGTGCCCGACAACGCACAGACCAGGACCGCGCGCACGATCTGTACCCATTGCTCCGTTGGTTGCGGCATCTACGCGGAGGTCAAGAACGGGGTCTGGACCGGTCAGGAACCCGCGTTCGATCACCCGTTCAACATGGGTGCCCATTGCGCCAAGGGGGCGTCCGTACGGGAGCACGGCCACGGCGAACGGCGGCTCAAATATCCGATGAAGCTGGTGGACGGCAAATGGAAGCGCATCTCCTGGGAGACCGCCATCAACGAGGTCGGGGACAAGATGCTCCAGATCCGGGAGCAGTCCGGGCCGGATTCCGTCTACTGGTTGGGCTCGGCCAAGCACAACAACGAGCAGGCCTATTTGTTCCGCAAGTTCGCGGCCCTCTGGGGCACCAACAACGTGGACCACCAGGCCCGCATCTGTCACTCGACCACGGTCGCCGGCGTCGCCAACACCTGGGGTTACGGCGCCATGACCAACTCCTACAACGACATCCACAATTCCCAGGCCATGCTCATCATCGGGGGCAATCCGGCGGAGGCCCATCCGGTGTCAATGATGCACCTGTTCCGGGCCAAGGAGCGAAATCACGCCCCGCTGATCGTGATCGATCCGCGCTTCACCCGTACCGCCGCGCATGCCGATCATTACGTACGTATCCGCCCGGGGACCGACGTACCCCTGGTCTTCGGCATGCTCTGGCACATCTTCCGCAATGGCTGGGAGGACAAGGAGTTCATCCGCCAGCGGGTGTACGGGATCGAAGAGGTCAAGAAGGAGATCGCCAAGTGGACCCCGGAGGAGGTGGAGCGGGTCACCAGCGTACCCGAGGAGCAGGTCTACCGTGCTGCGAAGCTCATGGCGGACAACCGCCCGGGCACCTTCATCTGGTGCATGGGCGGCACCCAGCACACCATCGGCAACAACAACACCCGGGCCTACTGCATCTTCCAGCTGGCTTTGGGCAACATGGGTCGGGCCGGCGGTGGCACCAACATCTTCCGCGGCCACGACAATGTACAGGGCGCCACCGACATGGGCGTGCTGTCCCATACACTGCCGGGATATTACGGCCTGTCTGCCGGGGCCTGGAAGCACTGGGGTGGCGTCTGGGGCGTGGACCAGGAATGGCTCAAGGGCCGCTTCGACAGCGGCAGCTACGAGGAATCCAAGGGCAAACCCCTGGCCCCGATGAACGCGAAGGGCATCCCGGTCTCGCGCTGGATCGATGGGGTGCTGGAGGACAAGGCCAACATCGCCCAGAAGGACAATGTTCGGGCCATGGTCTTCTGGGGTCATGCACCCAACAGTCAGACCCGCGGCTCCGAGATGAAAAAGGCCATGGAGAAGCTGGACACCCTGGTCATCATCGATCCCTATCCCACGGTCTCCGCGGTGATGCACGACCGCACCGATGGTGTCTATCTGCTGCCGGCGTCCACCCAGTTCGAAACCTATGGGTCGGTCACCGCCTCGAATCGCTCCCTGCAATGGCGCGACAAGGTCATCGAGCCCCTGTTCGAGTCCCTGCCGGACCACACCATCGCCTACAAGCTGGCAAACAAGCTCGGCTTTTCGGGCGAGCTGTTCAAGAACATCCAGGTCAACGGCGAGGAGCCCCTGATCGAGGACATCACCCGGGAATACAACCGGGGCATGTGGACCATCGGCTATACGGGCCAGAGCCCGGAGCGCTTGAAGCTCCACCAACAGAACTGGCACACCTTCGATCTTACCAGCCTCAAGGCCGAGGGCGGCGCGGCAGACGGGGACTACTATGGGATGCCTTGGCCCTGCTGGGGCACCGCGGAGATGGGGCACCCGGGGACCCCGAATCTGTACGATCCCTCCAAGCCCGTCGCCGACGGCGGTCTGTGCTTCCGCGCCCGTTTTGGCGTGGAGCGCGATGGGGTGAGCCTGCTGGCGGAGGACTCCTATCCCCAGGGCTCGGAGATCCGCAGCGGCCATCCAGAGTTCACCGCGGATCTGCTGAAGAAGCTCGGCTGGTGGGACGACCTCACGGACGTAGAGAAGCAGGCGGCGGACGGCAAGAATTGGAAGACGGACGTATCCGGCGGCATCCAGCGCGTGGCCATCGCTCATGGCTGCGCCCCGTTCGGCAACGCCAAGGCCCGCACGGTGGTCTGGACCTTCCCGGACCCGGTGCCGATCCACCGCGAGCCCCTGTATACGAGCCGCCGGGACCTGGTGGAGCAGTATCCGACCTACGAGGATCGCAAGAATTTCTACCGGTTGCCGACCCGCTACCAGTCCATCCAGGCCACGGACTACAGCAAGGACTTCCCGCTGATCTTTACCAGCGGACGCCTGGTCGAATACGAGGGAGGTGGCGACGAGACACGTTCCAATCCCTGGCTTGCGGAGCTGCAGCAGGACATGTTCGCGGAGATCAATCCGCGGGATGCCAACGATGCAGGTATCCGCGATGGCGGCGACATCTGGGTCGAGACGCCGGAGGGGGCACGCATCAAGGTCAAGGCCCAGGTCACGCGCAGGGTCGCAGCGGGCGTGGTCTTCGCGCCGTTCCATTTCGGTGGTCATTTCCAGGGCAAGGACCTGCGGGACAAGTATCCGGATGGCGCGGACCCGATCGTGCTGGGGGAGGCGTGTAACACCGCCTTCACCTATGGCTACGACTCGGTGACGGCCATGCAGGAGACCAAGTGCTCCCTGTGCAAGGTCTATCCAGCCTGAAGAAGGGCCGAGTGGCGAGGATTCGCTTGGGTTCTCGTCGGCGAACATTGGTGTGGTAGGGGGCAACGCCTCTTGCCTCGCGACGCGGAGAAACGATCATGGCACGAATGAAGTTCTACTGTGACGCCGAGCGTTGCATCGAGTGCAACGGCTGCGTGACCGCCTGTAAGAATGCCAACGAGGTGCCCTGGGGCATCAACCGCCGCCGGGTGGTGACCATCAACGACGGAGAGCCCGGCGAGCGCTCCATGTCCGTGGCCTGCATGCACTGCTCGGATGCGCCCTGCATGGCCGTGTGTCCGGTGGACTGCTTCTACCAGACCGATGACGGGCTGGTGCTGCACGACAAGGACATCTGCATCGGCTGTGGCTATTGCTTCTACGCTTGTCCGTTCGGCGCACCCCAGTTTCCGGCCGAGGGCTCCTTCGGTTCCCGGGGCAAGATGGACAAGTGTACCTTCTGCGCGGGCGGACCGGAAGAGGCGGGCAGCTCGGACGAGAAGCGCAAGTACGGGGCCAATCGCCTGGCCGAGGGCAAACTGCCGGCCTGTGCGGAGATGTGTGCCACCAAGGCCCTGCTGGCCGGCGACGGGAGCGTTGTTGCGGACATCTACCGGGAGCGTGTGGCCTATCGTGGCTCGACCGGATGGACCACGGGTTGGGGCGTGGCCTACGGCAAGCCCGGGGTGCGCAGCGCCAAGGGTGTCGAGGGCAAGGCGGTGGGGAAGGATTGATCCAGCTGCCATGGACCGGACTTGCTTCCTCTGCCCGTCCTACGTCGTCGGATGCCCAGAGGATGGGCAGAACGCAGCGAAGCCCATCAGGAAGCCGGACTCGAATTGGTATCCAAAGGAACACCCAGCTGTGAGCAAAGACGAGAACACCCGAAAACGCCAACGTTATCGCCGGGCTTGGCGTATGACCT
>Ga0316198_10001112_pt1 | contig 15505 bp, 12 predicted proteins | sample OudBieAanoxic_MG_FD_204935 | JGI IMG/M metagenome (GOLD analysis project Ga0316198, IMG submission 204935) | Coastal sediment microbial communities from Oude Bieten Haven, Netherlands - site A anoxic | ecosystem: Environmental > Aquatic > Marine > Coastal > Sediment | place: Netherlands...
AACCGTCTGCATCCATCAAGACGTATTGATTGCTTTCCGCATCGGTCAGATACACGGCGCAGGCATCGATTGGCAAGGCCTCTTTGACCCGTTGAACAATGATGCCCAGGGCCTCATCCAGATGTGTTGCGGCGCTCACTTCCTGAACGATTTGTCGCAAAGTAACGAGCATCGAAACAATTCCTTTATTTAACACCCTGAATACATATCTCTATGGGTCCACATGGGGACCCATAGGCGACACAACTTTCAGGCACGAGCGCACCCACTTCCACAGACTCCGGCCATGTCGGACAAGGCTCGAATGGTGCGCTGCGTGGCTGCGACAGGAAAGTCACCAATATACGGGCATTTCAAATAATTGCTTCGTTTAATCATGTAGCCCGGCAATAATTCGCACGAATGGAGTGGCATGCCGTCTGGAAAAACCGGCGCTCGTGAATTTATGCACTCTTAAAGGGAGCCTGAGTCTCATGCTGAGGCGCAGCGCCAGGCAAGTGGTCATATAAATCACCTGCTGCGCCCATGAGAACCATGTAAACATTGAAAATGGTGACGCCTGCCGTGAACAGCAGGGCAAAGCCGAGTCTTTTTCCAGTAGCACTCATTAGTCTTGACGCCTTCTTAGACCTGTTCAGTAATTGGGTTTCCGGCGTGCCCCGTGGTGTCGTGGAATACAGGCCACTGAGCACCGCTATCGCGGCGCTCAGTGGCGAAATGATGTCTGTTGCCCTGAAACACCCACGCGGGATTCGCTGAGCTGGGGACAAGGTCGGTACATCGTTTACGTTGTGGTGAACAGCTGCCGTAACGGCGAAGCGGCGGGATCCTTTGCTATGAGCCGGACGTGTAATCCTTTACATATTCGCGCAAGCCAGTGCTTCTTGGATCTGCTTGCGAGTGCATCTGGTTAATATCATAGTTCACTCTACGAGAGTGACAATTAGGGTACTGACAAATTAAAAACCCAGGATATCGTAAATTCCCGCCCAGTTTTCTACTATCTTGCTGTTACAGAATCCCAAGACGCAAAGGCGCCCTGCCTCAAATCTCGATAGTGGCTAGCCGATACCAAGTGCCGGCCAAGATTGAACAAGTTATACACAGCGGCATGAACACTCAAGAACCGTTGCGCTTGCCGCGTCGACTTGAATCGGCGCATACCGCGTTCTCTCACACGAGTCGGTTGGTGAGAAAGCTCTGCCCTGTTATTGGCATACTGGGTTGTATCATGCAGGGTCTCCGGGATGAGTTCTCTATGCGCAACGTCATAGCTTCTCAACTTGTCCGTCACAATCTTTCGCGGTTCACCCTGGTGATTTTTCAGCAACCGCTTGAAGAAACGCTTAGCAGCCGTGCCGTCACGACACACCTGGAGAAACACATCGACAACCTCGCCATCCTGATCAACAGCCCGCCATAAGTACTGCTGTTTGCCATTTATCTTCACAAATACTTCGTCTAAGTAATAATGTGTCGCCGAATCCCTGATGCCGACATTTCAACCTTTTCGTATATTGGGGGCCGAACTTATTGCACCACAGGCGAATTGATTCGTAGCTTACGCTAATACCGCGTTCAGCCAGTAAATCTTCAATGTCTCGATGGCTGAGGTTGAATCTATGATAGAGCCAGACGGCATACTGAATGATTTCAGAGGGAAACCGGTAGCGCTTGTATAGGCTTGTTGGTCTATTCATCCGGTAATTATCGCCCAGACGCACTTAATTTGTCAGTACCCTCGGGAGAGCTTCCCGCTTGCGCGGTTCCCTCACAGCTGGCAAACATTGCCAGGTTACCCATGCCCAAAAGGCCGCGCGGACAACCACGTGGTGATCAACGCTGGTCGACATTTGTTCGAAATCATGCGGCGTCCATAATGGCCTGTGACTTCTGCGTTGTTGTGACAGCGACGTTTCGGCTGCTCTACGTATTAGCGGTTATCGAACACCAGACCCGACGGATTGTACATTGCAGTGTGACATCACATCCAACGGCCGCTTGGACATTACAGCAACTCCGGGAAGCCATCGCTTCGGACCATGGCTACCGTTTTCTCATTCATGATCGCGATGGCATTTTCTCTCCGCAGCTCGACCAATCCGTTAGGCGCCTGAGGCTGCGCGTACTCAGGACACCACCTCGAAGTCCCAAGACTAACAGCATCTGTGAGCGTGTGATCGGTACGCTCCGCCGAGAATGCCTCGACTTCCTGATTCCACTGACGGAAAATCACTTACATATCGTGACAAAAAAAACTGGGTCGCGCATTACAATCGAGGCCGACCCCACGCCAGCCTTGGGCCGGGCATCCCGGATCCGCCAGTCTGTCTTCCTGTCACACAAAACAAACATCGGCATCGCATTCCAAGCCACCTTAAAGTTGTAGCTCACCCTGTCCTGGGTGGATTACACCATGAATATGGCTTGGTGGCGAAGGCTGCATGAATTTTTGCGAATGGAATGGACCCGTCCCTCTTCTCGATGGTCTCGTAATGAGCCAGGATAGAGTTGTAACGGTCTACCACGAAGAACGCGCGCATACTCTGGGCCCTGATGGCCCGCGAGGAGGCCTATCACAAGGCAGCCTAACGCGCGGTATTGCTGACTATACGGTTGTTATGATGAGTTAACCCAATCCACGATTGCAGAGGTGATATACGAGTGATGGCGCAACAGGTCGGACCAGCTCTTTCGGAACCTGGTGTGGTCCGCGGCCCGCATGAGGCCGATTTGCGGATGAGGCGAAAGAGCGCACATTCCATCAGGGCCCGGAGACAGTTCTCCAACTTAGAGGCCGAATACAGGTGTGCAGTCGATTTCTGTCGTTATGGCTCAAAATTGCCTTGCAAACCGGGACGGGTCCATACAGGACCACAGGCATCCACCAAGGTCCTGCAGGCCGTGGACGACATGATCGGTTCACTGTTTGTCGATAAAGGCTGATTCAGTCACTGGCTTGGGCAACATACCGGCGCCATCCACCAAACTGCGTGACATCCCGTGCCCCATCAAGGGCACAAGGCTCGCAGATAAAACCACTGACCCAGCGGCCGTCCTGCAGTTCGAGTTTACCCAGCCCCAGCGGTGCCGGTATCAATTGCAGAAAGCTGCCCAGCTGCGCGCACGGTACTGCCCAAACCTCCACATCGATGCCTGCCCCGGGTTGCGCTCTCACCAACCCCGGCCGGTACGGTGGTCCACCGGCGAGCGCATAGAGTCGGTAGTTCGGCGCCGTACGGGTGCTTTCCATCAACCAGGCACCGCGCTCTGTCAACTGCCCGTTGAGCGGCAAACCGGAGAGGTGGGCGCCACACACCGTCAGAGGCAGGATGCCATCGGGCGTATCCTCATCAGCAGACACCGCGGGCAGTGGGCAGTCGCTAGCGCCCATGTTCAGACCGACCGCCCGGTGCAAACGGTCGGCCAGCGCAGCCAGTGCGCTGTCAGCGAACGCCCTGCTGATCAAACTGACACCAAAAGGCAGCCCGTCGGTCTGCAGCCCGGCGGGAACGGCGACTGCGCACAGGTCCAGCAAGTTCATGAAATTGGTGTAGTAACCGAGATTGCTGTTCAGCTGTAGGGGGTCGCGTTCCACATCCTCGATACGGTAGACGGTGCCAGCCGTCGGCGTAAGCAGGAGGTCGACGTCCTGCCAGATTGTTTCGCTGTGGCACCGGTGCTCCATGAGCTGGTATCCGGACTTAAATGCATCGACCGCTGATCCGTGTTTTCCCGGCTCGATAATGCGGCGTGTCACCGGTAACAGGGCTTCCGGCTTTTCCTCTATAAAGGATTCAATGGCAATATAGCGTTCGCTCAGCCAGGGACCCTCATACAATAGACGTGCCGCCGCCAAAAAAGGCTCGAAATCGATAGTCACGGCCGTACCGCCCAGCGCTTCCAGCCGGTTTACCGTCTGCTCGAACAGTGCCGCCGCATCACGGTTGGCAAAAAACTCCAGCTGATCCGCCCGCGGCACACCAAAGCAGAAGCACTCCGTGTTGAAGGTGGGTATATCTAGCGGTGTCGATCGGGCATAGGCGTCTGTTGCATCGAAGCTCGCGCACAGGCTCAGCACACGGCAGGCATCGGCCGAGTTCAGCGCGAATATCGACACACAATCCAGCGACCGGCAGGCCGGCACCACGCCCTGCGTGCTCAACAGCCCGCGGGTCGGCTTGATGCCCACCAGATTGTTGAATGCCGCCGGTACCCGTCCCGAACCCGCCGTATCCGTTCCCAATGAAAAACTGACCAGACCAGTGGCCACTGCAACCGCTGAACCTGAACTCGATCCACCGGATATGTAATCTGCATTGAAACTGTTCCGGCAGGCTCCGTAAGGGGATCGCGTGCCGACCAGACCGGTGGCGAACTGATCGAGATTTGTTTTACCGATAGGAATCGCGCCGGCGTCTATCAGTCGCTGCACCACGAAGGCATGGTGTTGGGGTGTGTAGGCATAATCGGGGCAGCCGGCCGTTGTCGGCACACCGGCGAGATCGATATTGTCCTTGATCGCGAATGGGATACCGTACAGCGGCAGGTCCTGGGGTGATTTTTTTTCCAGCGACCGCAGGTAAGCGCGTAGCTGCTGGCGTGACAGGCAACTGATCCACACACTGCGGTCGACTTGTTCTTCTATCCTCGAGACTACCAGCTCAATAATCTGCGCCGGTGTAAACCGGCGATCACGGTAACCGCTCAGAAGCGCCTGGATATCGAGACTCTGATCAGTGCCGTTCATGGTCAGGAGGCGATTTCCAGAATGAGCAGCGCCTGGCCCGCTTTGACCGGACCGCCCTGCGCACAGAGTACTTCTTTCACGACACCACTTTCATCGGCTTCGATGGTGATCTCCATTTTCATCGCTTCAACCACCACCAGCCTGTCACCTATTGCCACCGGTTCGCCCGGCTTTACCGGGATGGCCCAGACGCTGCCAGTCACAGGTGAGGCAACGGCAATACAGCCGTGAGGGACATCGAAGGGTGCATCGGAACTGGACACCTCATCCGGCAACGCCGTTTCGAAGTTAATCTGACCGCTCTGGTCCCAGCGTTCGCGCTCTGCCTCGAAAGCCGCCTGTTGTTTTTCTTTGAACGCCGCAATAGTCGCAGCGTTTTCCCGCAGGAATCCATTGTAGTCTCGCAAGCGGAGGATGGTCTCCTCAACCTCGAGCTTGAAACAGCCCTGTATGAAGTCTTCACGCAGCTGGGTGAGCTCGCTATGGCTGACCGGATAGAAACGCAACTGGTCGAAAAAGCGCAACAACCACTGCTTACCCTCTCTGAAATCAGCAGTCTGCCGGTAACGATTCCACATCTGAAGCGTACGACCGACAAGCTGATAGCCGCCCGGCCCCTCCATACCGTAGACACAGAGGTAGGCGCCACCGATACCGACCGCATTCTCGGGTGTCCAGGTGCGTGCCGGGTTGTATTTGGTGGTCACCAGGCGGTGGCGCGGATCCATTGGTGTGGCCACCGGCGCCCCCAGGTAGACGTCTCCCAGACCCATCACCAGGTAACTGGCGTTGAAAAGGATGTCTTTGACGTCGTTGATCGACTCGAGCCCATTGATACGCCGTATGAACTCGATATTGCTCGGACACCAGGGCGCATCGGGCCGAACCGACTGCATGTACTTCTCGATAGCCAGCTCCGTCGAAGGATCATCCCAGGACAGGGGCAGGTGAACGATGCGGCTCGGCACCTCCATGTCATCAATGGCGGGCAACTCACGCTCGGCATCCACCAGTGTTGCCAGCAAGTCAGCCTGTCTGAGTACGCGGCTGTCATAATGAATCTGCAGTGAACGGATACCCGGCGTCAGATCGACAATACCAGGCATATCGCTGCGGCTGACCCATTCCATCAGCGCGTGGACGCGGAAACGCAGATTCAGATCGAGTGCCGGCGGGCCGTACTCAACGAGCACATTCATGTCACCGGATTGGCGGTAACAGACAGCGGCACACCCCGTGGTTTCATCAATGCGATACAGTATCGGTGAATACAGGTCGGTGATTGGCGCCTGCCCGTTCTCAACGCGGTATCCGCCCGACATCTCCGACACCGCGGAATCCTGCGCCTGCAAAGACGTTCTGGCGTCATGCTCGCCGATACGATGGAAGCGGATCCTGTCGCCGGGCTTGAGCTGACCCAGCTTCCAGAGTTCAGAGTGTACGATGGTGGCGGGACAGACAAAGCCGCCCAGACTGGGGCCGTCGGGGCCGAGTATCACCGGCATGTCACCGGTAAAGTCGATGCTGCCGACAGCATACGCATTGTCGTGGATATTTGAGGGGTGCAGACCGGCCTCCCCGCCATCGCGGCGCGCCCACTCCGGCTTAGGGCCTATGAGACGCACACCGGTACGGCTGGAATTGTAATGAACCTCCCAGTCTGTGCTGAAAACGGTTTCGATATCGGTCCCGGTAAAAAAATCCGGTGCACCGTGCGGCCCATACATGACCTTGATATCCCAGTGATCACAGTATTCGGGACGCAAAGCTTCCGGCACCGGTCTACAGCGTTCGTCCAGTTCGGCACGCTGATTGAGACGCAATACATCGCCTACCTGAAGGGTGCGGCCGCCGTGCCCGCCAAACTGTCCGAGCGTAAAAGTAGACTTGCTGCCCATGTAATCCGGCACATCAAAACCGCCTTTCACCGCCAGGTAGCTACGGTTACCGAATCCCCGGATACTGCCCATTTTCAGCGTGCTGCCGGCGCTGACGGCGATAGGTTGCCAGTACCCGATAGCTTCACCGTCCAGTGATGCCTGCATGTGTGCGCCGGTGAGGGCGATGACCGTATCGGCGTTGAACTTGAGTGTAGCGCCGGTCACGGTGAGTTCGAGCGCGGCAGTTCCGTGGCTGTTACCAAGCACCCGATTGGCCAGACGCAGAGCCAGAGGGTCCATGGGGCCCGACGGCGGTACACCAATATCCCAGTATCCGATGCGCCCCGGGCAATCCTGCACCATGGACTGGGTGCCCGGCGCCAGCACATCGACGGTCAACGCCTCAAATTCGAGGCTGTCCAGCCAGCGCGTGTAATGCTGTGCGTTGACGAATACTTCATCGCTCAGTATCTGCCTGAGATAAGCGAGGTTGGATTCGATACCATGTAGTGAAGTCCGCGTCAGCGCCTCGCCCAATGCATCACAGGCAAGCGGGCGCGTGTCCGCCTTGACGATCAGTTTTGCCACCATGGGATCGTAATACGGCGTAATATCGCTGCCCTGTTCCACCCAGGTATCCACCCGCGTATCTTCGGGAAAGACCATCTCGGTGAGAACGCCGCAGGCAGGCTGAAAATGCTTGCCCGGATCTTCAGCGTAGAGGCGAACCTGGATGGCGTGCCCTGCAGGTTCATGCTGATAACTGTGCAGAAACTCTGTGTCACCGGCGGCGGCACGCAACATCCACTCGACCAGGTCGACGCCGGTGGCTTCTTCGCTGACGCCGTGTTCGACCTGCAAACGGGTATTGACTTCGAGAAAATAGAATTCGTGCGTCCTGCTATCATAGACGTACTCGACAGTACCGGCGGAACGGTAATTGACAGCCCGTCCGAGTTGTACAGCAGCGTCCATCAGGCGCTGACGGATTCCCTCGCTGATACCGGGTGCCGGTGTCTCTTCAATCACTTTCTGGTTGCGACGCTGCACAGAACAATCGCGCTCACCCAGTGCCAACACCGTGCCCAATCCATCACCGAAGATCTGCACTTCGATGTGACGTGCCAGTTCGACGTATTTTTCCAGGAACAGACCGCCCTGACTGAAGTTGCTACGGGCCAGTCGCTCCACGGAGTGAAACGCTTCTGCCAGCTCGACTTCGTTCCAGCACAGCTGCATACCGATACCACCGCCACCGGCAGTGCTCTTCAGCATGACCGGATAGCCGATACCAATGGCTTCGCGCCCGGCGTGTTCGAGATCATCCAGCAAACCGCTGCCGGGCAGTAAGGGCACGCCGTTCTGTTGAGCCAGATGGCGCGCTGTATGCTTGAGGCCGAAGTCGCGCATCTGCTGTCCGGTTGGCCCGACAAAGGCGATGCCCTGAGCCTCACAATGCTCGGCGAATTCTGCATTCTCACTGAGAAAGCCGTAACCGGGATGGATCGCCTGCGCGCCGGTCTCCCTGGCAACCGACAGTATTCGGCCTGCGTCGAGATAGCTTTCGGACGCCGGTGCAGGTCCAATACGGACCGACTCATCCGCCTGTCTGACGTGCAAAGAATGCCGGTCGGCGTCCGAATAGACGGCGACTGAGCCGATACCCAGGCGTTTCAATGTCCGGATAATACGACAGGCGATGGCGCCGCGATTAGCAATGAGAACTTTTCTAAACATAACGAACAGGTGAGAACTGGCGATAGATCACAAAGTGCAGATGCAGCGTCTCCCGGCATGATTAATCGCCTTCACAGGCCATTCCATGACACGCCGGACCGCTCTCCGCAGCAGATCTTTAATCAGTACTCCCAGATCAGCACCTCAACCGGCGTTGGGTTATATGCGTTACAGGGATTATTCAGCTGCGGACAGTTGGAAATCAATACGATGACATCCATTTCCGCACGCATTTCCACATAGCGGCCGGCTTCCGAGATGCCATCCTCGAAGGTCAGATTGCCCTCGGGAGTCACCGGCACGTTCATAAAGAAATTGATATTGCTCGACAGGTCGCGCTTGTCCAGATCCTTATCCCAGTCGGCCAGCGCCATCAGGAAGCTGTCGCGGCAACTGTGCATATGACGTTTTTCCAGCGCATAACGCACCGTATTGCTTTCCGCCGAGCAGGCACCCCCCAGCGTATCATGACGGCCACAGGTATCGGCGGTAATGGTCAACATCGGATTACCTTCATTGGAACGTAGAATTGTCCCAGTGCTCAGATAAATGTTGCCCTGTGTACGAATAGTGTTGTTGGCGTCATAGCGCTCTTCACAATCCGTCGCACTGTAAAACAATGTATCCACCGCCTGATTACCTTCCAGATCAAGAATACGCAGCACTTGTCCTTTTTTGATTTCTTTCATAAAAGGCTCACCGGCTGCGACCACTTCGCGGAATAAGGCATCCTCAACAGCCAGGTGACTTTCGGTCAGTTCAGGACTCATGGAGATCTCCTGTTCGTTGTCGCCAATCAGGCGTATAGACGTTCGGTGTTGAGAAAGGCGCGCTGATTCTCAGCACAGGCATTGCGACACGGGTCGTCCGCTCCGGCCGGCCCCGAACGCCATGCAGCGAGATCGATATCCCCGGGATTGTACTTCGCAGCCGGATCCAGCGGATGTTGGCAAGTCGACAGAACAACCAGGCTGTTCATTTCGAAGCGCAGGTCGACATAGTCACCCGTCTTGGAATTGTCCTGCTGGAACTGCATATTGCCGTCTTCATCGACGCTAACCTTGCTGAACAGATTCAGATTAGCCACCAGATCACGTTTACCCAAGCCGAATTTGGCCAGTTCATTGAGCAGGCTGTCGAAACCATTGCGGTAGTATTCGTTGCGGTGTTCCTGATAGCGCGCCTGTCCGAACTTTTGCCGCACCAGACTAGCATTGGAAACACCGCCAATGGTGTCGTGCCAACCACAAGTATCGTCACTGATTGAACACATGACCCGCCCCATGTCCGAATAACAGACATTGCCCTTGGTCAGAAACGCGGTGTGCTGCCCCTTAAGTGTATCGGCCATGTTATAACGCTCCAGCTTATCTTCATAGTTATAGAAAAGCATGGCCACATTGGCTCCGCCTTTGAGATCGGTGACGCGCAGCGTATTGCCACGCCGCAATACGCCGGACCAGTGGGCGCCTCCCCGCACCCGCTCTTCCCAGAGTTCCAGCGAAGGATCGAATATTGCTGCAGCAGAATCGCTCATGTTTGCATCTCCAGTTCTTGAACAAGCCGCTCCGGTAAAGGATGGACTGGCGGCAGTATGGCTGTTGATAGTTGCAGGTTGCCGCTGCTGACGCCGCGACAGGTCACCAGCTCATCGGCAATCTGCTGCAGGCGCTCAGTCGGACCTTGCACCAGAATGACTTCCATGGTGTGTGCCCGCATCAGCTGGACGTGGAGCGAACTGATCACTTCGTACAGATACCGATGTTGCAGATCGGTTAACTGTTGCTGCAACCCTGGCCTGGAATGATCATAGACCAGAGTGATGACACCAGCCATGATCTAATCACCCGCCTGTGCATTGTATTGGGCGAGCCGATCGTTGACCATCTCGACAATAGCCTGTGAACGACTTTCAAAACCTCGCCGCCTCACCATGTCATCCAGTTGCCGCAGCAAGTGCGCGGGCAAGGAAATGCTGATCCTGCTCAGACCTTCTTTTGCAGCCAGGCTCACACTACCAAGCCCGATTCTCAGAGTACACTTTCAACATCATCGTTGACCGAAACCATACGAACCATATTCAGGTGATCGCCGTTGGCGTCTTCCTCCTGTGGCGGATGAATCAACTCTTCCAGTCGTTTTTTAGTGGCCAGGAATTCCGGTGACAGAAACTGCTGCGGTGATCTTGGCTGCGGCACCGGCACCTCAATGAGCTCCTGCACTTCGCCGGGATGCGCTTTAAGCACCAGGATGCGATCAGCCAGATAAACCGCTTCGTCGAGATCGTGTGTAATAAACAAGATGGTGATATCGATGTTTTTCCATATCTCCATCAAATAGGCCTGCATTTTCGCTCGCGTCTGCGCATCCAGTGCACCGAAAGGTTCGTCCATCAGCAAGATTCGCGGCTGGTTGGCGAGCGCACGGGCAATAGCGACACGCTGCTTCATGCCACCGGAGAGTTGATGCGGATAACTGTCGGCGAATTTAGTCAGTCCCACCAATTCAATCCATTGCATGGCTTCCTCTTCTGCTGGCATGCGCCCTCGACCTGCCATCTCCAGGCCAAACATCACATTCTTTTTCACAGTGCGCCACGGGAAAAGTGTATAACCCTGAAAGACCATACCACGATCGGGACCTGGGCCAATCACCTGCTCCCCGTCCAGCAGCACCCTGCCGCGGCTGGGTGTTTCCAAGCCTGCCAACAGGCGAATCAGCGTTGATTTGCCACAACCCGAAGCCCCGATTACACAAACGAATTCCCGCTTGTGCGTTTGGAAACTGATATCCTTGAGCGCTGTGATGACGCCGTGAGGTGTTTCGAAGTCTTTGCTCAGGGCTTGTACTTCCAGGCGTACCGGCCGCTGCTTCAGACGCTCAAAACGCTGCCTGACCTGTTCAGACTGCTCGCGATAACTGGGTAGTTCGATGGAATGCATCATCAGCTCCTGGCGGCGACCCGTTGCCAGGGAAACAGATTTCGACCCAGCCAGGCGAGTAGTATATCGATGGTCAGACCGATGATGCCTATCATCATGATAGCCGCAAAGACATTATCAAAGTTCTTGTATCTCGCCTGCTGGGTAATGAACCAGGTTATACCCGAACTGGTGCCGATCAGTTCCGCAACAATCAGGTAAGTCCATGCCCAGCCGAGCAAGATACGCATATCCTTGTACAGGTCCGGGAGAATTCCCGGCACCACGACCCTGAACAGCAGCGCAAGGTTTTTCGCGCCCAATGTCTGGGCGGCTTCCAACAGGGAAGCATCGAGTTTGCGCGTGGTATTGGCGATGATCAATACCTGCTGGAAGAAGGTGCCAATAAAAATAATGGCGATCTTGGGTGCCTGATAGATACCGAGAATCGCAACCGCCAGTGCTCCGAATGCCGGTGCTGGTAGATAACGAAAGAACTCCACGAACGGTTCGGTCAGGCGTGAAAATAAATCGTAGGTTCCCGCCAAAATGCCCAAGGGCACGCCAAACAGCGATGAAAGCAGAAAACCCCAGAATATGACCTGAATGCTGCTCCACAAGCTTTCGTGCAACCACTTCTCGTTACGTCGCTTGGGTTCTGTGGTAAATGCCGTATAGAACGCCTGCGCCACCTGGTGAGGTGCAGGCAGATAAATTGGATTAGCCGGGCGGCCCTGGGGCAGCGTTCCACCCGCTTCGGCTATTTTTGCCTCTTCCTTTACAAAGACCTCCCTGTCGATCAACATGCCGCTTTTAAAATAGGATACGTCGCCTGTCGCTGTTATCTCCACTTTCGGATGCCATAGCCAAGGCACATAACTGACCAGCGACCAGAGCAATACCGGGAGCACGAAGCTCAGGATACCGAGAACCAGTCGCGGTCTTGCCCTGAGCTGTTTGCGTACCGCAAACCACTGCATCACACTGATTACCCGTGTACCGCTCGTTGCCGATCCCAAAGCACGAGCAATGCCTTCACAGGGACTGCATCAGTGAGAGGTCGATGTAGGCATCGATATCCTGAGGCTCATCGTAAACCTTATTGGCGACGTTAAAATCATCAGATATTTTCGACGATCCAAACAGTGAACCATATCCCTCGGCTGTGCCAAGAAACGCTTTGGCTTCATCCAGGGTCAGGATTTTGGTGCCACTGAGAAACGTCTTGTATTTGTCTGCCGACACGCCTACTCGCGAAGCCATGATCTTGACGGCGTCCTCGAAGGTTTTCGGATCCTTGATATAGCCAACGATCCGGTACCAGACCTGCATAACCTTTAACCAGTCATCGCGGCGATTGGCCAGGCTTTCCGGTGTCACAGCCAGAACGTCATAAATCAGGCCCGGCTGGTCAGCGCTGGTAAAGACCGCCTTGGAACCCGGCACCAAACCGAGTGCTGCACCGGAATTGGGTTGCCAGGCGACAATGGCATCGACCTGCCCCGACGCCAGCACCTGTGGGGTCTCGTTGGTCGGAACGTTGACCAGTTCGACATCCGCTTCACTCATGCCATTCTGCTTCAATGCTTCGAGCAACAGCAGGTGGCTGACAAAACCGATCTCGACGCCAATTTTCTTACCCTTCAGTTCCTTTACCGAACCGATGCCCGGCTTGGCGATGACCATGTCGTTGCCGTTACTGTAATCATTGATCAGATACATCACGCCCTTGCCGCCGGTGGCGCCCGTCACCAACGTGTCACCGTTGGTCATGGCAACGGCATCCAGCTTGCCGGCAGCAAAGGCGTCCATGGAGGCAACATAATCAAACCACTCAAATTGCACATCGACCCCAGCTTCCTTGAACCAACCTTTTTCGATTCCCACCTCCCAGGCCACCCAGCCCGGCCAGTCGCTGTAGCCGATCTTGAGGGTCTCGGCCGTGGCCAGCGCGCTGAAGGCGCTCAGCCATAGCCCTATTAAGGGTGTAAAAAAACGATGCAAAGACCTACGCATGATATGACTCCTCCGGTATTACGTTTCAGACAACAAGTATTACCAGGGGGAGCAAGCGACGTGCCATGCAAGCGGTCACTTGAAAACAGGTTATTTTACAACGAGATCGTATTTTGCTCGCACCGCGTTGCCCAAGGTAGGTGCACCAATGGGAGCCATGCGCCCCACAATAGGGCAAAAACTGCACTGATGCTCGCATGCCGGCAGGTACTGCGGTCCGCACATAGTGACGTGCTACAAGCGTCGAATCCGATGGCTAACCCGAGAAGATGCTGACAAGTTACTTCTGGAGTTACCAGGCCACCTGGAGGCTATGACCTTGTGCCTGGCGAATTACGAGTTTGTACCATGAAGCCTGCAGTTTTCCAATCTTGTAATCCCTGAAACTCAGTTTAATATCTTTCTACATGAAGACCCTGGCCCAAATGGCACTTAATTAAGGATATGCGAGGCGTATTCCGTAGGCTAATAGGCTGAAAATGAAAGAGAAGGTTGGCTGGGACTGGTAAGATGTTTGTTGCGACACATCGACCCCACCCGCCCCGAGGCCAACCTTCATGACACACTGTAACCGTCCATCGCTGCCACAACAACGTCGTCTTGCCAAACAGGCTCAGAAGATCGATGCCAATCATTTCTTCAACCTGCTTACCGGCCCGCAATTACTGGAGGCGGTGGAGGCGCAGCTTCCCGAGCACCGGGAACGGTACTATCCACCGACGCTGACGTTATCGATGTTTTTAGGGCAAGTCATGAGTGCCGACGGTTCCTGTCAGAACACGGTGAATGAAGCGCTGGTCAATCGCCTGCTGAGCGGGATGGCTGTGAGCAGCGCCAACACCGGCGGCTATTGCATCGCGCGCCAGCGCTTGCCGCAGGAGATGGTGAGTACGCTGGCCCGACACACCGGGGTGTTGCTTGGCGCGCACACGCCAACGGGGTGGTTGTGGCGCGGCCGACACGTGAAACTGGTGGATGGCACGACGGTCTCGATGCCGGACACCGAGGAGAACCAAGCCCGCTTTCCCCAACCGGGGGGACAAACGGCTGGCGTGGGCTTTCCGCTGGCGCGGCTGGTCGGGGTGATTTCCCTCTCCAACGGCGCAGTGCTCGATGCCGCCATGGGGCCGTACCAGGGTAAGGGCACGGGTGAACATGGTTTGTTTCGAGGGCTCAAGGAGGCGTTTGTCGCCGGCGATGTGATGCTGGCGGATGGCTATTATTGCAGTTATTTCCTGATCGCCGATTTGATACGGCGCGGAGTGGACGTGGTGTTCGAGCAGCATGGCGCGCGCCATACGGATTTTCGCCGGGGAGAGCAACTCGGTACGCGGGACCATCGGGTGTGCTGGTCCCGGCCTGCCAGACCGGATTGGATGAGCCGGGAGGAGTACCACAGCTCTCCGAAGCAGATCACGGTACGCGAAGCGAATGTCGGCAAGAAAGTGCTGGTGACCACGCTGCTGTCGCCACGCAAAACCGCCAAGGCCGAGCTGGAAGCGTTGTTCCTGCAGCGCTGGCATGTCGAGCTGGATCTGAGAAACATCAAGACCACCCTCGGCATGGAAGCGTTGAGTTGCAAGAGCCCGCAGATGTGCGAGAAAGAAATGTGGGTCTACCTCCTGGCGTACAACCTGATCCGGCTGCTGATGGCCGAAGCGGCGCTCCAGGCCGGAGTGACGCCGCGCCAGTTGAGCTTCAAACATACGCTGCAGATTTGGGTGGCGTGGAGTCAACGGCAGTTTCTCTCAGACAACAAAGAAGACACGGCGACCTTGTTCCGACTCATTGCTCAAATACGGGTAGGTGAACGACCCGGCCGGGTCGAACCGCGGGCGGTCAAGCGCAGGCCCAAGCCTTATCCATACTTGAACAAACCTCGCTGGAAAGCACGTCAGGAAATCAGAAAACATGGACATGCCAGCAAGCTTGAGCTTAATTAAGTGCCATTCGGGTCAGACCCCTTTCTCGATTCTAGCGAATTATCCGGAAAGTTAAATTAAGACGCGGTCCAACAGGAATCCTGGATTTAGGAATAGCATGAACCCAGTGATGTTGCGTAGGGCCTCGCATCAGAAGCAGACTTCCATGCGACAATTCCATTTCGATTTTCGGGAGACGTTTTTCATTCTTGTGTTTCAAGACAAACCGACGTGTCGCTCCAAAACTGACCGAAGCGATGACCGGGTTCTTGCCCAGTT
>Ga0316198_10001113_pt1 | contig 15504 bp, 17 predicted proteins | sample OudBieAanoxic_MG_FD_204935 | JGI IMG/M metagenome (GOLD analysis project Ga0316198, IMG submission 204935) | Coastal sediment microbial communities from Oude Bieten Haven, Netherlands - site A anoxic | ecosystem: Environmental > Aquatic > Marine > Coastal > Sediment | place: Netherlands...
TGTATCTGAAGGAGATCGAGGAAAATATCACATATTTCAAAAAGTCATACACGAGGGCTGATCTACAGGTCAGCATCGAGGACATGGATGTCGAGCAGGCCGCACATCACAGACTGGCGCAACTGAACGCCTGCAGCCCGTAATGTTTCCTGATCCAGACGCTGCAACAGAACACCTACAAGGCTCGGTCGAGCGTGTCACCTTCCACAGAGTCCCGAGAGCGGCTTCTGCGTGCTGCGGATCAAGGTGCCGGGCCAACGCCCCTTTCCTCATTGTGACGGTTCTCCAGACTCTTTCGCGATGAAAGACCAGTCGGACGTGCGCCCACTTTCGTGTCGGGTAACGTTCAAACCCGTATCCGCCCCATTACAGGACGACCTTCGCTTACTCCGACATCCCATACCCACTCGTTCGCCGGCGTACCCTTGCGGGCCGCTTTCCACATTCCCTGTGGGAACGGTGGGGCTTACCACGTTCCGCACGCGTACCATTCCCGAAGGACTTAGACCCCGCCTTTCCGCCGGCAGTGCAACATCTACGTGGGAGGATGTTCACCTGACTGCATACCTTTTGGTTCATGCCTATCAGCCTCTTTGGCATGGTTACGTTCACGACGGCTCAACAGCGGTTCACTTACATTGGTCATATCCTTCAACCCTAGCTCCCAACTGCCCCGAGGCTAGCAGTCGCAACGTCCCCTCGCGGTTCGGTTGCCCGCCGACTGGACGGAGGCTACATTGTCCCGAGCGCTTCGCACCCTGGGGTTGCCCCCAGTGCACGGCCCGGTAGGGTACCGGTGGCAGTACACCGGATCTCAAACTTCCCTGATAAATACGCGCGCGACCTCGTGTCGCACCAAACAATACGCAGTAGGTCACCAGCCCGCGGGGTGTCCAGACCTCAACCGCAAAGAAATCCGTGGCGGCCATCACATCCCAGTGCGCTTTTAAGAACGTTTTCCACGAGGTGCGCTTCTCCCGCTCCGGTGCCGATTCTATGCCATGCCTTTTCAGTATATTCTTGACCGTGTTCGGTGCAATGATGTGGCCGAGATTGGCGAGAGCGCCTTGAATTCGGTCGTAGCCCCAGGAGACATTCTCCCTCGCCATGCGTAACACCAAATCGGTGATCTCTTGCGTGACGCGGGGCCGACCCGGTCCCTTCCTGGCATAGGTCCACTTCTGCGCGATAAGCTTACGGTGCCAGGCGAGCAGCGTATCGGGTGTCACCAGCGTCTCCAATTCATCAAGTGCCCGGCGACCAAGCACCTTGGCCTTCACGGCCAGTCGTATCCGCTGTTCGTCGGTGAAGCGAAGCCGCTGCCCTTCGAGTTGCTCCTTGAGCACACGGTTCTCTTCGATGAGATAGTCGATGACCGCCTGTTGGTGGCGATTAAGCCAGCCGGCCAGGGCAATTACGAGGAGATGGAAAGGTTGTATGACGTTTGTCATTGCACGAACAGATTATCCGTAATATTGTCTGATAACAATATCATACGACTCGTTCGAATATTTGCACCATACGGGCAGCTGATCGTGCCTGATACGCTGTTGTTGACTGTTGATGAGGTCGCGGACCACCTGCGCATCTCTACCCGCACCGTCCGGCGGCTCATTCAGGCCGGGGACCTACCAACTGTCCCCATAGGACGCAACCTACGTATCCGCCGATACGACTTGAGCGCCTACGTGGACGGACGCGTGTCCCGCAAGCGTAATGTTGATTGCGCGGGGCCTGGTGTGCTCGGAAAGGAGAAACATGCATGCCATACCGACGCAAAGACAGTCCTATCTGGTGGGCGTCTTTTACCGGGCCAAACGGCCAAAGAGTTAGACGCTCTACTGGGACAACCGACAAGGCGGAAGCGAAGGCCCTCGAAGCCAAGTGGAAGCTTGAAACGTACCGCCAACGCCAGTGGGAAGAACAGCCGCCGAGACCGTTCGACGAATTGGTGCTGGGTTATCTTAAAGCCACGGCGGAAGAGAAGCGTAATGCCGATAAGGACCGGATGCGCACTCGACATCTGCGGCGCCATTTTGGTGGTCGGGTGATGAACACCCTGCAACCGATGGATGTTCGCGAATACATCACGATGCGTAAAGATGAAGCCGTGAAAAATGCAACCATCAATCGTGAAATTGCATTGCTTTCATCGGCCATCAACTATGCAAACCGTGAGTGGGATTGGGAATTGCCCAATGTGGCAAAGGGAAGAAAACTCAAGGAATGTGAGGGGAGGACACGCTGGATCTCCCGTGAAGAGGCCGACCTGCTCATTCAGGCCGCTGAAAGTGAACCGAAGGCGCAGCATCTGGCAGACTTCATTCGGCTGGCACTCCATACCGGTTGCCGCTCGGGTGAACTGCTCGGCCTTGAATGGCGTCGGGTCAACTTGCAGGAACGATTGCTGTTTCTGGAAGAGGGCCACACTAAAGCGGGAAAACGACGTTCAGTACCCCTCAATGAAATGTCGCGTCAGGCGATCCTGAACCGACTGCGATTCCGTGCAAAGCATTGCCCGGCAAGCCCATGGGTATTTGCCAAGGAAGACGGATCACGGATCACGTTGGTTAGACGGAGCTTCAAGACGGCTTGCCGCCGTGCAGGGATCGAGGACTTTAACATCCACGATCTCAAACACACTTGTGCGGCTTGGCTGGTTGGTCTCGGAGTTCCATTGACAGAGGTGCGTGACTTGCTGGGACATGCGTCGGTGGTCGTTACCGAACGCTATGCCCACTTGTCACCGGACAATGTGCGTGCCGCAGTTGCACAATTGGATGAACCGATGTCACGATTTGGTCACGCTGACGCAACACGAGGGTAGCAAGTCGCCAGTGATGGAGTTATAACTACATGATGTAGTTAGGTATTAATGGTGGCCAGGGGCAGAATCGAACTGCCGACACGGGGATTTTCAGTACCGGTCAGGCCATACAGCAACCTTATTTTTCAATGACTTATCTGGACACTCGTTGCGTCATTTGCATAACGATGCAGGACTGTGCAGGACTCATTCACGCAAAATTCACGCAGGCTATATTAATGCCAGCATCGTAGGAAACGCCCATATATTCCATATCGGAATATGCAATATATGACTTGCGTAAAACAGCACCATATGAAATATTCCATTTTCCAATATGGAATATTTAGGGTGCTAGTGAATATGAAACAACGATCAGATCAGCAAGTCATGCGCCCACTTGACGTTGCAGTGCTGCTTAAGATCATCGCCTATGGTGACTCCGACTGGAAACAGCAGCAAATTTCACTGGATCTGCATCTTAGCCAATCCGAGATAAGCAAATCTGTTGCGCGGTCCAAATATGCCGGCCTTTTGGATGAGACAGGCAAACATGTGCGCAGACTCGCCCTTATGGATTTCCTCGAGAATGGCATCGCTTATGTCTTTCCCCAACACCCCGGCGCCATTGTGCGTGGAGTGCCCACGTCTCACTCAGCATCGCCACTGGCGGAATTGATTCAAAGCGAAGAGAACTATGTTTGGCCCTGTGCCGTAGGTAAACTGCGCGGCCAATCAATCATGCCCTTGTATCCGCAGGCGCCTGAAGCAGTATTGCAGGATCCCGAGCTGCATGCTTTGCTTGCTCTCGTAGATGCACTGCGTGTTGGCCAAAAAAGAGAAAAGATGTTGGCTATTGTCGAGTTGAAAAAGCGTATCTTAGATGAGAAATAGAATAATCAACCTCGGTGTAGTCGCCGAAATCGCACAAGCGCTTGGCGATTTGAATCAGTCTGTCGTCTTCGTTGGTGGTGCTGTCATCGGTCTTTACGCTGACGACCCTGCCGCGGATGAAGTCCGGCCAACTCAAGATGTTGATCTAACCCTCAAACTACTTGATTTTAATCAGCGAGAGCTTGATACCAAACTGGCTGAGCGCGAGTTCTATCCAGATATTCAAGGCCACACAATTTGCACATATAAGTATAACGATATAGCAGTGGATATCATGGCCTCAACTGATTCAATGCGAGGACCGACGAATCGCTGGTATTCGATTGGCTTCGATTCGATTCAACAAATTCAAATCGAGGGAGTATTGATTCAAATTCTCTCCGCAGCGTGTTACCTGGCAACAAAGTTTGAAGCATACAATCACCGCGGTAACGGCGATTACCGAACCAGTCACGATTTTGAGGACATCATTTATCTCATTGATAATCGCACGACAATTGTCGAAGAAGTTCGAGTAGCGGATAGACGCATCAGGGACTTCGTGAAGTCTGAATTCAAAAAAATATTGAATACCGCATATGCTGAAGAAATCTTATCTGCGCATTTGCATCCACTGATTCTCGAAAAGAGATACCCAATACTTTTGGCAAAGATCAACGATTTGCTAGCTAGCGTAAAATGAATCCCAAAGACAGTAAATCCGCTGACTGAGCATGAGCTAACTCCCGCATGATCAGAGATGCTCAGTAAACTGCAGTGAATCCTTTTTTTATATTACAGAAGGCAATACTACTTGTCTTATCCCTGTGTGTCTGGCGATAAGCGCAGCAAGCATTCACTGCGCCAGACGCGTACAACCCGAACCCGTACCGGGTCTCTTCGGTAAACAATTCTAAAGGGCGGATGGATAAGCTCCCGAAGAAATGGCTGATCAAACTCGGGTACAACGCGCCCCATATCCGGGTGATCCACGAGACGCTCTACCAGCTGAAATATCTCCACGACCAGCCTGTCATCGACCTCGGCTACACCCTGATCGGCATACCAGTTCCGTATCTCCGCCAGATCGCGCAGAGCCGACTCGGCGAAGGCGACGGTAATTTCCGGCATCCGGCTAACTCAGGCCCAAGCGACGCTTTGCTTCCTCGATCGAAACTTCACGCCCTGCCTCTATATCAGCCAGGCCTTCCACAACCGCCCGCATGAACGCGCGTTCTTCCTGCGCCTCTTCATAGTCCACAACGGATTGAACAACAGCGACACCCCTTCCTCGACTGGTGAGAAGCACCGGCCGGTGCACCTCCGCCACATGCTTAACAACCCGTCCCGGGTTAATCTTCAGGTCGGTCAGGGGCACGACATCTTCGCTGAACTTGGTGCTCATGAATCTGTTCTCAACAATTGGCCCACGTCACACAATAGCACCTGTTTACAGGTCGTTCAACAGATCTTTAAACAGCTCTGATTGAAACGGCACAACAACTGACACCGCAAACAACGGAGAGGGCTCCGATGACCGGCCGCAATGATCCCTGCCCCTGCGGCAGCGGGAAAAAATTCAAGAAATGCTGCTTGGGAAAAGAGGAATCTCATCCATCCGGCGGTGGTGCGACAACGGCATCTGCGGAATTACGCAAGGCATTGGAAGGGAGGCAATTCAACTCATTGGAAGAGGTACAGGCTTTTGCCGAGCAGATGTATCAGATGCTTAACTTGCCATTTACATCGCCCGAACTGTCCCGCTTCCCCGACGTGCTCGATACAGCACCTACAGCACCGCTACTGAGCCTTTTCAACCTGCTGGTGGAGGCTATCGGTGAACAGGGACTGAAGCCGACGGCCAAGGGTAACCTGCCACGCCAGTTCTGCCGTGAGTCCGCCCTGACCTACTGGGGCGAGGAAACCTACCAGGAGCGCACGCGCTACCGCGGAATCAACAAGGAGGACAATTTTTCCGATCTGCACATCACCCGTCTGGTTGCCGAACAGGCAGGCTTGATCCGTAAGTACAAGGAGCGTTTCATTCTCAGTCGTGGCTGCCGGAAGTTGCTGGCCGGGCATGGCCTTGCGGCCATTTATCCCATACTGTTTAGAACCTATGTCGAACAGCTCAATTGGAGCTATCGCGATCGCTACCCGGAACTCCGCTTTATTCGGAATGAGTGTTTTCAAACACACCAGACATGTCCGATTTTACATGTAGTTAGGTGATTCCGTGCCTCAGCTGACGTAGAATCGGCCCTATCAAATGATTACTATTCTGAAGGAACCGCGTGAGTTTTTTGTGGGAGGAATTGAAACGAAGGCATGTGATCAAAGTCGCGGTGGCCTATGGTGCTGTCGGGTGGCTATTGATCAAAGCTGCGTCCGAGGTCCTACCCATTTTCGCTGTCCCGCCGTGGGTACTCCCGACCGTCACATTCATCATCATCCTCGGCTTCCCGCTGGCAATAGTGCTCTCCTGGATCTTCGATCTGACCCCGCAGGGAATAACCCAGACAGAGTCTAATGGCGTTTCGGCAAGTACCACCAATGTCAGCGGGCGGAAGCTTGTCTTGATTATCGCCGGGGCATTGGTGATTGTCTTCGGCATTGTTGTTTTCGATAAATATGTGCAGGTCTACACTCCAGACAAAGAATCCGATGCGACAGCCGCTCTCCCGAACTCCATAGCTGTGCTGCCATTCGACAACCTGAGTCCCGATCCCGATCACGCTTACTTTTCTGCGGGGCTTCACGAGGAGATTCTCACCCAATTGGCGCAGCTGCAGAACCTCAGAGTGATCTCGCGCACATCGGTCTTGCGCTATGGAAAGTCCGATCTCTCTATTCCAGAGATTGCAAAAGAGTTAAACGTGGAAACCATCATGGAGGGAAGTGTTCAATACGCCAATGGCCGCGTCCACATAAACATGCAGTTGATCGATGCAGTGAGGGATGAGCACTTATGGTCCAGGACCTATGACCGGGATTTTACAGATATCTTTGCCATCCAATCAGATATTGCTACGAATGCCGCCAATGCGCTCCGAACTGAATTCTCTCACACCGAACAGGAAGACCTTAAGCGCGCGCTGACCGAGTCTCCCGAGGCCTATCGGCTTTACCTGGCTGCGCGACAGAGCCAACTCGGAGACAACATTAGACTGGACCTGCTGCATCAGGCGGTGGAAGCAGATCCCGGTTTCGCCCTGCCCTATGTGGAGAGAGCCAGTATCTATATACAGAGACTGCGCACACCGGGAACGGCAACAAACCCGCTGGATCAACGCGCGGAACAGGAAGAACTCGCACGGGAGGATATTAACAAGGCGCTGGAGATTGATCCGACTCTGGGGCGTGCTTACGCCTGGCTCGGGATGATTCATCGTTATAACTGGCGAGGTCATGATGCAAGAAATGCTTTTGAACGGGCGCTTGAGTTCAGCCCGAACGATCCCGATGTCCTGGTGAACTATGGCTATTTCCTGGTCAACATCGGACAGCAGGAACAGGCTATCGGGCTGGCAGAACGCGCCGTAGAGCTCGACCCCTATAATTCAGAAACGCATGCGGCATTAGGACAATTCAATGCCGCCGCAGGCCATTTCGATCGAGCAGCTGACGATTTCAGGAAAGCCGCCGAGCTGGGTGCAATCTGGGTCCATATGTTGGCGGCAAATCTCGAACTGGTTCGCGGCAATCAACCCGAGGCTGCGAGGCAGTTGCTGCTTTCTGAGCCAGTGGCGATGACCACGACCGTGCCTCAATGGCCGGCACACACCGCGTACAGCTACGCGCGACTGAATCTGGATCAAGATGCAGCCAGGTTTCTGGCTCGCTTTGATGAACTGGCCACCGAGCAGCATGTCCCAGCAGCCGCCGATATCCTGTCACACCTGGCCCGTGGCGAAGAGGAGAAGGCGCTCCAACGGCTCGAAGAGGCGGCAGCGGAGAAGGCGCCATACGAAGCTTTTAATCTTTTAATGAGCATTGTGGCAAACACTTTTAAAGACCCCGTGCTCGACAAACCGGCCTTCGCAGATGCGCGGCATAAACTGGAATTCACTGGCCTCTCCAGGCCTCCCCCACCGCCACCTCACGCAGGACCAGAACATCGCGGCAGACACCCAGGCCCCCCTCCCCCCCAAGCCATCGAGGCATGCACCGGCCTTTCAGAAGGTGACGCCTGCAGTTTTTCCGCTCCACACGGAAAAGTCGAAGGCAGCTGCATTATTCCACCTGAATTCGAAACAATTCTGGTCTGCGCGCCTAGAGGAGCCCCGGGCCTTGACCGAGTTCGTCCTGACTAAAGCTAATGTAAACTGGTAGAGGGCCAAAAACAAAATAGCCAAATGGGGCTTATCACTTGGGCTTTTCACTGATTGGCAACCAGGCCTGACGAAGCCATTATTTCGTTTTTTGGTGTTAATGAAAACATAGAGAAAGTAAAGGGTACCGGACACCAGATGTCAGGTGTTATCCGGCGGATCATGACTTAGCCTGGTTACAACAAGACTTCTACATATTTCCTGCTTATTTTTTATGTAAGCTACAGACTTGCCCCCGAGCTAACGCCTCTAATCCATGAAACTGAATATCACTCCGAAACTCCTCCTGGCTCTCATGAGTACCAGTGCTGTGATCGTCGTGGCCATGACCCTACTGGTAAACTGGAGTTTTCGGCAAGGTTTTCAGGACTACCTGCGCCAACAGGAACTAAAGCGCCTGGATGATTTGGTGACTACGCTGGAGCGGAAGTACCAACAACAAGGAAATTGGGAGTTTTTACGCCATAACCGCCGTTACTGGCATAAGCTTTTATCCGACGTATTTGAAACTGGAAACAATCGACCTCCTGAGGTTCTGGATTGGCGCCGCGACCTACCGCCACCACCGCCGCCACGCCACCAGGCTCCGGTGAGAAGCGGAACAGGTTTCCATGCAAAGAACGAAGGGGACAGGCGCCCACCACCAGAAGGTGAGCGCAGACCACCGCCTCCGCCGCCCGAGGTACCGTTTGGAGGAAGAATACGGCTGCTCGACTTTCATGGCGAACCGGTGATCGGGCTTCCTGACGTTTCCGGTGATGAAATATTCCACCCCTTATTCGTGAATGGCGACATCGTTGGCCGAATTGCCTTGCGTAGCGACGACATGGTTATGGATGAAGTGGCCCTAGCATTTGCAGAGCAGCAGCGTCGAACCTATCTTGTAATTGCAGCGGGCGCCTTTGCATTGTCCCTGCTTGTTTCCATTCTGCTTGCCCGTCAACTCATTCGCCCCATCCGCCGGATTGCACAAGGGGCCAGGAAACTAACCTCCGGCGATTATGATGCCAGGATCAAGGTCACCAGCCAGGACGAATTGGGCGAGTTGGTAGTTGACTTTAATAAACTTTCAGAAACACTAAAAAAGAACGAAGAGTTGCGGCAACAATGGATCACTGATATTTCCCATGAATTGCGTACACCCTTGGCGGTTTTACGCGGCGAAATAGAGGCCATGCAGGATGGCATCCGATCGCCAGACCTGGACCGGCTTCGCTCCTTGCATGTTGAGGTATTATCCCTGTCTAAATTGGTAGACGATCTCTATGGCTTGTCCCTGTCAGATATGGGTGCGCTTAACTACCATATGGGACCATTGGAGCTTGGCGCTGTGATTGGAGATGTTGTGAATGCCTTTGAAACGCGATTTTTCGAGAAAACTCTATCACTTGAAACAATACTATCCGTCAAGAAACCATTGACAATAAACGGAGATGTAGACGCACTGCACCAGTTATTCACTAATCTCCTGGAAAACAGCTACCGATATACGGAAGCAGGAGGACAATGCGAGATCAATATTGGCGTAGAGGGGAACCAGGCAGTCGTTGAAGTACGTGATTCCGCGCCTGGTGTTCCGAAAGATGCCTTACCCCATTTGTTTGATCGGCTCTACCGGGTAGATACCTCAAGGAGTCGGGCGCTGGGTGGATCCGGTTTGGGGTTGTCCATTTGCAAGAATCTGGTAGAAGCCCATGGCGGTAAAATTTCCGTGCACGAATCATCCCTTGGCGGTCTGAGCGTGCGCATTTCACTGCCCATGTGTCCCGCGGAGACTTAACTCTCCAACCAATGAACAACAGAACTATATTGATTGTTGAGGATGAGCCAAAGCTTGCCCAAGTACTGGTGGAATATCTCGCGGATGCAGGTTATGAAACCAAGCGGATAGACAATGGTAATGAAGTCATCCCGTGGATTCAGCAACATCAGCCGGATCTGATGGTGCTGGACCTTATGCTCCCCGGGAGGGGTGGTCTGGAAATCTGCAATGAGACGCGCTCCTTTTCCGATGTACCCATCATTATGGCTACGGCGCGCATCGAGGAAATCGACCGCTTGATTGGTCTGGAACTGGGGGCCGACGATTACCTTTGTAAGCCTTATAGCCCGCGGGAACTGGTGGCGCGGATCAAGGCAATATTCCGGCGTATCGATATTATTCAAACCGGCGCAGCTGCCCCGGCAGGCCTGGAGATCGATACGGATCGTATGGAAGTAAGATTCGATGGCCACAAACTCAACCTGACTGCCGTAGAGTTTCGTTTAATCAATTACCTGGCTGCCAGTCCTGGTAGGGTATTTTCCCGCGGACAACTCCTGGACAAATTATATGACGATCATCGTGTTGTTAGCGATCGGACCGTAGACAGCCATATCAAGAATCTCAGGAAAAAGCTGGCCGATATTGCACCAGACCGAGACATTATCAAATCCATCTATGGCGTTGGCTACAAGCTGGAATATTAGCAAAATGAGGCACGGGACCCTGAAATCAAGAGCCCGCGCCTTATCTGGATAAAGAAAGCTAAAAACGGAACCGACTGCGTCTCGGCGAGAATGGTTCATCAGTGGTGTCAGTAAAGGACAACTGTCCTACGTGAAATACATCATTTGGTAACTCGCTACCAATATTTGTATTGCGGCGGATAATATCGGACAAGGTTGTATTCTCAACCATGCGGCGTTCTTCATCGTCCAGACTCCACTGATACCAAAAACGGTCGCCATCTCGCAGTGCTTCAAACTGTAGTTTCACCATCCGGAAGATTAACTGGCCCACCATGGCACCAGGTAATTGATCTTCTGCTAATCCGCCAACCCACAGATCAATGTCATTAACACTGTCATAAACACTGGCCAGGCGCCGTTGAATTTCCTCATCACTGGAAATATCCGCAAAGCTTTCAACCCGTGGCAGATCCAATGCCTGGCGCGCATCATTGTAACCAGGCAGGCCATGATCACGGCCACGCTGAATATTCAAGGATGCGAGATCAAAACCACCCTCACCGGGATCACCGAAGAGAAAGTTACGTACGTCATCGATCACATATACATCCAGATCCTGACAAGCTTGATTGGCAAGCCCCCGCAGCAGGGAGTCAATACCCTGGTTAGTCAATTGATCGGGTCGGAAAAAGGCGTCCCGAAGAGGGAGGTGACCGGCAGCGACCTCATTGCCATTGGCATCGAGCCGCAGCAATTGCGGGCTCAACAGGCTATGACCCATGCGGTAGGACGCAGCGGAAAATCCATTCATGATGCTGGCGTCCCGATTGGCGTTATACCCCTGGTACCTGCTAATACCGTTGGGACCGAGCAAAACGGGCAGGAACTCTCTATATGTGATGACCTGCATGAAAGCGCCCACCAAACGCCTGGCTTGCTGGTAGATCTCCTCACCATCGAGTGAAGGATCCCTGTCAGCAATTTCCGCCGCCAGACGGTTGTGCTCTCTGGCGAATAGCGTATGCATGGCAGTCAGGCCCACCTGTTCATTGGCCCTTACGTCGCCAGCCAGGAATAAAGCATCGCTACTGCCACCGGCATTAGCCAGCCCGTCGGTATTAAGAGGCAGCAGGTTGCCAGCACTGGTTCGCAGCCGACCGGTACCATCATTCGTCCGCAAGGCATTGGCGCGCTCCAGATCTGATCCGTAAACATTGGAAGCATCGATCCAACCTGTAATTTCGTTAACCTGCTGGCGCGGATTACCGGTGTTCGTACCCGTGGACTTGTCATATAGGGACCGGTTTACCGGCATCACCCGCGTTCCAGTACCATCTGGATCGAAATAAGGGTCACCAGCAGGGATGAGGATATCTGCACTCTCCGTGGGAACTGTACCATCGGTCAAATCGATGTCATGGTCCAGGAACTGGCCCCACTGCCAGAGAAAATCACTTACCTGCAGGCTATTTGGTTTGGAAACATCCTGTGCCGCCACCGCATTACTCACCTCACGGGCGCCAGGGCGGGATGCGGCAGTAAGGGCCGATATCTGGTCTGCATAATCCGCGGGCAAATAGCGGCGTAAATGGGTGTGGATGGCATTCATCTCAGGAATGTCGAGATTGTTGCCATTGCCATCCATACTACGGATCGACGACTCCTGGACAGACTGGCGGCGTTCCGGAGCCTGATCACGATCAATGCGGCGTATGGGTGAAACACCAGGCGTCGTAGTATTGCGGTCGGCATTCTGCAGGACTTCAGTTGCCGAAGGTGCAGCGGATACCGAACAGGTCACATACAAGGGTAGCGTACCCGCCAGGGTAACAAGGATCGCTTTTCGAATATTCATAGAGCCTCCTAATGTGGAACGATACGCAATTTATTACTGACGGCGTCTGGGTGGTTTGTGACTGGTTAATTCCGTTTCCGAAATTGCGCCGTCACTATCGGCATCAATATCGTTAAAGACCGTGGTGTGATCGCCATGAGGAATCTCATGCTGCTCAAACTCGGTCAGCGTTACCAAACCATTTCCATCCATATCCAGGGAGGAAAAGGGTGGTGGACCTCGACGGCCCTCTGGACCGGAATTACCCTTGCATGGTTCGGCGAATACAGATGCATTCATTACAGAAAACAGGACCATTATTGGAAGTAAGGACTTTGCGTGTTTCATAAGGTGATCTCCTCTGGTAAGTAGTGTCACGTGCCTTGTCTGCACTTACCAACTTAGGTACCCAATTTGGAGGAATTGTGGAGAGAGTGTGGATATCGTGTAGCTAGATAGCGACGCATGAAAATATCGCTGTCCGGGCCACGCAGTGCGAGAGTCGAGGAAGTCGATCGGTACTAATGCAACGAACCATCGCCACCCACCCTCAGCGCCAGGAAGTAGCTTTTCAGCAGATTAATGCTGAGGCTGAGGGTGGGTGGGGATGGTTCATTACATTAATACCCTTGAACGTGCTCGTGCTATGCTAGCCGAGTGGGCGTGTGAGGAAAGAACGGACCGTGGTACGGGGTTTGGCCAGGACATTCACGGGGCTGGTATTGGGCTGCATGCTAGCGGTGGTCACTTCCACCGCGTGTGCGCAACCCGGCCTGGTTCTCAGCGATGAAGAACAAGCCTGGTTGCAACGACACTCGGTGATCCGCCTTTCACCCGATCCCAATTTCGCCCCGGTGGAATGGTTCAACCAGCACGATGATTACAGTGGCGTGTCCTCGGACTATGCGCGCCTGCTGGAGCAGCGCCTGGGAATTCGCTTCGAGATCGTGCGGGGGAAGAACTGGAAGGATGTCCTGTCCCTGGTCAAAGTCGGGGAAGCGGACGCCCTGAGCGCGATAGTCCAAACCCCGGAGCGGGAGCAGTTCCTGGCCTTCAGCCAACCCTATTTCCGTCTCAAGCGGGCTGTTTTCTCCAATCGTCCCCTGGAGCGAATCAACAGCCTGGACGACCTGAAGGGCCACAAGATCGCCGTGGTCGAAGGCTCCTGGATGGACGAGACGCTGACTGGCAAGGCGAATATGTCGATTAACCGCTTCCAGGACCTGGCCACCGCCCTCATCGCCACGTCGCTCGGGGTGACTGATGTGACCGGCAGCGCCTTCGACACCATGGCATTCACCCGTCGCGACGAGGGCCTGACCAACCTGCGCCTGGTGGGTGAATTGCCACACGATATCCCCCTGAGTTTCGCCGTGTCCAGGACACTGGCACCCCTGGCACCAATCCTCGACAAGGCGCTGGCGTCGATCACGCCGGCGGAAGCAGCGCAGATTCGCTCTCGCTGGGTGGAAATTGGGGAGCCGCCCTTCTGGGACCGCCCGGTCTATCGCTACACCGCCCTGGGCTTGCTGACATTGTTGCTGGCCGGGATGGCGGTAGTCATCATCTGGAATCGCATGCTCAACGCCAGGGTGCGGGAACGCAGCCAGCAGTTGCAGGACGCGCAGGCGCAGCTGATCCACGCAGAAAAAATGGAATCTATCGGCAGGTTGTCCGCCGGGGTGGCCCACGAGGTCAAGAACCCGCTGGCGATCATCCAGATGGGCGCCGACTACCTGTCGCAGGTCATGACCCCGGGGGGTGGTGTGGGGGAGGTTATCGCCGATATCGATGACGCGGTACACCGCGCCGACCAGGTTATCAAGGGGCTGCTCGATTTCTCCCACGACGACGAACTGGAACTGAAGCCCGGAGACATTAACGCTGTGGTGGAGGACAGCCTGCGCCTGGTCGGGCACGAATTCCGCCAGCGCGACATCCAGGTAGAGACGGAGCTGGCGCCGGCCCTGCCGCCGGTGGCCATGGATGCCAACAGGATCCAGCAGGTATTGATCAATATTTTGATGAACGCCGCGCAGGCCATGGAGAATGCCGGCCGGGTTCGCATATGCAGCGGCCTCGGAGAAAATACCCCCAATCTGGAGAATTACCTGTTCCCCGCGGGTGAAAGCGTTCTAAGATTAACCATTGCGGATAATGGGTCTGGCATCAGCGAGGAGAACCTGGCAAAGTTGTTCGACCCGTTTTTCACCACCAAGCCAGTGGGTGCGGGGACGGGGCTTGGGCTGTCGGTGTCGCGGAATATCATTGAATTGCATGGTGGCAAACTGGGTATCTGCAACGCGCCCGGGGGCGGCGCCCAGGTGACTATTGAATTCAGGTTGGAGGCGGGTGAGAAGTTATGAAGAAACGTATTCTGGTAGTGGACGATGAGGTCGCCATGACCCGGATGGTGAAGCTCAACCTGGAGCAGACCGGGAACTATGAGGTGCGCACCGAGAACAAGGGGAGGTTGGCGATTGACGCGGCCCGTGAGTTCAGGCCGGACCTGATGCTACTGGATATCATGATGCCCGGGGTTACCGGTGACGAAATTGCCGCGCAGATAAAGCAAGATCCCAGTCTGTCGAATATCAAGTTTATTTTCGTTACTGCGATCGTCACCCGGGATGAAACCGATGACAGCGCTGCGGATATCGGCGGCAACATTTTCCTGGCCAAACCGGTCAAGGCACAGGAACTGATCGAAACCATCGAGCGGGTATTGGCGAGCTAGGACTGCACCCGTCGGTACTGACAAATTAAGTCCTTCTGGGCGACAATTGCTGGATGAATAGATCAACCAGCCTATACAAACGTTACCGGTTTCCCGCTGAGATCATCCAGTACTCCGTCTGGCTTTACTATCGATCCAACCTCAGCCATCGAGACATTGAAGATTTATTGGCTGAGCGCGGTATTACCGTAAGCTATGAATCGATTCGTCTTTGGTGCAATAAGTTCGGCCTTCAATATACCAAAAGACTGAAATGCCGACATCAGGGATTCGGGGACACATTCTACATTGATGAAGTATTCGTAAAGATAGGTGGGAAACAGCAGTACTTGTGGCGGGCGGTTGACCAAGATGGCGATGTGGTCGATGTATTTCTCCAGGCACGTCGTGACGGCGCTGCGGCTATTCATTTCTCCAAGCGCCTGAATACCGGTGAAAATTTTTCTGGCATTACTGGTAACTAGTTGATTTA
>Ga0316198_10001114_pt1 | contig 15501 bp, 16 predicted proteins | sample OudBieAanoxic_MG_FD_204935 | JGI IMG/M metagenome (GOLD analysis project Ga0316198, IMG submission 204935) | Coastal sediment microbial communities from Oude Bieten Haven, Netherlands - site A anoxic | ecosystem: Environmental > Aquatic > Marine > Coastal > Sediment | place: Netherlands...
CGCCGCCTCCTGGACCGCGACCGCCTTCTTGAAGGTCACGATCCCGCTGAACGACGAGATGAAGCCCAGATCGAGCGCCGACGCGGCAAACGGCGCGTCCTCGCTGAAGCAGTGAATGATCCCGCCGACGTCGCTCGCGTGCTCCTCCCGGAGGACCTGCAGTGTCTCCTTGGGGGCCGCTCGGGTATGGATCACCAGCGGCTTCCTGAGCTGCCTGGCGATCCCCACCTGCTTCCGAAACGCGTCCATTTGAGCCTCGCGCGGGGAGTGGTCGTAGTGGAAGTCGAGACCCGTCTCGCCGATGGCTACGACCGTCGCGTCCTTGGCGGCCTCCCTGATCGCGTCGCAAAGCGTGTCGTCGAGGTCCTTCGCATCGTGGGGGTGAACGCCGACGGTCGCCGAGATCCAATCCGGGTGCTGCTTCGCGATCTCGATCGCCGAGTTGACGGAGGCCACGTCGTGGGCGCAACCGATCGTCGTGATGCGGCGTACGCCCGCCCCCTTGGCTCGGTCGAGCACCGCGTCGAGCTCTTCGTGGAGCCGCGGGTCGTCGAGATGGCAATGGGTATCGAAGAGCATGGCGTGCCTCCACTACTGAGGGTGATCTGCGGCTCGAATCGAAGCAAGCAATGCCTTGGCTTCGGGGTCGTTCGGCGCCAGCTGCTCGAGGGCTGCCTCGTATGCGGGCCGTTCGGCCTTTCGGCTCCTCCGATACGCGTGAGCGAGGTCCGGTATCATCGACCTGAGGCCGAGCTCCCCAACGAGCTCGACCGCGTACTGCCGTGCTTCGATGCGCCAGCTTCGCACGAGCTTGCGGATGACCTCCGCGCCTTCGGGGTCACCCAATCGAACCAGCGCACGAGCCGCGGCCGCCCGCAGGATGGGTGACCGCCACCGATGCTTGGCCAGCCGAGCGAGCTCCAACCGGGAGTGCTGGTCTTCGAGATCACCGAGCGCGATTGCTGCGGGGTAGGCGCGGTCGGCGCGCGCGAGCGCAGCGCGCAACGCGGGCGCCCCTCGTGTGTCGCCGAGCGCGGCCAGGGCAACCGCAGCGCCGAACCGTACGGGCTCGGCGTCGTCGTCGAGCAGTCGGGCGATTCCGTCACACTTCTCGGTCGCACCGAGATCCCCGAGGCATTGCGCGGCCAGGAGCCGAACTTCAGGGTCCTCGTCTGCGAGGGCCCGCGCGAGGGAGTTCGTGTGAGCCGCGCCCAGCGCGGACAAGGTCCACACCGCGGAGAACCGCATCTCGGGCCGAGGGTCATCGAGCAGCCGGGCGATCGCGTCCACGCCTTGCTCCGGCGCCACCCGTCCGAGCGCCAGCACTGCGGCTTGCCTCGCCCCGGCGTGCTCGTCCGCGAAGGCATCGAGCAGAATGCTCGCGCTTTTCGGATCCCCGAGGATGCCGAGTGATTCGAAAGCCGTCGCGCGCACTGCGCCGTCCGCGTCCTCGGCCAATACGAGGAGGCCCTGCACCGCTTCGTCGCCCCGATCCGCCGGCGGGTCGCTCAGTCGCGCGGCTGCTGCCCCGCGAAATCGGGGTTGCTGGGCGTGAACGTCTCTCAGGGCGGCTTCGAACGTCGGTGCGAGCTGTGGGATCACTTCGCGCGCGAGCCGGGCTCGACCTCTTTGTCGACGACGAGCACGCTGAGCCCACCATCGTCACTGGCGGCCAGGACCATCCCCTGCGACTCGAGTCCCATGAGCTTTCGGGGCTTCAGGTTTGCAACGATCACGACGCGCTTTCCGACGAGGTCCTCCGGCGCGTAGTGCTCGGAGATGCCAGCGAGGATCTGCCGAGGCTCCGGGTCACCGGCATCGACGATCAACTTGAGGAGCTTCTTGCTTTTCTCGACCTTCTCGGCCGATTGGACCAAGCCCACACGGAGGTCGACCTTCATGAAGTCATCGAACTCGATGAAATCGTCTTCGCTGGGCTCTCGGTCTGTCATGGCGGGTGCCTGCTTCTGTGTCTGTGGTTGGTCCACGCCGAGTCGCTCGAGAATCGAGCGCTCCTGACTCTCGTCGAACCGTGGGAAAAGTGGTGTGCTAGCTCGAGTCGGAGTGCCTGGACGAAGCCCGCCCCAGGCGCTGGGCCAGAGGTCGACGTGCTCAGTCGGCAGCAGCGGCGGCATGCCGAGCTGGGCACGGAGCTCGTTGCACTTCTGGGGCATCACCGGGAAGAGCATGATCGAAACCCAACGCAGCGTTTCGAGCACCGTGTAGCAGACCTGGCGCAAGCGCGTCTTGTCGTCCTGCTTCGCGAGCTTCCACGGCTCGGTCGAATCGACGTACTTGTTCGCCGCGGACACGAGCTCCCAAATGGCATCGAGCGCACGATGGAAGGCTAGTGCCTCGAGATGCTTCGCCGCCTCTTTGGCGGACGACTCGGCCTTGGCAATCAAACCTCGATCGGTGTCTTGGAGCGCGCCGAGATCGATCCTCGGAACTTCGCCACCGAGACTCTTCTTGAGAATGCTCGCGACGATTCGGTTCATCAGGTTGCCGAGGCCATTCGCGAGCTCACCATTGTAGCGATTGATGAGATTGCGATGGCTGAAATCGCCGTCCTGTCCGAAACCCACCTCGCGCATGAAGTAGTAGCGGAGCACGTCGGCCCCGAACGCTTCGACCAGTGGCCCGGGTGGAAGGAAGTTGCCGAGCGACTTCGACATCTTCTCGCCGTTGACCGTCAACCAACCGTGCGCCCAGACATGCGTCGGCAGACGCACGCCCGCGCTCATCAGAAAGGCGGGCCAGTAGATCGCGTGGAAACGAAGGATGTCTTTGCCGACGATGTGCGTGATCGTGCCGGCGTTGCGCCAGAACTCGTCGTAGAGAGGCGACTCGCCTTCCTCCGCTGGACCACCCAGCGCGCTGATGTAGTTCGTGAGCGCGTCGAGCCACACGTAGATCACGTGCTCGGGGTCGTTTGGAACTGGGATGCCCCACCGAAAGCTCGTCCGGGAGATGGAAAGGTCCCGCAGGCCTTCCTTCACAAACGATTTCACTTCGTTGAACCGGGCGTTCGGCTGCACGAAATCGGGGTGTGCTTCGTAGTAGTCGAGGAGAGGCTGCGTGTAGTTGCTCAACCGAAAAAAGTAGCTCCGCTCCTTGATCCGCTCGACGGGCTTCTTGTGGATCGGACAGAGGTTGCCTTCGAGGAGCTCCTTTTCAGTTTTGAAGGACTCGCAACCCACGCAGTACCAGTCTTCGTAGTCGTCCAGGTAGATGTCGCCGCGCGCTTCCATGCGCTTCCACAAGGCCTGCACGTTCTCCTTGTGTTGCGTGGATGTGGTGCGGATGAATCCGTGATGTTGGCAGTCGAGCTCTTCCCAAGCCTCGCGGAACGGCGCCGCCATGCGGTCGACAAACTCTTGAGGGGCGAGCCCTTCTTCCTTGGCCCGGCGTTCGATCTTGAGTCCGTGCTCATCCAGGCCGGTGAGAAAATAGCTCGGCTTGCCGCGGAGGGCTTGATACCGGGACACCACGTCGGCAGCCACGGTGCTGTACGCGTGGCCAATGTGCGGCCGATCATTGACGTAGTAGATCGGCGTCGTGACGTAGTAAGGGCGAGCCATTTTGCGCCCGAGACTAGCCAAATTCCGCCGAGACGCCACCTAGTGAAGGTTTCGCAGAGCAAAGAGCAGGGCGTCGAGCGCAACCTGGCGGTTGGCGTTCCGTTGCATCGAGCGGATGCACTCGTGAATCAGAGACACTCGAGCCGCAGCGGCGCTCGCGGATACCGAAGCGGCTCGCTCGCCGAGATCATCAGCCCGCGCGGCGAAACCGAGCTGCCCGGCGTCGACCTCGAGCGAGCTCACGGACAGGTCGCGATAGAAGCTCTGGAGCGTGAGAAGTGCCAGCTCGAGGTCGTCGCGTCGCGCGAGCTGCTCCGCGACCTCGACCAATACGCCTGGGCCTGCCCCCCGGACCGCGTCATCGACGGTCATGACGAGGGCCGTTAGCTCTTCGACCGCCCCGTCGCGCGCCAACGCGAGCGCGACGTCCGCGCGACCCGCACAAAGTGCGATGGCCGGTTCGATCGCCTCCTCGGGAACGTCTTCCCTACGCAGGATGTCTCGCAGGACCGCGCCCGGTAGCCGGCCAAAGCGGATGCGTTGGCAGCGCGAACGGATCGTGGGCAACAGCGAGTCGGCCCGCTCCGAAGTCAGAATGAAGTGCACGTTGGCGCGCGGCTCTTCGAGTGTCTTGAGCAACGCGTTCGCCGCCTCTGGCTGGAAGTCGGGAAACGATACATCCGCTTCAGGGAAGATGAAGAACGTAGAGGCCGCTTCGAACGGTGCGAATTGAGCGAGCGGAAGGATCTCATTCCTGAGGACGTCGACCTGAAGGTTGCGTTTGCCTTCGTCTCGCGGGCGGAATACGCGTACGTCGGGATGCGCGCCGGTGTCGATTCGGTCGGCGATGTGCGGGTCGCCTCCGGCAACGACGTCGGTCGCGAACGAGATGGCCGCGAGCTCCTTGCCGACGCCGCTCGGTCCGTCGAACAGGTATGCGGATGCGACGCGCCCGTGCTTGCGCGCTTGAAGCAGCGCCTGGACCGCGCCGTCCTGCGCTCGCACGCCCTGCAGGGCGCTCACTTCCCGGAGCCCCCGGTGAAGATCGAAATCGCGATCGTCTGCACGGCGTCGACGACGTCGTCCGGGGAACACGCATCGGGGTCGACGAACGCCTGCATGACCAGTCCGTCGAGCAGCCCCATCACGATGCGAGGCAGCATGTCGAGCGAAATGCGTGATTCGAACCCGAGCGACATGACGTTCGTTTCTAGATAGGCTCGGATCTGCTCCGCGCCGAGCCGGTAGAACTCCGCGAGCTTCGGCCTGAGCGCCTCATCGTACAGGCTCAGCGCGAGCAAGTCTGCCACGACCAGGGCCTCGTCGGTGCGCTGCGCGCGCGCCGCCCAGAGCTGTTCTAGCGACTTCCGCAGCGCCTCGAAGGGGTTGTCCGACGGCGACCACGCTTGCATCGTTCGCGCCTGGACGACGTTGCACGCCGTTTCGAGGACGGCGTGGATCAGGGCTTCCTTCGTGGGGTAGTGATAGTGGAGCGCGCCCTTGCTCATGTCCGCCTCTTTGGCGATGTCGAGCAAGCTCGTGCGCGCATAACCCTGACGCGCCAGGACGCGGATTGCGGCGTCGATGATCTGCTGCGAGCTGACCGCGCTTTTTGCGTACGCCATGGGCACAGGCACCATGACGCCTGCCCCTGGGGCTCGTCAACCGCCTGTGCTACACGCGCCCGATGAGCAAACGAGGTGAGTCGCTCGCGCAGCTCGTCGAGCTGATGCAAACGCTGTTGGGTCCAAATGGTTGTCCCTGGGATCGTGAGCAGACCCTCGAGTCGCTTCGCCCATACGTCATCGAGGAGGCGCACGAAGTCGTCGAAGCCATCGACGGCGGCGAACCCGAGATGTTGCGCGAAGAGCTCGGCGACCTCTTGCTTCAAGTCGTGTTCCAAGCCGCGCTCACCGAGCGGCAGGGCTGGTTCGACATCGACGGGGTGGTCGACGCGATCTCCGAGAAGTTGGTTCGCCGTCATCCGTGGGTCTTCGGCGACGAAGAAGTCGACGACGCAAGCGGCGCGATCAACAGCTGGGAAGCGATCAAGGCGAAGGAGAAGAAAGAGCGGGGGGCGTTGGGCGGCGTGCCCGTCGCGCTCCCAGGCCTGCTTCGCGCGGTTCGAATCGGCGAGAAGGCGAGCGCGGTCGGGTACGACTGGCCGGACGCCGGTGGACCGCGAGCAAAGATCGACGAAGAGCTTCGGGAGCTCGACGAAGCCGCTGAAGCGGGCGACATGGCAGCGCTCGAACACGAGCTCGGAGACCTGCTCTTCGCGCTTGCGACGTACGGCCGCAAGCAAGGGCTCGATCCCGAGGCCGCCATCCGTGGGTCACTCGACCGCTTTTCCTCGCGCTTCCGCCATTGCGAGCTCCAGGCCAAGGCGGATGGCAAGGACCTCCGCGACTATGACGAGCCCTCCCTCGATACGATGTGGGAGTGCGCCAAAGCCGAAGAGCGGGGCGAGTAGCTAGAGCCCTTCGGCCGGGAAGGGCATCACCGACTGAATCGACTCGCCCCTGGTGAGCAGCATCAGCAGACGGTCCACACCGAGCGCATTGCCTCCACTTTCCGGGATGCCGCGCTCGAGCGCTTCGAGGAATCGCTCGTCGATTGGGTACACAGGCAGCCCAGCATTGCGCCGCTCGGCTTGGTCTCGTTGAAAACGCACGCGCTGTTCGCGCGCGTCGGTCAGCTCTCCAAAGCCGTTGCAGAGCTCAATCCCGCGAAAGAACGCCTCGAAGCGATCCGCTGTCCCGTCGTCGTTCAACCTGGCGAGGGAGGCCATCGACGCCGGCCAGTTGGTCACGACTACGGGCCGCTCTGCTCCGAGTCTCGGCTGGACTCGCTCCGCCCAGATCCGAAAGAAGTGCTCCTCGTGCGTGGCGTCGATCAGCTCGCCTGCATGCCGTTCGAACGCTTCGTCTACTGTGATCTGCTCCCAAGGCGAACAGAGGGCGTCGATGTCTGGGCTACCAAGAGTCTCGCCGACGCGGGCCGCCAGTTCTTCGGTGTCCCGAATCACGTCTTCCGAAGTCGCATGGGCTCGATACCACTCCAGCATGGTGAACTCGCGCTCGTGGTGCCGGCCATGTTCGTCCGCACGGAAGCTTCGGCAGAGCTGAAAGATGCGCTCCGCCCCGTCGCTGAGCAGGCGTTTCATCTGGTATTCGGGGCTCGTGGCGAGCCAGCCGACCCGATCGCCGTTGGGGCCGCGGACCTCGAACGCGGATAGATGCACGTCGAGCCCGGGAGAAGGCACGATGGCCGGTGTCTCGACCTCGATGAAGTCGCGTTCTTTGAAGAACAGCCGGATCGCCTCCATGACCCTGGCTCGCAGCCGCAGGACCTCGGGCATACCGACGCTCAGCCTTTGACGCGCTCTACGTACGACCCGGTGCGGGTGTCGACCTTCAGCTTGTCGCCGGCGTTGACGAAGAGCGGAACGTTGACCTGCAATCCGGTTTCGAGCGTTGCAGGCTTCGTCGTGTTGCTGCTCGTGTCGCCCTTGAACCCAGGCTCGGTTTCCGTGACTACGAGCTCCACGAACGTCGGAGGCGTCACCCCGATCGGGCGGCCTTCGAACAGCATGATATCGACTTCTGTGCCGTCCAGCAGGTAGAGGGCGTTCTCGCCAAGTTGCTCGTTGCTGAGCGAGAGCTGCTCGTAGCTCTTCGTGTCCATGAAGACGCGCGACTCGCCCTCTGGATAGAGGTATTGCATCGTTCGCTCTTCGGTGTCCGCCTCCTCGAGCTTCTCGCCGCTCTTGAAGGTTCGATCGATGACTGCGCCCGTCATCATGTTCTTGATGCGGGTGCGGACGAAGGCCTGCCCCTTGCCCGGCTTCACGAACTGGTGATCGACGACGGCGAACGGAACGCCGTCCATGAGCATCTTGAAGCCTTTTTTGATGTCGCTGGTGTCTGCCATGGGATTACTTCTCGCGGATCTTCTGTGCGGCGACGAGGATGTCGCTTGGTTGGGCAGGGCGATCGCTCTGCTCGGTGGTGATCTGGATGTCGAACTCGCGCATCGAGGTCGGAATCGATGCCCGGCCTGTTCGCGTCTTCGCGTCGTACTCGAGCGCCTGCTGGGGGGATGGGTACTCACCGACGGCGTTGAACCAGATGATGTAGTGCTGCATTCCGGGCTCGATCTCCGCGGGCGGCGGAAGTTGATCGATGGCGACGACGACCAAGATCTGTTCCTTGTCGATCTTCTCGATGTGGATATCGCCGTGAGCGGCTGGCACGTACGCGCTTCCGACGAGTGCGTAGTCGGCAGGCGGATTGCAGCCCGCACCTGCCACGAGCGCGAGCAACCCGATGAACCACAGCCCGGTGTACTTCTTCACCGCACGGCTTGTAGGCGGCACATCTGGCTCCGTCAAGCGCCAGCCCTTGCCTCCCGTCCGGGTCGGTTGTACCCCAGGTTTCATGCGAGACGTCGACGACGAGGTGCGCCAGATCAAGAAAGAGATCGTCGAGAGCCGGGGCCTGATCATCAAGACCAACAACTTGGTCAACGCCCTCGGCGCAGACATCAAATCCATCGCAAAGCGGCAAGCCGGCTACGAGCGCCGGCTGAACTGGAACAGCGGCGTCGCGATCGCGGTCATCGGGGTTCTGTCGTTCGTTGGGCTCAAGCTCTATTTCGACGCGCAGACGGGGGGCCTCCGCTCCGAGAAGGCCAAGTCCGAGGCGGCGGCCGAGCAGCTCCGACAGGATTTGAGCGACGAGGTGCGCCGCTCGTCAGACCGTGGGACGGCGGCAACGAAGGCGGCCAGGTACTATGAGCTGATTCGGGAGCGTAAGCGTGCCGAGGTCGTGCGCCAGTATCCGAGCATGGCCAAGGAAGCGCTTTCGCCAGCCGAGGCCGCGATGTTTCGCGACTACGAGCAGCAGTTCCGCCAAGACCTCTCGGTCGAGGCCTATCAGAAGGGCCTGCAGCTTGTGTCCGGCAAGAAGTACGAAGAGGCGATCGCCCGCTTCGAGGAGGCGATTGAGCTTCATCCAACGGGGACGCACATCCCTGCGGTGAAGCTCGCCCTGGGGCTGTCGCTTCGAAAAGAGAAGCGGCCCGCCGAAGCGCTCGTCTATGCGCAGCAGGTGGCGGACCAAAGCGCGGACGGAGCGCTCCAGCCCGATGGATGGTGGCTTGTCGCGCTCAGCGCGCGCGACCTCGACGACCTCGACACGGCCAAGGACGCGCTCAAGGTACTGATCAACAAGTGGCCCAGGTCTGCGCTCGCGATCGAGGCGCGCCCGCTATTTCGCGACGTGACGCGGCAGATCTGGTCCGGGAAACAAGCGACCACCGCGAGTCCGTCCGCACCAGCGCAGTAGCGCTCGCGCAAGAAATGCGTGTGACGCGGTGCCGAACGTGTGACACGTTGTAACCTGATGGCTCGTCCACGCGTTGCGTTCGTAGGTTCCGGTGGCGCCGCGAAAGGTGTTGCGCACGTCGGCGTTCTGCGCGCGATGCAGGAGCTTGGGATCGAGGCCGACATCTGCGTCGGCGCCTCAGCCGGCGCGATCGCCGGCGCGTTCTACTCGCAGGGCTTCACGCCAAATCAGATGATCGACTGGTTTCGGCCGTTTTGGCAGCGGGGGCTGGAAGATCCGCCGCTCAAAGCCAGGTATTTTCTCGGCCTACCCAATGAGGAGCAACGAAAGAGCTGGGGCTACCTCACCAGCGGCCTTTGGTCGATCGATCGGTTCGAGCGCTTCGTTGCGCAGCAGCTTCCGACCGACGACTTTCGCGACTTGGACAGGCACCTTCTCGTGACTGCAGCCGATGTCGACGGACGGGGCCGCGTCGTGTTTGGCCGGGGCTATCGCGAGGACGTGCCAATCAGCAAGGCGGTAGCGGCATCGTCGTGCGTCCCGCTTCTGTTCCGTCCGCATCGCATCGGCGATCGGTACTACATGGACGGGGAGGTCGTGCGCACGCTGAGCATCGACTTGGCGGTCGAAGCGGGGGCTGACGTCGTGATCATCTCAAACGTGTATCGCCCCCACGTCGGTCGAGTCGGCAGCCAATCGCTGGTTCACCAAGGTGGGCTGGCGGTGGCGCGCCAGGCGTTGAACACGATCCTGAACGAGAAGGAAAAGCGCGGCATCGACCTGATCCACAAGATGTATCCGCAGATCCAAGTCTTGGTCGTGTCGCCGGATCTCGGGCGGCTGCCGTTCACTTCGCGAATGCACGCACGAGCAATGCTCAGGCGGGGGTATCGAGATGCCCTCCGTACGCTGGCGAAGGCGAAGCGTAGAGGCGTGTTTGAAGTGGCGCCGAACGTCCGGACTATCGGCGAAGCTTGAGGCTCAGGAGGCCCAGGACCTAGGGCCCGAGAATCGAGGCTTCACCCCGTCTCTTTGGTCACCCACTGTAGATACTCATCACTCACGCGCGCAGCGGGGAGGGCGATGATCTCTGGAACCTCGTAGGGATGATTGGCCTTCAACCATTTTTCGACGTCGTCGAAGTGTTCGGGTCGGGTCTTGATGATCAGTTGGATCTCGGGCTCCGCCTCGATCTTTCCCCGCCAGCGGTAGAACGACTTCACGCTGGGAATCGCGTTCACGCAGGCGGCGAGACCTTGCTCGATCAGTCCCCGCGCGAGCTTCTCGGCCGTCAGCTCGTCGGGCGCCGTGCTGAGGATGACGATGACGTCGTTGCCGCTCTTCGTAGTCAAAGCTCGTGGACGGTCACGTCGAGTCGGCGGTCGATGATCGCGACGCTATGTTCGGGGAGGGCCTCATAACCGACGGGCGTGTCGTCGAGGCCGCTGACCACCATCGCATAGCGGAGTTGGGTGCTGCTCGTTGGCGGCGCCTCGTAGTCGTCTGGCGGATCGTGGAGACCCTGGCGTTGCACGTAGGTCATCGGCGTGCCGTGGCGAAGGGCGTACATCGAACGCCCGTTCGTGAGGATGAAACTGAGCCCGTTGTCGGTGCTACCTACCTCGGCGGCGAGACGTTCGACCAGCGTCACGGCTGCGCTGATGGCGGGGAGCGCCTGCGCCTCGTTGACGTCCGGGTTGTCGAGCTGTCCGGCGTCGTGGAGCAGCGTCAGAATCGCGTGGAAGAGGTATTCACTGTCGGTTTCACCTCGGATGTTTCGACGGATGAAATCCGGGATCATTTCTGCGAGATTCGCGCGCATTGCATCGAACTGGCCGATCGTGCCTTCGTGCGCGAAGAGCCAGCTCCGCATGCGAAACGGGTGCGCGTTTTCCGCGCGAAAATCGCCAACGGTCGGCTGGCGCAAGTGAAGTACAGCGCAATCCGATCGTACGTCGCCAGCGAGGTTCTGCCACTCGACGAGCTCGCCGGGCCGGGTGGGCCGCTTCTTGTGAAGCACTTCGTCCCCTGCGTAGAAACCAATACCCCAGCCACTCGCGCCAGCGGGCGCCTTCTCTTGCCGAAGCACCGCGCGCTCTTGATGAAGCGCGTCCCGCATTCGGTCGGCTCGATTCGCGACGTACCCGATGAGCCTACTCATTGCTCCAACCGTTCAAGTGAAGAATGCGAGTAGTACATCATCAATCCCCATTTCACTTTTACCACGCACCCTGATCTGCATCAACGAAAGTGGCGCTCGAACAGACCCACACGTCGGTTGTGGTCGCACACAAAAATAGGACTGCCGATCGGATTGTGGTAGCGAGTGGTATGTCTAACGCCTTCGACGGCGCGTTGGATGATTACATTCAGCATCTGCGGGTGGAACGCGGCCTCTCGCGCCACACCGTGGACGGTTACGCGTCCGACCTCGCGAAGTTTGCCAAATGGCTCGAGGCAGACGGTGTTGTCCTCGACAAGGTGGATGAGCCAGTCGTTGCCGGCTTCCTCGTATCGCTTTCGCAAAAGGGGCTGAGCGCGCGCACGCAGGCGAGGGCGCTAAGCTCGGTGCGCGGCTTCTTCAGGTTTCTCGTTCAGGAGCGCCGGCATCCACATGACCCGACGGAACTGCTAGAAGGGCCGCGTCTTTTGACGAAGCTGCCCGACATCTTGAATCGCGATGAGGTGTTGCGCTTGTTGCACGCGCCGGCTGGCGACAAGCTCAATCGCGTGCGTGACCGCGCGATGCTTCACACGATGTACGCGGCTGGACTCCGCGTCAGCGAGCTCGTCAACCTCGACCTCGGCGACGTCAATCTCGAGGATGGTTTCGTTGCGGTGCTCGGCAAGGGCAACAAGCGCCGCATCGTTCCTCTGGGCGCACACGCGAGAGCCGCGATGGCCGAGTACCTCGCGAAGGCGAGAACGAAGTGGGCCCACCCTTCGAGTCGCGCCTGCTTTGTCACGGCACGCGGCAAGGCGATGACGCGCCAGGGCTTCTGGGCGATCGTGAAGAAGTACGCCCGCGTCGCGGGGATCACGAAACCGATCTCTCCGCACAAGCTCCGTCACTCGTTCGCCACCCACCTGTTGGCAGGCGGCGCGGATCTTCGCTCGGTGCAGACGATGCTCGGACATGCCGACATCTCGACGACGCAGATCTACACGCACGTGTCTGGCGACCACCTTCGCAAGATGCACGAGCGGTATCACCCTCGCGGGTAGGACCGAGCGCGAACCCCTTGGTTTTCGCAGCAGCGGGCCAAGTTGTCGCCCGGTTCGAATCAAGCCGGTATTCTGTTGACTATGTCGAGCTTCGACGTCTGGATCCTCCGTTTCGAGCCGGGAGAGGTGCCTGCGGCCGAGCGGCTTCAGGCCGCCTTCGGTATCGACTTGGCGAGCGCCCAGTCGCTCGAACGGAGCCTACCGAAGATCGTGAAGCACGCAGTGCCGGCCAAAGCCGCGGGTGAGATGCGGCAAGCACTGGAGGCGATTGGGGCGGTCGTGGAGTGCCGCGCAGCGCGAGATGCCAGCCCCGGCTCGTTCGGTGATGCTCCTGCGGTGTTCCGCGCGCCCGACGAGGATCTGTTCCCCTCCGGACGCGTCTCGGCGATCGACCCCTTTGCGCCAACAAACGACCCGAGCACTCCCCGGATATCGGTCGACGAAGTGGTGCTGCACGAGTCTCGGCCCAAGCGGACCGCGCCACCGGCCGAGGAGCAACCAAGGCGCATCACCGCGTCGCTACTCGCAACCTCCCAAGTCCAACAACGCCGGAAGTTCCTTCAACAGGCGACCGGAACGTTTCTGGCTGGCGCGGCCATCGTCGCCATCGGCTGGTTCTTTGGCAACTCCGTCCTTCGCGGCGAGGCCGGGTGGGTCGACATCGGCTTCGATGGGCTAGGCATCTATTTCATGGGCGTCGGTGTGTTCGACCTGATCGCCACACTGAGGAGCTGACGGCATGCAAATGACGCTTCCGAAGATCGTGTGGTTCGTGGCGGCGGTCGGCCTCGCGTGGGGGATCAACCAATGGCGTCAGCAGGCCGCCGCCCATGGCCTGGAAGCCGCACAAGAAGGGGACCGCGATGCCGCGGAGGGTTGGGTCGATCGCGCTCTTCGAGAGAGCCGGTGCGAGCTCTTCGAAGCCCGCAACTACCTAGCTTCAGAGGGGACCCGTCAGTACGTACGGCGTCCCGACTACGTGGATGCGTTCGTCGACAAACTCTACGCGGACGGGGCATCCGAGCTGGAGATCTGCGAGTCGGACGCGCTGGGTTTTCGGTTCGCGCATTACCTGCTCGTGACGCTGCCTGACGATCGCAGTAAGCACGAGCAGCTCATCGCCGACGCACAGAGTTTGGTTCGCCGCGACGCCGTCGTATACCGTGGCGTGACCTCTGCGGACGTCGAAGAGATTGTGCGCACCTCGACCCTCGTTGGAACCCGCCGGGTGCTGGTCGGTCTGCCGGTCGAAGCGAACTGAAACAGGTTTCGGGCGCGTCCGGCGACTCGTGCTATAGCCGCCAGCGGCCGCGGCGCTCAGCTCGGTCCCCAAGCCGAGGCTCCGGCCGGCCGAGAGCCTCAGGAGGCAAGCACCGTGAACATTCACGAGTACCAGGCAAAAGAGCTCTACCGGAAGTACGGCATTCCGGTCCCGAAGGGCATCCCCTGCATGTCGCCGGCAGAGGCGAGCGCTGCGGCGAAGCAGCTCATCGACGAGACCGGCAACGAGGTCGTCGTCGTCAAGGCGCAGATTCACGCCGGCGGCCGAGGCAAGGCCGGCGGCGTAAAAGTGGTCAAGGGCGTAGACGCCGCGACAGACGCCGCGAACGACATCTTCGGCAAGACCTTGGTCACGCACCAGACCGGTCCCGAGGGGAAGGTCGTTCAACGGTTGCTCGTCGAGCAGGGCCTCGCGATCAAGACCGAGCTCTACCTCGCGTTGGTTGTCGACCGGGAGACTCGCCGCATTGCAATCATGGCTTCGACCGAGGGCGGCATGGACATCGAAGAGGTCGCCGCGAACACGCCCGAGAAGATCCACACGATCACCATCGACCCGGCCGTCGGCCTCCAAGGCTATCAAGTTCGGCAGCTCGCGTTCGGACTCGGGCTTTCAAAGCAGGAGCAGAAGAACTTCAGCAAGCTTCTCTCCGGTCTCGCCACGCTCTTCGAGCATGAAGATTGCTCGATCGCCGAGATCAACCCGCTCATCCTCACCGAGGACGAGCAGGTGGTCGCGCTCGACGCCAAGGTGAACTTCGATTCCAACGCCGAGTTCCGTCACAAGGCGTTCTGGGATTCGGTGCGCGACCTCTCTGAAGAGGCAGCGACCGAGACTGAGGCGAAGGAAGCGGGTCTCTCATTCATCCAGCTCGACGGCAACATCGGTTGCCTCGTCAACGGCGCGGGCCTGGCGATGAGCACGATGGACACCATCAAGTACTATGGCGGCGAGCCCGCGAACTTCCTCGATGTCGGTGGCGGCGCCAGCCAAGAGGCGGTGACCAAGGCCTTCCGCATCATCCTTCAGTCGGAAGCCGTTCAGGGCATCTTCGTCAACATCTTCGGCGGCATCATGCGCTGCGACACCATCGCCAACGGCGTGGTCGCCGCCACCAAGGAGCTGGGGCTGAAGGTGCCACTCGTGGTCCGGTTGGAAGGCACCAAGGTCGAAGAGGGCCGGAAGATCCTCAACGAGTCAGGCTTGGCCATCACCTCCGCGGCCACGATGGCGGAGGGCGCACAGAAAATCGTCGAGCTGGCAAAGGGATAAGGAACGATGTCGATTCTCGTAGATAAGGACACCAGGCTCGTCGTTCAGGGCATGACCGGCAGCGTCGGCCAGTTTCACAGCGAGCAGATGCTGGCCTACGGCACCAAAATCGTCGCCGGCTGCACCCCGGGCAAGGGCGGCACCTCGCTCATGGACGTGCCCGTTTATGACACGATGCGCGAAGTCGTGAAGCAGACCGGCGCCAACGCCTCCTGCATTTTCGTACCGCCGCCATTTGCAGCCGACGCCATCTTGGAGGCGGTTGACGCGGAGGTCCCGCTCATCGTCTGCATCACCGAGGGTATCCCGGTGATGGACATGGTGAAAGTTCGACGAGTTCTAGATTCACAGGATAAGAGCCGGCTGATCGGGCCGAACTGCCCGGGCGTCATCACTCCGGACCAGTGCAAGATCGGCATCATGCCGGGCCACGTTCACAAGGCCGGTCGCATCGGGGTCGTCTCCAAGAGCGGCACACTCACCTACGAAGCCGTTGGCCAGCTCACGGCGCTCGGCATCGGCCAGAGCACGGCGGTCGGCATCGGCGGGGACCCGATCAATGGCACGGACTTCATCGACGTGTTGAAGCTCTTCAACGACGACGCTAACACCGATGGCGTGATCTTGATCGGCGAGATCGGCGGCAACGCCGAGGAGCAGGCCGCAGCCTGGATCAAGGAGAATTTCGAGAAGCCCGTCGCAGGCTTCATCGCGGGGCGCACTGCCCCTCCGGGCAAGCGCATGGGTCATGCGGGCGCCATCATCAGCGGGGGCAAAGGCACCGCGGACGCGA
>Ga0316198_10001115_pt1 | contig 15496 bp, 17 predicted proteins | sample OudBieAanoxic_MG_FD_204935 | JGI IMG/M metagenome (GOLD analysis project Ga0316198, IMG submission 204935) | Coastal sediment microbial communities from Oude Bieten Haven, Netherlands - site A anoxic | ecosystem: Environmental > Aquatic > Marine > Coastal > Sediment | place: Netherlands...
GAAAGTCGGTCTGGCCCTCGGTAGCGGGTCTTCACGCGGCTGGGCTCATATCGGGGCCATCGAAGCACTGGAAGAGGAGAACATCCCGATCGATTATGTTGCCGGAAGCAGCGTCGGATCTTACGTCGGGGCTCTTTACGCCTGCGGCAGCCTGAAGAGTCTCAAGGAGTTTGTTCTCAGCATGGACGGCCAAAAAGTTTTTTCCTATTTTGACGTGGTTTTCCCGCGCTCGGGCATCCTCGACGGCACCAAGCGGTTGCAGGAGCTATTCTCAATTCACACCACTGTCGATGATTTCTCCGAATTGAAAATCCCGGTCATGATGGTAGCCACCGATTTGGCCACCGGCAAAAAAGTCGTTCTGAAATCCGGCAGTATCGTTAATGCCCTCAGGGCGACCATGTCCATGCCGGGATTGTTTGCGCCCGTGAAGGTCAAGGAACGCTGGCTGGTAGACGGCGGCCTGGTGGATCCGGTGCCGGTCAGCGTTGTTCGGGCTGTGGAAGCCGATGTCGTGATAGCCGTTGATCTTAACAGTGGGGTTGTCTCGCACAAAAGACCCAAAAGACAAACCAGACCCACTGCCAAAAAAACAGCCGGAGATTCCCCGGCCTATGAAAGTGAGCTGCTCAAAAAACTGGTGGATTATTACGAACACGCTGAAATAAGCTTTACAAGCAAAATCAGCGAACTGCTCCATAGAGAATCAGCAACTCCTGATATCATCGAGACCGTTATGACATCCATCAACATCATGCAGGAGCGCATCACCCGCATCAACCTGGCGGTGGAACCGCCTGACATACTCATCCAGCCGCGGCTCGGGCAATTGAAGATGATGGACTTCGACCAGGTTGAACAAACCATTGAAGAAGGCTATAGCGGTGTTAAAGAAAAAATAGAAGACATAAAAAAGCTGCTCGAACCGACCTGAGTCTGCGATAAAAGTGTGCCATGCCTAAATGGTTCCTTTCCGGTTGTGTAATCCTGGGCCTGCTTCTTTGCTTTGCTGGCCCACCGTGATTATTATTAATATATTAATGCCAATCAATGCGGAGGCATTGTTTTGAAAAGAAAGTAAAAATAGTGAACCATACCATATTCAACACCCCGGTGCTGGGAGCGATTTTGCACCGGACCTCCCGTTTCGTCCTGAGCCTGGCTGGCTGGCGCACCGAAGGCCAACTTCCGCCGATTCCTAAATTTGTTCTGGTCGGCGCCCCGCATACCTCAAACTGGGATTTACCCTTTACGCTTTTGACGGCCTTTGCTTTCAGAGCTAGAATACACTGGCTGGGAAAAGAAGCCATATTTCGCAGACCCTTTAAAGGCCTTTTTCAATGGCTGGGGGGCATACCCGTCAAACGGTCCCAATCGCACAATCTGGTTGAGCAGTCCATTCAACATTTTTCCCGGAAGAAACATCTGATTTTAACCATCGCACCGGCCGGCACGCGCAAACGTGTCATTCGGTGGAAAACGGGGTTTTACCACATCGCCTGCGGCGCGCAGGTTCCGATTGCCCTTGGCTTCCTCGACTACCGGCGCAAAGTCGGCGGAATCGGTCCCTTGGTCTATCCAACCGGAAATATTACCGCAGATATGCAAACCATCCGGAATTTTTACGAAGGCGTGACCGGGAAAAACCCGACCCAATCCCTGGTATCTAAGGATATTCAACACTCTAACTGATATTGCGCGAAGTTATTCGGCATCGCCGCTTAACTTTGATCTGGCCCAGCTTCCGGCCCATAGGGCTTGCCGCCCGGTGGGAGGAACAGGTTTTCTAAATTTGAATAACCCCCACACATGGGCTTGAATGCCTTGACCATTTATCCCTTTTCCGGTATGCCTATCTGGCGAAGCTGGAGTAAAAATCAACATCCCCGGCATCAGAATCGTTTTATTGCGGTTGTCAAAAAACGTTTCCTTATTCGAACGGTTTTTTCTACAACCCCTTATACCATCCTTCCGTATTTCGGAACTTAATTTTTTTAGAAGCGGTACAAATTTGAACTTTTCACACCAACCGGCCCGCGGAGGCCAAAAGGAGGCTTAAATGAAAGTACGTATCAACAAGCAATGCATGGGCGATCGTAACTGCAACCACCTTTGTCCGGATGTTTTCGAATACGACGAAGACCAGCTGCTGTCTGTTGTCAAGTTTGACGAAATCCCGGAGAAGTACCATGACCTGGTCCGACAGGCAGCCGATGAGTGCGTACCGGTAGCCATTGAGATTATAGAGTAATGAAATAAACGCCGCGGATTATGCGGCGTCAAGGAGGTTTCCCGTGGGAAAATTCAGAGAGAGCCAAACAGCCAAAAACCTGCTCACCTCGTTTGCCGGTGAGTCCCAGGCCCGCAATCGCTATACCTATTTTGCCCGCCATGCCTATGAGGAGGGCTTTGACCAGATCGCCGCTATTTTCGAGGAAACCGCCGACCAGGAGTGCGAGCATGCGCTGCGGTTTTTCAAGTTTTTCAACGGCGGCGAGCTGGAAATTACCGGCTCCTTTCCGGCGGGGGTAATCAAGGGCACCTATGAAAATTTGGTGGCCGCCGCCGACGGCGAGCGATTTGAGCATACCAAGATGTATCCGGGCTTTGCCGGAGTTGCCCGTGATGAGGGTTTCGCGCGCGCCGCCGATACCTGGGAAGCCATCAGCGTTTCGGAAAAGCAGCACGAAAAACGCTACCGGGAGCTGGCTGCCAACCTCAAGGCCGATCGGGTTTTCAGCCGCGACCGGGATATGGTCTGGCGCTGCCGCAACTGCGGCTACCTGCACACCGGCAAAGAGGCCCCGGAAAAGTGCCCGGCATGCGTGCAGCCCCAGGGGTCTTTCGAACTGCTGGCAGAAAACTGGTAGAGTGACAAAACATCAAAAATCAACCGGACCCGACTCCCCCGGTTTAAACGAAGAATGATTTATATCGTTGTTCTTGCTATTGTCGTTCTGTTCGGACCGCACCTGTGGGCCAGGCACGTCTTAAACCGTTACAACCGGCAGGAGTATTTCTCGGGCAACGGTATCGACCTGGCCCGACTGGTTTTGGAGCGCCTGGAATTAACAGATGTGACGGTGGAGGTGACCGATACCGCCGATCACTATGACCCGGCGCAGAAAATCATTCGGCTGACGGAACATACCTGCGGTCGCAAAACCCTCACCTCCGTGGTTGTTGCCGTACACGAAGTCGGGCATGCCATCCAGGATCAGGCCGGTTACAAACCCCTCAAAACCCGAACCCGGATGATCGGCACGGCCCGGAAACTGGAACGGATCGGCGCCGTCATTATGGTGGCGATTCCAGTGCTGGCCGCCCTCACCCGGGCACCGTCGGTCGGGGTATTGATGTTTTTTGGCGGACTGGGCACCCTGGGCATCCCGGTACTGGTGCACCTTCTGACCCTTCCCACCGAGCTTGACGCCAGCTTCAATCGTGCCCTGCCCCTGCTGATATCCGGAAACTATATTCCGCCGGAGGATATCCCGGCTGCCAAAAAAATCCTGACGGCCTGTGCGCTGACTTATGTGGCGGCTTCCCTGATCGGACTTTTAAACGTCTGGCGCTGGATCCGAATTCTCAGAAGATAGCCATGACATTCCTGATAGCGATCCCGCATCAATAATCATAGGCTTTTTGGGGTACATGTGATATGGCTTCAATCGAAATTGATTTTCCAAAACGGCCGCGAATTAGTTTGAATCCGATTGAGACTAATAAATCCGCCGGACCTATGGCCCAAAAACTATTTTCAGTTTGGGAAGAAATATCTATCACCCTGAATATGCTATTTTTCAGGGCGGATTAATTAAGTGACCAAATTCAGGCCAGACGCAAAGCCCGATTCCGTGGTTGACAACTCACCCTATTTTAATCTCCGCCGACAGTGGTGGTTGGCGGTTTTTCTGGGAGCTCTAATCGTGCTTGCCGGCGCCGGCTTTCTTTTTTATTGCGACCCCTCCCTACCATCCGTAACGGGGAGCCTCCCGGCTGTGCTGGTAACGACCTACATCCTTTACCTTCTGCGCCGCAATTTGAGACTGAACACCCGTGGCGAAGATCAGGATTTGATGGCTTCCCTGGGCCCGGCCAACTGGATTACACTGGCGCGAGGAGGGTTGATAGCAATTTTAGCAGGATTTATGTTCCAGCCCTGGCCCGGCAGATCTAATGGCCCCGGATGGACCGGCTGGATACCGGGTGCCCTATATCTGATTGCGGTGGTCGGCGATGCGCTCGACGGATTTATGGCCAGAATCACCGCCGGGACAACCCGGTTGGGTGAACTGCTGGATACCCGCATCGACGCTCTGGGCATATTGGTGGCTTGTCTGCTGGCCATCAACTACGGACAGCTGCCGGATTACTACATCAGCGCCGGCCTGGCCTACTATGGATTGAGATTTGCTATCTGGTGGAGGAGAAAGGGGGGCCGGCCCTGTTTTGAGGTTCGACCACGTCCGGGTGCCAGAGTGATGGCCGGCATCCAGATGGCATTTCTCGGAATTGTTTTGCTGCCAGGATTCTCCCCGCAGTTTACTCATATTGCAGCAATCTTAATTTTGATACCTTTTTTGGCCGGTTTTCTGTTGGACTGGCGGGTGGTGAGTGGCCATGAAAAATACGCTAACATCGATTGAAGATTTCAAAAAACTAATAGATCACGCCCCCGAATTGCTTAAGACTAAGGGCCGGCCGTTTATTACTATCAGCTACGCTCAAAGCCTGGACGGCAGTATCGCCACCGCCGGCCGGCAGCAGATGCAACTCAGCGGCCCCGAATCCATGCGCCTGACCCACCAGCTGCGGACCTACAGCCAGTCCATATTGGTGGGTATCGGCACTGTATTGGCCGATAATCCCAGCCTGACGGTCAGGTTGGTCGAAGGGAAAAATCCACAACCGATTATTCTGGATACCCGCTTGCGCACACCGCCGGATGCAGATCTCGTGCAGCGTTCCGATTTGAGCACCTGGATTGTAAACGGTAATCATGAAGCGATTGACCGCAACGAGGATAAGTTCAGACAAAAGGGCATCACGCTGATCGGCTGCAAACGTGACGACGACGGTTTGATTGACCTTTTGGCCTTAATGGACATACTTGCCCGCCGGCGGGTCAACAGCATTATGGTGGAGGGGGGCGCTAAAGTTATCACCAGCTTTGTTAAATTGAAACTGGCGGATTTGTTTGTCATCACGGTTTCTCCCAAACTGGTCGGGGGGCTTCCGGTAATCGACGCCCGGGATTTTAAAACCGCTTCCACTCTCAAGCTTACCGATGTTCAATACCAGCGCCTGGGTGCCGACCTGGTCGTATGGGCCCGTCCGGATTGGAGTCATTGATGAAGCGCAGATCGATTATTTTTAAGGCGCCGTTTGAAATTGAGATTGCAGAAGAAGCCGTGCCAGTCGTCGGACCGGCCGAGATTCTGATTGAAACCAGATTTTCAGCCATCAGTCACGGCACAGAGATGCTTGTCTACCGGGGGTTGTTTCCCGATGACATGGCAGTCGATGAGACCCTCCCGGGACTCCAGCGACCGCTGAACTATCCGCTCAAATACGGATACGCCGCTATCGGTGAAGTCATCGAGGTTGGCTCAGAGGTCAATCAGGACTTGATCGGACGGATGGTTTACGGTTTGCATCCCCATGAAAGCTGTTTTATTGCCGCCGTTGGCGAGATTCTTCCGGTCCCCCGGGACATCGATCTGCTGGACGCTCTTTTTTTGGCCAATATGGAAACGGTGGTCAATTTCTTAATGGACGGCTGCCCCGTTATCGGAGAAAAAGTGGTTGTCTTCGGCCAGGGTGTCGTCGGGCTATTGACCGCGGCCTTGCTGGCCCGATTCCCTTTGGCGGCATTGCTGACACTGGATAACTTTAAACTGCGCCGGGAGGCATCCCGACGTGTGGGTGCCCACCTGGCGCTGGATCCCGCTCAGCCCGACAGTCTTGAGACGGCCATCCAATGGCTTGAACCGGATGCATCAGAGGGTTCGGCGGATCTTGTGTATGAATTGTCAGGCAATCCCGGGGCCCTGAATCCGGCCATTGCCGTCACCGGCTTTAACGGCCGTATCGTGATCGGCTCGTGGTATGGCAGGAAACAAACAGCTCTGGAGCTGGGCGGCCGGTTCCACCGCAAACGAATCCGCCTGATCAGCAGCCAGGTCAGCAGCGTGACACCGGCCCTGTCTGCCCGCTGGTCCAAACAGCGCAGGTTGGACACGGCCTGGGATATGGTCCGTCGCATCAGACCGGCCCGGTTCATTACACATAAAATGCCTTTCAGCCGCGCCCGGGAGGCCTTTGCACTGATCGATAATGATCCTGCCTCGACCATCCAGGTTGTTTTGGACTATGGCCGGGCATAAAGGAGACCTGCATGTACACAGTAGCCGTGGAGCGTGATTTCATCGCCCGGCATATGCTCATCGGCGGTGATTGGGGACCTGAAAATGAGCCCCACGCGCATCATTATTTGGTCGAAGCCCGTCTATCCGGTAAAAAACTGGACCGGCACGGATTTCTGCTTGATATCTGTGAAGTGGAAACCCACCTGGACAAACTCGTCGACTATTTCCGGGATACAACCCTCAATGATCTGCCGGAATTTACGGGCTTAAACCCCAGCATCGAAAATTTTGCCCGGATTTTGTGCCGGGCGCTGGGAAAAGAAATCGATGCTGAAGAGCTGACGGGTCTGGGTATAAGAATCTGGGAAAATGATACGGCCTGGGCTGAATATCGGGAAACATTTTGATGCACATCGGACTGATCATCTACGGCCGCCTGGACACTTTGACCGGCGGCTGGATATATGACCGGCTGATGGTCGAGTACCTGCAGGCGCAGGGCCACACCGTTGAGGTCATCTCCTTAAAGCAGCATCATTATGTCCGCAACCTGGCCGACAACTTTTCGCGCCGTCTTTACCGGCGGCTGCTCGATCACAATTGCCGGCTGCTGCTTCAAGACGGACTGATTCATCCCTCCCTGGTTGGCTTGAATCAGCGCATCAAGCGCCGGCACAGCTGCCCCCTTCTCGCCATCGTTCACCAGGTTTTGTGCCACCAGCCGTTAAAACGATATCAGCAGCTGTTTTACCGGGCCATCGAGCGCCGGTATTATAAATCGGTGGACGGGTTTATTCTCAACAGCGAAACCACGCGCGCCAGCGTTGAATCCCTTGTTGGCCGGCAGCCGCCCGCCGTGGTGGCGTTTCCGGGGGGAGATCGTCTGGGATATCTGGCCTCCGATGCGGTCGTGGAATCCCGCTGTCGCCGGGCCGGCCCCCTGCAGCTCATAATGGTCGGCAACCTGACGCCCAACAAAGGGGTTTTGCCGCTGATTGAGGGCCTGTCACGGCTGCCGCCGGAAAGCTGGCACCTTTCACTAATCGGCAGCCTTACCATGAACCGGGCCTATGTTCAAAAGGTGCGGGCCTTGATTGACCGCCTGGGGCTTGAAGACCGGATTGATATCCCTGGGCCGCTGGACGGCGAAGCCCTGGCCGGACGGCTCAACACAAGCCAGGTGTTTGTCCTGCCCTTTTCCTACGAAGGCTTTGGAATGGCAGGCCTGGAAGCGATGGCCTGGGGCCTGCCGGTGGTCGGATCCACCCGCGGCGCTTTAAAAGAGTACGTTTGCAACGGTGTCAACGGCGTACTGATACCCCCCGACGACAGTGCCGCCTTTGCGCAGCAGGTTCAGCGCCTGCACGCTGACCGAACCCTGCTAACAGGTTATGGACAGGAGGCTTTAAAAACCTTTCGCCGCCGGCCGGCGTGGCGGGACGGCTTCCATAAAATTGAATCTTTTCTCTTATCGATGGCGAAATGAAGCCCACGCCAGAATCCATCACATTGATTTTATCCTGCAACTCAGCGGCACCATGGAAAAGCACCGGGCCGGGTATCGCACCGTCAGCGTGATGCCGGGAACCCTATGGCCGTGGTCTGCCGGGAAGTTTTATAAATGCCGGAAAAACTATTATGCTCCTGATTTTGACTACCGGGGCCCCAAATTCGGCTGGGCGCCCATGACCGACCAGTACGTGCTCGATACCATCTATCGCGCCGAGATCCTGAACCGGACCCGGCCCCTGTTCATCGGATTTGTGCTGATCAGCAGCCATGCCCCCTTTAACGAGCTGCCGCGTTATGTTGCCGACTGGTCGGCCATCGGGGATGGATCACTATATCATCGTCAGAAACCATTAAAATTTCCGACGACATGGCCCGAGCTTGAAAATGCATCCGAAGCCTACGTAACCTCAATCAAATATGACTTCCAGGTGCTGGTAGGTTTTTTGGAAGATTTAGTAGCCGGTGATGAGATGATCATTATTATGGGAGATCACCAGCCCAATTTAAAAATCACCGGCGAAAATCAACCCTGGTCGGTTCCCGTGCATGTCATCAGCCGTAATCCGGATTTTGTCAGACATTTCATCAAAAGGGGCTTCAGCCCGGGGCTGATTCCTTCCCAGGCCCTGCCGCATGCGGGCATCGAAAGCATCTTCTGGAACCTGCTCGAGGAATTTTAAAAGGGCTTCAAGCCAAACAATATATGCTTGACATTGGCTATCTATGATGTTTCCATGCCCTTGGCCGGCAGGGATGAACGGATGGAGAAAAAGGAGGATGAAATGGTAAATCGCAAGTTATTTTTGGCAGTGCCGGTAGTAATTTTATTGGGCCTGATCAGTGTCATCGCTGCAACCGCCGGTGATGTCGAAAAAATCAACATTAACACGGCCACAGAGCAAGAATTGATGCAATTACACGGAGTAGGTTCCAAATATGCAGCCAACATCATTGTGTATCGCGAAAAATACGGCCCTTTCAAAACGCCGGAAGATCTAATGCAGGTGTCGGGAATCGGTCAAAAAACTTTTGAAAAAAACCGGGAAACTATTATCGTCGAAGACCCCCCAAAAAAATAGACGCCTAAACTCGTTTGGCCAGGCCGGTGCAGCATTTAATTCAAGCGGAGGTGGTGGTTGGAACAAAATAATCAGGTTTACGTCAAATTACAAAAGCATTTAGACAATCAAGCCGTCGGGTTTCCAGCTACCCGATCCGGCGCAGAAATAAAAATTCTGAAACATATTTTTTCACCCGGGGAGGCTGAGATTGCCTGCTGTTTGAGTTACAAATTTGAGCCGCTTGAAACGATTGCCAGTCGCGCCGGCCACCGGGTCAATTCACCTGACGAACTGGAAAAAAAACTTGCCCGTATCCAGAAAAAGGGCGGAATAGAATCCAGAATTAAAAATGGCAAAATGTATTATTGCAATGCCCCCCTCGTGGTGGGGATGTACGAATTTCAGCTGAACCGCCTGACGCCCGACTTTATTGAAGATTTCAATGAATACACCTCGGATAAAAAATTCGGCATCGAATTTTTAAGTACGAAGCTTCCACAGATGCGCACCATTCCTGTCGCTCAAAGCATTCACCCGCAGCATAATGTCAGCACCTTTGATGAAGTGACGACGCTGTTGCAGCAGGCTGAAGAACCCTTTGTCATCTTCGAGTGCATTTGCCGCAAGAAAAAATCCATCGAAGGTAACGCCTGCAAGAAAACGGACCGCCAGGAAACCTGTCTTGCCATCGGCAGCATGGCCCGGACGGCCCTGCTGAGCGGCAGCGGCAGGGAAATTACCAGAGAAGACGCGCTATCGATCATCGAACAGAATCAGAAACAGGGCCTGGTGCTTCAGCCGTCCAATACTCAAAAAGCCGAGTTCATCTGTTCATGTTGCGGATGCTGCTGCGGGATGTTAAGGACTCACCAAAACCTCCCCAAACCAATGGAATTTTGGGCCTCAAACTTTTATGCAGCTGTGAACCGTGACACATGCGAAGGATGCGGTGCCTGTGTCAAACGCTGCCAGGTCGGTGCGGTCAAAGTTTCCACAAAAAAACAGCCGGCAGTGGTGGATCTGGATCGCTGTCTTGGATGCGGTGTTTGTGTCCCTGCCTGCCCGACCCAATCCATCACCCTTATGAAAAAACCTGCCGAAGTACAACCGCCGCAGACACGGGAAGATCTTCACGAAATCATAGCGGCCGGCAAGAAAGGTCGCCTGGGAAAATTAAAACTGACCGGCAAACTGATTGTCGACTCCGTCCGCAAAGGACATATGAATCTGCTAAAACCATAGAAAAATGAAGATGCTTTCGATGGTCCAATCGCTGATTATCGCTAAAACCTTGAAGGACTTAAAAAACCTCAGTGTTCGCCGTGGCTCTGTGGTGAAAAACATCTGTGTTCATCTGCGTGGGCCTGCTTGCCCTTTTAAATAATTCGCCGAATTGGAGCGGAGCAAATTTAGCCGGGGCGGCTAATTGAAATTACATTCAACTTCTCATGAGGTGGGTACGAGGAAGGTCATCAACGATGGAAGAGGGTAAAATCACATGTCCGAACTGCGGTGAGGAATTTGAGATATCGGATGCTTTGACCGGGCGTATTCGGGAGCATCTTAAGGCCGAGCTGCTCAAGGAAGTGTCCCGGCGTGAGGCCAAGCTTAATAAAAAGACTGCGGCCCTGAAGGCCCAGGAAGACCAGATTGCCAAAAGCCGCGAGGCCATTGATGAAGAAATTGAGACAAAGCTGAGGGAACGCCTGGCGGATGCCGAAAAGAAAACGGCCAAAAAACTCGAGGGGCAGTATGCCGATCAACTCAAGGATTTGCAGGGGGCCATCGAGGAAAAGGATGCGGCCATCAAGACCTTCAGAGAGCAGGAGTTGGCGCTGCGCAAAGCACAGCGCCAACTGAAAGAGGCGACGGAATCTTTAGAGCTGGAAGTGGCCCGCCAATTGGATGAGGAGCGGGAAAAGATTCGCGGGCAGGCAGAAAAAAAGTTGGCCGAGACGCACCGGCTCAAGGACCTGGAAAAAGACAAGGTGATCAATGACCTTAAGACCTCCCTCGAGGACATGAAACGCAAGGCCGAACAGGGTTCCATGGAAACCCAGGGTGAGGTTCTGGAACAGGACTTCGAAGCCCAGCTAAAATCCTTTTTTGTCCACGACGACATCCAGCCCGTCCCCAAAGGCATCCGGGGGGCCGATCTTATTCAGACCGTGCGCACGACCATGGGAGTTGAATCCGGTGTCCTGCTGTGGGAAACCAAAAACACCAAGGCCTGGAGCGCCGCCTGGATCCCAAAACTAAAAGACGACATGATCGAGGTTCGCGCTTCGATTGCCATCCTGGTATCCGTTGTCTTGCCCGGCGGCATCAATCGCTTCGGACAGGTCGACGGCGTCTGGGTCAGTGACCCCCTGTCCGCCCTTCCGCTGGCTGCCGCCCTGCGTGAACAACTGATGGCGGTCAGCCGCGAGCGCAATGCCTCAGTTGGCAAGAGCGAAAAAATGGAAACCCTCTACCAGTATTTAGCCGGCGTCGAGTTCAAACAAAAAATCGAAGGCATCGTCGAAGCCTTCACCTCGATGCAGGATCAGCTCAACCGGGAACGCCGGGCCATGGAGCGCCACTGGAAACAGCGCGAAAAGGAAATCGAGCGCGTCGTCAAAAACACCGTCGGCCTCTACGGCGATATGCAGGGCATCATCGGCGGCCAGATCCCGGCCATACCGGCCCTGGAGCTGGATGATGAGGCCGGCAGGCAGCTGTTGGATGATTCGGATGAAAATCAGAACTAAAAAACAAAATGGCGTCCCCATGACCTAGAAAGGAAGATTACCGCCGATGGATCTTGATACATTCAAAATTGCTTACGAAAAATGGGTGGAAGAAAGCCTGCCGGATTACCAGGCCGGCAATATGAAGGAGATTGTCAAAAAGTATCCCTTCATTTCTCCCGAGGAGATTCCATGGACTGCATACAACGGTCAGCCGTCAAATCAAACCTTCGCATTGGTCACCAGCGGCGGCCTTTATCTTAAGGACAGTCAGCCCCCATTTGACACCGAGTCAATCCACGGCGATACATCTTTTCGAGAAATCCCCAAAACCGTCCGCCAGCAAGACATCGGCATTGCCCATGCGCATTACGATCACAGCCTGGCGGGGCAGGACATTAACACCGTCTTTCCCATCGAGCGCTTCGTCGAACTGGAAAATGAAGGCATCATCGGCAGGTTGACCGATACGAATTACAGCTTCAGCTATGTCAACGACGCGGTGTCCCTGGTCACAGAAACGGTCCCGAAGTAAACGTGGAAAGATTAGCAAGAATGTGAAGAACTGAAGGTTGTCCCCTTAGTCTAAAAATCATCTTAACCGAGGAGGTTATCAATGGAGGACAAAAAAGCAGACCTGGCCGGGCCGGGCATCGGCAACTATGAAGACTTAAAGCAAAAACTGCCCGAAGACTATCAACCCCTGCTGTCTCCGAAAGAAACGATGCAGGCCGTCTTTGCCATCAAAAACTACATCGAGGAAAACCTGTGCAAGGAACTCAACCTGCAAATGGTCCAGGTCCCCCTGATCGTTGACCGAGACAGTGGCGTCAATGATTACCTGGACCGTGATGGCTCGCGCACCCCGGTGGAGTTCCCCTGCGGTCTGGGACTCGACCAGCCCATCACCGCCCAGGTCGTTCAGGCGGCCACCAAATGGAAACGCATGGCGCTCAAGCAGTTTGACTGCCAGGTCGGCGAGGGCCTGTGCACCGACATGAAGGCGGTGCGCAAGGATTACTTTTTGGACCATGATCACAGCGCCTATGTGGACCAGTGGGATTGGGAGCGTGTTGTCACCAAAGAAGATCGCACCCTTGAATTTCTCAAAGACATTGTTACCAGGATCTGGAAGGTCATCTGGGGAGCCGGGCAGATGGCACAGGAGATGTTCCCCCAGCTCAACACCTCCAAATACCCCGACATTCCCGAGGAGCTCAAATTTTTGCATGCCGAAGAAATGCTGGCTATGTATCCGGATCTGCCGCGTAAACAACGGGAGACCCGGACCCTTATGGAACACGCCCCGGCGCTTTTTATTATCGGCATTGGCTCGGTGTTAAAAGACGGCTACCCGCATGAGATGCGCGCTGCCGATTACGACGACTGGGTCACTGAAACCATCGTCGCCAATGGCGAGCAGTACCATGGGCTCAACGGTGATATCCTGGTATGGAACCCGGTTACCAGGCGGCGCCACGAGCTGACCTCGATGGGCATCCGGGTCACAAAGGAGACCCTCAAGATCCAGCTTAAAATCTCGGGCCAGGAGGATTTTCTCAGCCTGCCCTACCATCAGGCCCTTGTCAACGATGAGATTCCATTGAGCATCGGGGGCGGCATCGGGCAATCCAGGACCTACATGTACCTGTTGCGCACCGCCCATCTGGGCGAGGTGAGTGTAACGGTCTGGCCCAAAATTCTCAAGGACATATGCGCGCAAAAAAACATTAATGTCCTGGAGTAAACGGCATAGAATGGAATAAATTGATGGAAAATTTAAAACACAAACTCAGACAGTTTGCAGCGGCAAGGGACTGGGACCAGTTTCATTCACCCAAAAACCTCGCAATGGCCTTAAGCGTTGAAGCCTCAGAAATTGTAGAGACCTTTCAATGGTTGACTGAAAAAGAAAGTTATAACCTGACAGGCGATAGGTTAGAAAATATCAAAAATGAAATAGGTGATGTTCTGATTTATCTCGTCAGACTTTCAGACAAATTGGGAATTGACCCGCTGGAGGCAGCCAAAGAAAAAAATGAAATAAATAAGGGCAAGTACCCAGCCCAAAAAGCAAAGGGAAGTGCCAAAAAATATACGGAGTTATAACCTTGGAGGCCCCTTATGTTAGAAACGATTGGCTTTAAACTGAATGGTCGCCCCGTGCGCCTGAAAGTGGACGGTGAACGGACACTGCTGTGGGTTTTACGGACCGATCTGGGAGTAACCGGACCGAAATACGGCTGCGGCGAAGGGTTATGCGGCGCCTGCACGGTGCTGGCCGACGATGCGGCCGTGCTTTCCTGCCAGAAAATGGTTAAGGAAGTCGACGGCAGCGAGATCACAACCATTGAGGGACTTGCTCAAGACGGCAGGTTACATCCGCTTCAGGAAGCGTTTGTCCAACATGTCGGTTTCCAATGCGGCTATTGTACCCCCGGCATGATCCTCAAAGCGTATAGCCTGCTGGCTGAAAACCCCACCCCGTCGAGGGCGGAAATCATCGAGGGCATGGATGAGAACCTGTGCCGATGCGGGGCCCATACCCGGATCGTTGCCGCCATTGAAACCGCTTCTCGAGAGATGAAAGGAGGGATAAAATGATGCCGTCTTCCTCCATGAATCGCCGTGAATTTTTAAAGCGCATGGGTATTTTGGGCGGAGGGATCATTGTCTACTTCAACGGCTTTGATCGCTTAGCATGGGCACGCATGCAGCGTGCCGGTTTCCTGGGTGCCGGAATCCCCATCGATTTCAATGCCTTTCTGAGAATCGGGGTTGATAACCGGGTCGCCCTTTATACCGGAAAGATAGAAATGGGTCAGGGCACCATGACCTCTATTCCCCAATTGCTGGCCGAAGAACTTCATGTGAATTATGACGCGGTGGATATTGTGATGGGCGATACCGATCTGTGCCCGTGGGATGCCGGAACCTTTGGCTCCCTTTCCATCCGTTATTTCGGGATATTTCTGCGCGAGGCTGCGGCCGAGGCCAAAGGGGTATTATTGGAATTGGCAGCAGATCATCTGAAATCCCCGATTGATCGTCTGGTTACCCGGAACGGACAGGTTTATGATCCGTCAAAACCCGACCGTCGGGTTAGTTACGGGCAACTCACCCAGGGTAATATTATCGAAAAACACTTAAAAAGTGTGCCGCCTTTAAAGCCGTCTTCAGAGTTTGAAACCATGGGCAAATCCTTTCCCAGACGAGATGCGGTTGCAAAGGTGACCGGTGCCGCCGAATTTGCAGGTGACATACGGCTTCCGGGAATGCTTTTCGCCAAAATACTCAGGCCGCCGGCCCATGGGGCCCAATTGATGAAGGTGGATACCGGACCGGCCAAAAATATTGACGGCCTTCAGATTGTCGAAGAAGGCGATTTTATCGCCGTTCTTCACCGGGATCCCGAGGTTGCCGAACAGGGCCTGGCCCAAATCAAAGCCCAATTCGGCCGGCCCCCAACCGGTGTCGACGACAAGACTATTTTTGATCATCTGCTCAAATCGACCCCCAATCCGGAAATCGCTTCTGAAGGCGGAAACCTTAAAACCGGTGAGAATCTGGCTTCAACTGTCATAGAGGAGACCTATTTCAACAGTTATGTGGCCCATGCTCCCATGGAGCCGCACACGGCAGCCGCCGAATTTGATGGCAAGAAACTCACGGTTTGGGCTTCCACCCAGACCCCCTTCCGGGTTAAAGAGTTTATCGCCGAGCGCTTAAGCCTGTCTCCAAAATTGGTCCGCGTGATCACCCCTTATGTCGGGGGTGGGTTTGGCGGGAAATCAGCCTCCCGCCAGGCTCTGGAAGCCGCCCG
>Ga0316198_10001116_pt1 | contig 15492 bp, 14 predicted proteins | sample OudBieAanoxic_MG_FD_204935 | JGI IMG/M metagenome (GOLD analysis project Ga0316198, IMG submission 204935) | Coastal sediment microbial communities from Oude Bieten Haven, Netherlands - site A anoxic | ecosystem: Environmental > Aquatic > Marine > Coastal > Sediment | place: Netherlands...
CATGGCCTCGCGCTTCGGGCAGGACCCGCGACGCCGTGGCGATGCCGCGCTGCAGGTCTTGCGCTCGATGGCGTCACCGGCCCAGAGCTGGCTGGACATCGGTGCGGGCGGCGGTCGCTACGCCCTGCCGCTGGCCCTGCAGGTGGCGCGCGTGCACGCCGTGGAGCCCTCGCCCTCGATGGTCGCCGTGCTGCGCCAGGGGCTTGCCGAGCACGGCATCCAGAACGTCGAGGTGCACGCCTCGCGGTGGCCCATGGACTCCGGCGCGCCCACCGGGGACGTGGCTCTCCTGGCCCACGTGGGCTACGACATCGAAGGCTTCGGCCGCTTCCTCGATGCAGCGGAGCAGGCGGCCGGGCGCTGCGTGACCATCATGCGTGCAGGTGGCGCGGGCCGCGCCAGCCACGTCCTGTGGCCGGAGATCCACGGCGAACCGCGCGTGGCCTACCCCATGCTGCCCGAGCTGCTGGTGCTCCTGGTCGCCCGCGGCGCGACGCCGGCCGTCACGCTCGTCGACCGCGGCAACTGGGGCTACGACAGCCCGGAGCAGCTCTTCGAGGCCATCCGGCGCATGCTCTGGCTGCGGCCCGGCTCCGAGAAGGACCGGCGTCTACAGCGCCTGGTCAAGGAACGGGCGACCGAGCGCGAGGGAGCCTGGGAGGTCGACTGGTCGCCGATGCAGGACGGGGTCGTGACCTGGGTCACCCGGTCCTAGCCGACGGCCTCGCCCGGTGCGGGGGAGAGGACGGCCACGTCTCCCAGCCCGAGGTGCTCGAGCTCCTCGCGCAGCTGGTCGGGCGTGCCGGCCAGGAGCGGGAAGGTGCCGTAGTGGATGGGCACGACGGTGGCGCAGCCGAGGAGCTCGACGGCCCGTGCCGCGGCCGGCGGGTCCATCGTGAAGTGACCGCCGATGGGCAGGAAGGCCACGTCCGGGCGATGCAGCTCGCCGATGAGGCGCATGTCGCCGAAGAGCGCGGTGTCGCCCGCGTGGTAGACGCGACGCCCGTTCTCCAGCTCGACCACGAAGCCTGCCGGCTCGCCCAGGTAAATCGGCTCGCTCGAGCCCGCCGACCAGTCCCCGGCGGAGTGGTCGGCGGCGACCATGGACACCCGTACGCCCCGCGCCTCGACCGTTCCGCCCTTGTTGAAGCCGATGATCTCCGCCCCCGTGTCCTGCTCGGCCAGCCACAGGCTGAGCTCGTGGATCGCGGGCCAGGCGGGAGCCGTGCGGCGGGCGATGGTCAGGGAGTCGGCCGCGGCGATCTCGCCGGGCGCAGCCCCGAGGTGGTCGTGGTGGCCGTGGGTCACGAGCATCACGTCGCAGCGCTCGATGACCTCCGGGCCGGTCGACGACAGGGGGTGCCCGAACCAGGGGTCGATCAGGATGCTCGTGCCGGCCTCGCTCTCGAGCTGCACCGTGGCGTGGCCGTGCCAGGTGAACCGGAAGCCCAGGTCCTCGCTCATCGCGCTCCTCCTGTCGTCGCTCGGGGGTGATGATTGCATCGTAGCCACTCGCGTCCAGTGGCGGTCGGCGCGTATGCTGCGCTCATGAAGGTGCTTCGACTGACCACCGGACCGATCGCCACCAATGTGTGGGTCTTCGGCGACCTGCGCACCAGGGAGGCGATCGCCGTCGACACCGCGACGCCCTCGGTCCGCTGGCTGACCCAGCAGCTGGGCGACGAGGGCTGGGACCTGCGCTTCATCGTCAGCACGCATCGCCACTGGGATCACAACGGCGACAACGCGGAGGTCGTGATCGCCACCGGTGCAACGCTCGCCGCCCACATCGCCGACCGCCACGGGCTGGAGCACCCCGATCCGACGGCGTCGCCGTTCCCCATCCCGCCCAGCGTGCCGGCGCTCGACCTGGCCGAAGACTCACGCATCCGCTTCGGCGACATCGATCTCACCGTCCTGCACACGCCCGGCCACACCGAGGGCTCGGTGTGCCTGCTCAGCAACGAAGAGCGCGTGCTCTTCTCCGGCGACACGCTCTTCGCCGGGGGCTGGGGCCGCACCGACCTGCCGGGCGGCGACAAGGAGGCCATCGTGGACTCGCTGGCGCGTCTGGCCACCCTCGATCCGGGGCTGTCCGTGTTGCCCGGACACGGTCCGGAGACGACCATCGGTCGCGAGCTGCCCTGGCTGCAGGCGGTGGCGCAGGAGCGGAAGCTGCCCTTCTAGGCGAAGCGACTCGAAGCATCCGGGTCGAGCAAGTGGCCGGGTGCCGGATCCGCTCGTCAGCAGCCGAGCGGCCGATGCCACTCGGTGGCCCGACGGTCGGGGACGAAACCGTGGCGCTCGTAGAGCGTGAGCGCCTCATTGGCGTTCTCGGTGTCGACGTCGAGCTGGGCGGAGGTCATGCCACGCTCTCGCAGCCGCACCAGCGCACGCCCCATGAGGGCCGACGCCAGGCCGTGCCGGCGCCACGCCCGGCGCACGTAGACCGGGTCCGTCCAGCCGCGGAGGTAGCCCTGGGCTTCGTTCTCGGCGGGGTGGATCTCGTCGTGGACGCCACCCGCGACCTCCTCGCCGTCGAAGGCGACGATCATCAGCGAGAGGTCGGTCGCCGGGTGTTCGACCCACGCGCGGTAGCTGGCTTCGCTCGTGTCCCACGCCCCGAAGTGGTCACGGAAGGCCTCGACCAGGGCATCCCAGATGGCCGGCAGGTCGGTCTCCGTCACGGGACGAACCTCCAGCCCCTCGGGCAGGGGCGGGACCCAGATGTCATCGAGGTATGAGCGGGTCATGTGATGGTAGGTACGCACGCGCGCATAGCCCAGCTGCTCGGCGAGCACGGCGCCACCGACGTCTCCGCCGCGCAGCCAGGGCACGGTCAAGTAGCGCGGCCCGGGGTAGCGGTGCCCGGCCGCGATCGAGGTCAGGCGTTCGATGTTGCGCTGCCACATGGCCCGGCCGATGCCACCGCGCCGCCACTCGGGATGGATATCGCCCCACGATTGATAGTGACGCGCGGTGCCATCGGTCGAGTCGGCCCAGGTCAGCATCGAACGGGCAATCAGACGCTCGCCGACGAAGCCGAGGACCATGTCCTCGCCGGGATCGACGTTGGTCAGATGGCGCGCCTCCACGCGCAGCTCGTCGAAGTCGACGTGGATGGTGTCACCGTTGGCCGCGAAACTGGCACTGAGCAGGTCGGCGATCGCGGGCAGGTCTGATTCGCCCCGATAGGTCCGGAAGGACAGGCCGTCGATCCCAGCCGTCCGCGGCAGGAGAAGCTTGCTCATCGCGCCCATGCCAACGGCTTGTGCCACTCGGAGGCCGAGCGATCGACGGCGTAGCGGTGGCGTTCGTAGAGCGAGAGCGCACGGTTCTCGCTCTGGGAGTCGACGCCGAGCTGGGCCGAGGTCATGCCGCGCTCTTTGAGCTGTTGCAGCGACCGGCCGAGCAGGGCGTAGGCCAGACCGCGTCGCCGCCAGGCGCGACGCGTGAAGACCGGGTCGGTCCAGCCGCAGAGGTAACCGTTGGCCTCGTTCTCGTCAGGGTCGATGGCGCCCTGCACGCCGGCCACGGCCTCGTCGCCGTCGAAGGCAACGACCAGCAGCTCCGGCTCCATGAGTGGGTCGTCCAGCCAGCGCTGGCGGGCGGCCTCGGAGAAGTCGTGTCCCCCGAAGTGATCGCGGAAGGCCTCTGCCGCCGCGTCCCACACCAGCGGCAGCATCTCGCGAGTGATGGGCCGGACCTCGACGCCCGCGGGCAGGGCCGGCACGTCGATGTCCTCCACATCCGGACGGGTCATGTGGTGATAGATGCGGACCCTCTCGTAGCCCCGCTGCTCAACCAGCTCGAGCCCGCCGACGTTGGCATCATCGAGCCAGGTGATGAGCTTGCGCGGACCCGGGTGGACCTGACGGGCGGCAAGATCCCGTAGCAGGCCCTCGTTGAAGGCCATCATGGCCGAGCCCAGGCCGCGGCGGCGGAAGTCCGGATGGAGGTTGCCCAGGCTGCGGTAGTGCCGTTCTCCTTCGGTCGTATCGGCGAACTCGATGGAGGAGTAGACCGCCAGTCGCTCGCCGACGAAACCCAGGAGCATCCCGTCCTCGGGGGCGATGTGCGTCGGCGTGCGGAACTCCGCCCGCATCATCTCCACGCTCCAGCGCTCCTTCTCGCCGTTGGACTCGTTGAAGGCGTTGGCGACCTCGGCCATGGCCGGGAGATCGTCCTCGCCCTCGTAGAAGCGGAAGCGCAGTCCGTCGATGGCCGGGGCGCCGGGCACCTCCACCCAGCGACTGGCGGTCGAGGTCATCGGCCTAGAAGTCCTTCCTGCCCTGTCGTCGGAGGTTCTTCTTGTGTTGCTTGAAGAAACGGCCGAGCTTGCGGTCGGCTTCGCGGCGGGCGCGTTCGTCGCTGCGCAGCTCGGCGTACTGGCGCTCTGCCTCGAGCTTGTGATGGCTGGCCAGCCGGTCGGCCGAGATGGTGCCTGCCTCGATGGCAGCCCGGACAGCACAACCCGGCTCGGTCTCGTGACGGCAGTCGCTGAAGCGGCATGAGCGGGCCAGCGACTCGACCTCGTCGAAGGTGGCCTGGACGGCGTCGGCCTCACCCATCACGCCGACGGTGCGCAGCCCGGGTGTGTCGATGAGCAGGCCCCCGCCGGGCAACGCGAACAGCTCTCGGTGAGAGGTCGTGTGCCGACCCTTGCTGTCGTCTTCGCGCAGATCCCTGGTGGCCTGTCGCTCCTCGCCCAGGAGGGCGTTGGTGATGGTCGACTTGCCCACGCCCGACGAGCCCAGCAGGCAGGCGGTGGTGCCCGGCTCGAGGAGCGAAACGAGCTCCTCGAGGCCGGTGCCGTCGATGGCGCTGGTGACGACCACCCGCGTGCCCGCGGCGACCGCATGCACTTCGGCCACCGCGCGTGCCAGGTCGAGCGCGATATCGACCTTGTTGAGCACGACCACAGGGGTGACGCCACCGTCGAGCGCGAGCACCAGATAGCGCTCGATGCGGCGGAGATTCAGGTCATCGTCCAGCCCGGAAACAAGGAAGGCCGAGTCCACATTGGCGGCCAGTACCTGTGGCTGGCCGTCGGAGGGCCGTTGTCGGATGAAGGTGCCGGAGCGAGGCAGGATTCCGCGCAGGGCGGCCTGGGGCGGGCTGGCGGAGACCGGCTCCAGCGCGAGCCAGTCGCCGACGGCAGGCAGGTCGACGGCGGATGCGGCTTCCCGGGCGGCGCGTCGCTGGATGATGACTTGGGTCGGGCCAGCGACGGTGATGGCCACGCGGCTCGCTTCGTCGACAAAGCGTCCGGGGACAAGTCCGTCGAGTCGTTGATCAGCGAAGCGGCGGGCACGCTCCGATGTCCAGCCGAGCGGCGCTAGGGTGGCTTCGCGGTGGGCGGCCGACAAGCTCATCGTGCGCTCGTCGCATCATGAGCGCCCTGCGGCGCCGTTGATGTTCGCGTCGCTGATGCGTACGGGTGATTCTTTCTCCGTATGCGTCGGGTGCTCCCACGAACAGCAGAAGACGGCCCGACCCTGGGGGGTCGAGCCGTCTTGGTGGAGGGTTGGAAGGGGGAAGTGCCTAGTGCTAGCAGAACGCCGAGGGCGCCTTGACGGCAGCCTTCTTGCCCTGCCCCTTGGTCTCGAGGCTCTGGACGAACTGTCCGACGTTGTCGACTCCGTCGAGCGCGCCCATCGTGTTCACAGCCTTGTGGACTTGACCGAAGCAGGCGTTCTCGTTCGGCTCTGCAGCGACCGGTGCGCTGATGGCGGCGATGGCGAACGCGCTCGCAGCTGCGATGCCGATGATCTTCTTCATGGTCCTGTTCCTCCTGGTGGGCCGACCCGTACACGGGTCGAGCATCTATCGGGCCGTACCAGGTTTGTGCAGGCTTGAAGCGGTACGACCTCAGTCCTGTCGCCCCAAAGGCTATACCTACCCTGTACATCATGTCAACACCCAGCTGCAGACCCATCATCAGCCCACTCGCTTCAGCTTGCCCGTGCGCTTGGCGTAGGCCTCGGCCTTGCCGAAGGTCCAGATGCCCAGGGGGATGAACACGACCGCCATGATCAGCAGCGGCCACAGCAGGTGCAGCAGCTCGCTCACAGGCGTGCCGTAGATCAACCCCTGGCGCATGGCTTCGAGCACGTAGGTGGCGGGTGACAGGCGTGCCAGCACCTGCATCCACTCGGGCAATACCTCCACGCTGTAGTACACGCCGCTGACGAGCAGCAGCACCGACTGGAACACGAAGGTCATCTGTGCGCCGCGTTCCACGTACATCAGGGGCAGGATGGCGGCCATCATGCCGATGCCGATGAAGGAGAGCGAGCCCACGGCGAGGAAGACGATCGGCGTGAGCGGGTCGGCCCGGGTGAAGTCCAGCCCGAAGAAGATTGCCAGCACGAGCAGCATGACGAAGGTGTGCACCAGTCCGTAGAGCACCGCGTACAGCGTGCTGCCGAGCAGCTGCGCCCAGCGTCGGACGGGGGCCATGAAGGTGTATTCGAGCGTGCCTTCCCAGCGCTCCCAGGCGACCGTCTCGGCGATGAAGCCGAACACGATCGACAGGAAGTTCCAGAAGACGGCGCCGATCATGAGCGACAGGACCAGGACGGGATCGCCCTGGTCCACGCCGATGAAGGCGATGGCAAGCGCGCTGGCGGTGGCGTAGACCAACCAGGCGATCTCCCATCCCCAGTAGCGCTTGGTCAGGAAGAAGTTGCGCTCGATGAAGGCGTAGCTCGCGATGAGCTCGCGGGTCAGCAGTGCCATGGGCACCGGACCTCCTGTTCAAGCGGATGTCGGATGGAGTGTTGATAGGGCTGGCGCTTGCGGGGCAAGCGGGGCGGCGGGGCGTGGCGGTGCTCACCGCCACGACGGCGAAGCGGGTTGCGCATGGTTACTCCCATTCCCATTCAAGGATCATCTCGAGCGGCAGCGGGCCGCGAGGGCGGCACCGAGGCCGTGTCCGGCGACAGGGCCGTCGCGGTTGTGTCGGCCGACACCGCAGGCTGCGGTGCCGGCTGCGGCTGAACAGCATTTCCTTCCTCGTCCTCGACGTCGTCGTCGAGCGAGCGCCCGGTCCAGGTCATGAAGACCGAGTCGAGGGTGGGTGGCTGGCCGCGTTCGGCGGCTACCCGCTGCTTGAGTTCGTCGGGTGTGCCCTCGACCACGAGCCGGCCGCGATCGAGGATCGAGAGCCGATCGCAGAGGCGGTCGGCCTCGGCGAGGTCGTGCGTCGTGAGCAGGATGGTGGTGTCGTGGGTGGCCTTGATCTCCTCGATGAAGGCCTGCACGTCGAGCTTGCTGCGCGGATCCAGTCCGGTCGTGGGCTCATCCAGCAGCAGCAGTGTCGGGCTCGTGAGGATGGCCCTCGCGATGGCCACCTTCTGCTGCATGCCCCGGCTCATCTGCTCGAGCGGGCTGCCCAGCCGTGACTTGGCGATGCCGAGCCGGGCCAGGATGCGCTCCGCCTCCCGCCGCGCCTCGCCGGCGCTGAGGCCGTAGAGCCGGGCGGCGTAGAGCAGGTTCTCGTGGGGTGACAGCTTCTTGAAGAAGGCTGCGTCCACCGAAACCCGGTTGATGAGCCGCTTCACCGCCATCTCGTCGCGCTCGATGTCGTGGCCAAAGACCTCGACACGACCGCTGTCGAGCGTCAGCAGGGTGCTGACCAGGCGGATGAGCGTGGACTTGCCGCCACCGTTGGCGCCGAGGATGCCGTAGACCTCGCCGCGCTCGAGGCGCAGCGAGACGTCATCGATGGCGGTCACGGTGGGCTTCTTGCGCCCGAGACTGAAGCGCTTGGTGACGTGGTCGATGAGCAGCGCGGTGGTGCCGTCTGCCCAGGGACGGGCCGCCGGCATCGGTTGCCCGGACGGCGGGGCCGCGGGCAGGTCGACGATCGGAGGGGGCGTGATCGCGGGGCGAGGTTCACTGCTGATAGCCATGGGTCACCTCCTGTGGTGGCGAGTGACGTCGGGACGGGCCCTGCTTCGGGGGAAGCGCGGGAGTCTCGGCTGGTCGATGCCAGGGGAGTGACGAGGGCATCAAAAAAGCCGGGGGGCTCATCCGACCCTCCGGCTCGATCGACTGGCGCTCAGGCGCCTGGCGGATCTACGAAGGGCACGGATCTCCCGCATCCGGGGCGCCAACGGGCGCGCCCGACCGCAGCCGGAAGGCAGCGGTGCTGAAGAGCTGGATGCTGATCATGTGGTCTCGAATCTCCTCTGCGGGATCCAGTGCGAAAGGCCGGGCCCTGCGGCCGCCAGCAAAGATACACCCGCTGTCAACCCCCATGGCAGATGTGTCGGATACTTGGCCCATGGGACTCGACGACGCTCGCTCGCTGCTTGATCACGGCGTCCTCGACGCACGCGCTCTCGCGCTGGTGTGGCTGCTGAGCGACGGGGGCGTTCCGCTGGTGGTGGCCGGCCCGGCTGCTGCTGAGAAGCGGCGCGCGCTGGCAGTGGCGCTGCTCTCGCTCGACCCCGCCCGGCCATGGGTCATCCTCGACGTGGACGCGGACGGGGACGCGATCGACGCGGAGCGGCTGGCCGCCCTTCTGCGCGGTGGTAGCGCCCTCGGCCTGACCGTGGGGGCGGACGACCTCGAGGCAGCCATCGAGCGCCTCGTGGCCCTGGGGCTGCCGGAGGACGGGGTGCGACGGCTCGGCGTCGTGGTGGTCGCAGCGGAGGCCCCGGGCGGCCTGCGCTGCGCCGTCGTCCACTACCTTCGGCCGACCGAGCGGGACGCGCAAAGACACGTGCAAAGACGCCCACCGGCGGTGCTGGCAGCGTGGGACGAGCGTGAAGACACCTTCGAAGACTACGCCTGGGGCATCACGCCGGAGCTGGCCGACCGGGTCGGACGCTCACAGGCCGACCTCGAGGAACGCCGGGCTGACCGCGCCCGCTTCCTCGCCTCGCTGGCCGATGACGAGCGGCCCTACGGCGAGCGCGTGGCCACGTACCTTGCCACCGAGCCAGCTCCAGAGCCCGCGCCGCCACGTCCCGACGCCGAGCCGTCCCCGTTCAGCGGCGGGCTGCTCGACGCCGACGGGCACGACCACTGACCCCTACGGCGCACCCCGGCTCCCAGCCACGAAGACTGCGACACGCCCGCCACGCGCATCGCGCAGCACCAGGCGTGTGACGGACCGGTTCCTGTCACTGTCGCGATCGACCCGTACGGCCTGGCGCAGGGCGGCCAGCAGCTTGCGTTCCTCCGCCGCCCGGGTGCACGACGCCACGCCCGCGCCGACCACGTCGGAGAAGGTGATGAACAGGCCGTCGGTGGCGTAGGCAGCAGAGTAGGGACCGCAAGGGCCGTAACCGGTGGCCACGCCGTCCTCCAGCCGGATGGTCACGATTTCGTCCTCTCCCGTGGTCGCCGGAGGCGGGGCCAGGATCCAGGTGGCACCCTCCAGGGCGGGCCGCGCTCGGTACTCGAGCACATCGCCGGTGTCGGCGGAGGTCAGGATCAGGCGATCGGCCGGCAGGGCCAGCTCGATGGCCGTGGCTTCGAATACCGAGAGCACCGCATCCTGCTGTGCCAGCAGCGGGTCGGGACAGGGAGCGTCCGTGGACTCCAGCTCGCCGAAGCTGACGACGTTGGCCTGCGCCTTGAACTGGGCGCGGAAGCCGTTGCAGCCGGTGCTGCTGAGGGCGGTGCCCGCCGAGCGTCGACGTGCCTCGTTCGCCCGGCCCTCGGGCAGGAAGACCAGGTTGGGCCCGGCGATGGGGTCGACTCGTTGCCGCTTGCCGTCGACGGCGAAGGCCTCGAGTCGCCAGTCTGCGGCGGCCAGCCGGCCGATATCGTCGCGGCCGAAGCGCAGGACGCCGGTGCCGGCGGCGTTGAGGAGGACGAGCTCGTCGCCGTTGGCGCTCGCTTGCAGCCGATAGGACCGTGCCTTGCGCAGACCCTCGGCCAGGCCCAGCTGCACGACCGTGCTCTGCTCGGCGCAGTCGCTCTGCTTCAAGCCTTTGAGGTCGAAGGTGATGGCGCTACCCACCGTGCCGTAGGCGCCTCCGAAGGCGGTGCACCCACCTGTGGCCTCGAGCCGACCGGCGGACAGCGTCATGGCCGCGGCGACCTCCGGGCCCGGTGTCCGGTCGCGACCCTTCCAGCGGTAGCCCCTCAGCCGCCAGGGCGTGCCCTCGAGGGGTAGCACCCCGTCGGGCGCCAGAGCTACAGGCAGGGCATCGGCGCCGGGCGCCTCGGCTTGCGCCAGGGTGACGGTCGGGCCGGCCAGCACGGCAGCGAGCACGACCATCGCCACGATGGTCCTGGGGACGTGCATGATGGGCGCAGTATCCATCGGCTGCGAGCGTCGTGCTCCGGCATGTCCCTTCATGACCGGCGGACCCACTCGCGCGGGCCGACGGGCACGGGTGAGACTGGATGCCAGGTAGTAGCATCGCGGGTAGAAAGCACACTTGCGTCTGCGCGACGCCCACTGGAGGTTCCACATGACCGCCCCTCGTGTCGCTGCGTCTGTCAGCGAGCTCGTCTCATTCCTCGATGGCATCTGCCACCTCGAGGGCGAGCGGCTCGTCATCGACGACGTGGAGACCTTCCGCGCCACCGGCATCAAGGACGTCGCCTGGAGCGCGACCTTCAGCCCGGACGAAGCCGTCGTGGAGGCCGCGCGCTGGATCGTCTGGGAAGCCTCCCAGGAGCTCGGCTGCCCCTCCGCCAGCATCCACGAGCTGTACATGGCCCGCAGCCGCGACGAGTACAGCGGCTGGACGCAGCCGGCCATCAACCTGCGCACGCAAGTCTTCGACATGGCCGCCGCCGGCTGCCGTGCCGCCATGGAGCTCGGCGCCGGCTCGCCCATCTGGGAGCTCGCCCGCTCGGAGCAGGCCTACACCTTCCAGCGCCCGCCCGAGTACATCACCAGCGTCCTCGCCGGCTGCATCCACGCCGGCTGGGAGGGTCCGGTCTTCATCCAGGGCGACCACTACCAGTGGAACGCCAAGAACTACGCCAAGGATCCCGAGCAGGTCACGGGTGCGCTGCACGAGGCCACCCTGCTGGCCATGTCGTCGGGCTACGGCAACATCGACATCGACTCCTCAACGCTCGTCGACCTTTCCTTCGACACGCTCGATGAGCAGCAGAAGGAGAACTACACGCGTGCCGCCGAGCTGGCCGCCGTCATCCGCGAGAACGAGGAGCTCGTCGTCTCCGTCGGCGGCGAGATCGGCGAAGTCGGCAAGGCCAACTCGACGCCGGAGGAACTGCGCGCGTACCTCGACGGCTTCAACCGGGACTTCAGGGCGCGCGCGGGCGCCGATGCCATCGGCCTGTCCAAGGTCAGCGTCCAGACCGGCACCAGCCACGGTGGCGTGCCCACGGCCGACGGCAAGGTGGCCGAGGTCGCACTCGACTTCGAGGTCCTGCGCGAGCTGGGCATCGTGGCCCGCGAGTACGGGCTGGCCGGGGCGGTCCAGCACGGCGCCTCCACCCTGCCCGACGAGCTGTTCCACAAGTTCCCCGAGGCCGAGACGGCCGAGATCCACCTCGCCACGGGCTTCCAGAACATCCTCTACGAGCATCCCGAGTTCCCGCCCGAGCTGTACGCCGAGGTCGAGAAGTTCTGCTTCGAGGAGTGCGCGGACGAGCGCTCCGAGGGCCAGACCGACATGCAGTTCGTGTACAAGACGCGCAAGAAGGCACTCGGCCCAATCAAGCGCGACCTGTGGGACCTGGAGGTGAAGGACGAGATCATCGCCGACCAGCAGGCCAAGATGAAGTATCTCTTCGAGCAGCTGGGCGTGACCGGCAACAAGGCCACGGTCGAGCAGTACGTGCGTGCGCCCGAGCGCCACAAGCCGCTGCCGGCGGGCCTGAAGGCGTAGAGCGCGATCTCGCGCTATCATTCCGCGCAACGCGCGCCCACGCGGCGCGACGTCGAGCAGCATCGTCGCCGGGGTCCTTCGGGGTCCCGGCGTCGATCCGTCTGGACGACCGCAGCCGCTGTCGGCAGGTGCGGCGGCTCCTGCCTCTGCCTGACCCCGGGCTCCGCGTGCCTGCCCGCGAGCTCGCGCTGACGCCATCGAACCACAGGCCGGACGGGACGACGACGCGGCACCGCGACGGCGTCCTCGCTGCAATCCCGACTTGGTGGGTAAGATATGCACATGCTCAACGACACCACCATCACCGAGGCCCTTCGGACCGTCCAGGACCCGGAGCTGCACCGCGACATCGTGAGCCTGGACATGGTCAAGGAGATCCATATCGACGGCGAGGCGGTCGCGCTCAAGATCGACCTCACGACCCCGGCCTGCCCGCTGAAGGACCAGATCGGCGAAGAGGTCGAGTCCAAGGTCAAGGCTCTCGGCGCGGCCGACGTCTCGATCGAGTGGGGCGCCTCCGTCAGGCGAGCCACGCCCGGCCAGCAGCAGGAGAACCTGGTGCCGGGCGTCAAGAACATCATCGCCGTGGCCTCCGGCAAGGGCGGCGTGGGCAAGTCCAGCGTGGCGGTCAACCTGGCCACGGCGCTCGCGCTCGAGGGTGCCACGGTGGGTCTGCTCGACGCCGACATCACCGGCCCCAACATCCCCCAGATGATGGGCGTGGAGGGGCAGCCCTCGGCTACGCCAGAGGGCAAGATCCGGCCGCTCGAGCGCTACGGCGTGAAGGTCATCTCCATCCAGTTCTTCGTGCCTGAGGGCCAGCCCATCGTGTGGCGCGGCCCGCTGGTCGGTGGCGCCATCCAGCAGTTCCTGCGTGACGTCGACTGGGGCGAGCTCGACTACCTCGTGGTCGACATGCCGCCCGGGACGTCGGACGCGCAGCTGACCCTGGCCCAGTCGGTGCCCGTCACCGGCTCGGTGCTGGTCACGACGCCGCAGGACGTGGCGCTCTCGGACGTCGAGAAGGCGTTCAACATGTTCGAGCGCATGTCCGTGCCCACCCTCGGCGTCGTCGAGAACATGAGCGCGTTCATCTGTCCCCACTGCGACGAGCCCACGGAGATCTTCGGGCGCGGTGGGGCCGAGCGCTTCGCCGAGGCGCACGACCTGCACTACCTCGGCGGCATCCCCCTCGACATGAAGATGCGCCAGGGTGGGGATGCCGGCGTGCCGGCAGTGGCCCAGCGCGAGCCGGGCCCGGCGGCGCAGACACTGCGCGAGATCGCCCGGGCCGTGGCCGGGCGGGTGAGCGTGCAGGCAGCCGAGGAAGCGCCGGTCCTGACCATCACCTGACCACAAACGCTCCGACTACCTGGCGAGCCGTCTCCACAGCGCGGCGGCGGCCGCGTTGGCCGCGCGACGTCGGCCCGTGTCGCCCCCTCGGAACACGGTGTGCTGCTCGTGGCTCACGTCACCCATGACGTCGATGCTCACCGCGACCTGCATGTCCTCGTCGGTCTCCTCCGCGACCACAGCCAGCCCGATGTCGGCGCCCATGCGCAGGCGAATGTCCGCGGCCAGCCAGGCGGCTTCGCAATGGCGGTCGTGTCGCTGCTCGGCGCCGAGCAGGAATGGAGCGGTGCCCAGGAGCAAGCCCAGGTAGCCGGCCGTGCCGACCTCGGCCGCGGCCAGCCGTCGTGCTCCGATCCATTTGCCGAGGGCGACGCTCCAGTCCTCCTCACCGCGCCCGTAGAGGTACTGGTCGATGCGCGGACTGAGCGAGGCGATGCTCTCCTCCACGAGCTCTGCTGCGGTCCGCGAGCCCACACCCACGGCGCTCACGCGCACATCCACCGCGTCGGCGCGCGCATAGGTGGCCAGGCTCGGATTGTCGGCCTCGAGGACCTCCTTGCCGATGAGGTCGACGACCATCGATTCGCCGATACCGGTGAGGTGGAGCGTCTCCGCGGCCCGGTCAAGACCGAGACCTCGCTCGCGAAGGCGGGGCAAGGCATGGTCGCGCCACATGGGGTGCAGCTCCCGCGGTGGGCCGGGCAGCGCGATGATGACCCTGCCCTCGTATTCGACCCACCAGCCCGGCGCGGTGCCGTGGGGGTTGCCCATGGCCGTGGCGCTGGGAATCAGCCAGGCCTGCTTGAGGTTCACGTCGGAGAAGGGCAGGCCGCGACGGCCCCAGATGTCGCGGAGCCAGGCCTCCAGGTCGGGATCGACGGTCGGCTGCTCGCCGATGGCGGCGGCGATGCCCTCGCGCGTAAGGTCGTCGGGGGTCGGTCCCAGCCCACCTGCGGTGACGACCAGGTCGACCCGCTCGAGCGCATCAGCGACGGCCACGGCGACGACGTCGAGATCATCCGGCAACTGGCTCATGCGCCGGACCTCCACTCCCAGCTCGGTGAGATAGCGAGCGATGTCGCCGCTATTGGTGTCGCGCGTCTCACCGACCAGCAGCTCCGCGCCGATGGCGAGCATCTCGGCGGTGGCGATGGGCGAGGAGGTATCGAGGCGGGCCATGTCCGGCGAGTCTAGCGGGGACGCCCGCGACTGGGAGGGCTACGGGCCTTCTTCGCAGAAGACGTGGCCATGCGCTTCCCGGGCGCCATCAATGGCAGCGTTAGCGGCCGCGAGGGCCGGGTGCAGTTCGTGCAGGGCATCGCCACTGCCTTCCCCGACGGAAGGATCGCGGCGGTGCGCGTCTTCGGCACCCACGACTGGGGCTGCTGTCAGTGCAGGTTCGAAGGCACCAACACCGGCCCGCTGGGGAACCCGGACGGCAGCGAGACGCCGCCCACCGGGAAGTCCGCGGCGTTCCCGTACTGCGTGGTGGCCCGCTTCAAGGATGGCGTCATCGTCGAGTTCGATGAGTACTTCGACCGCCTGGAGATGCTGGGCCAGCTGGGGCTGGTCTAGGCTCACGGTCCGCCAGCCGCCGACGGTTCAGCCTCGTGGGCGAAGAGCAGGGAGCGACCGGCGCTGGACTCCGCGCCGAGCGCGTCTACCTGGCAGCCGATATCCGCGGCTACACCGCGTACACCGCGTACACCGCGGATCCGGGTGATCTGGCGGCGTCACGACTGGCCGAGCATCTCGACTCCATCGTGGCCGAGGGCGTGGCGGCCTGGTCGGGCAGCTGGTGGAGCTTCGCGGTGACGAGGCGCTCGCGGCCTTCGACGATTGGACGACGGAGCGTGACGGTGCCCCCGCCTCCTGGTTGACGCGCCGCGCCAGCTGTGTTATCACTCTAGGCCTGAGAGTGCTAACCACCGTCCAGAGGCACAGTCCCGCCTCTGCAGAGGGGTCACCACATCGTCGCGGACGTGCCGCTAGCTAGCGTGACTGCACGCAGCAGACCGGCGCTTGAGGCGCAACACAGGAGGCAAGATGGCCAAGCTCATCTCCTATGACGAACAGGCTCGCGGGAGCCTCAAGGTCGGCATCGACGCGCTCGCGGATGCCGTCTCCACCACGCTCGGGCCCAAGGGCCGCAACGTCGCGCTGGACAAGAAGTACGGCGCCCCCACCGTGACCCACGACGGTGTCACCGTGGCCCGTGACATCGAGCTCGACGACCCCTTCGAGAACATGGGCGCCCAGCTGCTCAAGGAAGCGGCGACCAAGACCGAGGACGTCGCGGGCGACGGCA
>Ga0316198_10001117_pt1 | contig 15492 bp, 10 predicted proteins | sample OudBieAanoxic_MG_FD_204935 | JGI IMG/M metagenome (GOLD analysis project Ga0316198, IMG submission 204935) | Coastal sediment microbial communities from Oude Bieten Haven, Netherlands - site A anoxic | ecosystem: Environmental > Aquatic > Marine > Coastal > Sediment | place: Netherlands...
AGATGCCCGCCGGTGGGGCGGAGTTCCTCTGGTACGAGAGGGTGCTGCTCAACCGCTTGGGCGTATTCGCGGCCGGCGCCCTCATGCTTTTCCTCGCCCTGCGCCGGATGGAGCAGCGCGAGAAGTTCCTCGGCTAGGTTCAAGTGTGACCAGTTGCTTCAGAACCGGCGCCAGTTGAGGTCGGATTGAGGTGCGTTGTCGAGCACACCCTCGATGCGCTCCATCACCTCGACCGTCAGCCTCTCCTCCACGGTGAGCGCCTCCACATTCTCCGCTACTTGCTCGGGCCTCGAGGCTCCTGTGATCACCGTGCTCACGTTCGGATTCTTCAGGCACCAGGCGAGTGCCAACTGCGCCATAGTGCAGCCCAAATCCTCGGCGATCGGGGCCAGTTTGCGGGCTTTCTCGATGCGTAGGTCCCACCCCTTGCTCAACATCTGCTCCTTCAGCCATTTGTAGCTCTTCAGTGCCAGCCTGCTGTCATCAGGGATGCCGTCGTTGTACTTGCCGGTCAACAGGCCGCTGGCCAGGGGGCTCCAGATCGTCGTGCCCAGGCCGATGTCCCGATAGAGGGGCGCATACTCCTTCTCGACACGCTCACGATGAAACATGTTGTACTCAGGCTGCTCCATGGTTGGTGGGATCAGCCGCTCGCGCCGTGCGACCCCATGAGCATGGCGAATCTGTTCGGCGTTCCATTCACTCGTGCCCCAGTAGAACGCCTTGCCGTCGCTGATCACCTGGTTCATCGCCCTAACGGTCTCCTCCATCGGCGCGTCGGGATCTGGGCGATGGCAGAACAAGAGATCCACATAGTCCATCTGCAGGCGATCGAGTGCGGCGTTAGTGCCCTCGATGATGTGTTTGTACGACAGGCCGCGGTCGTTGGGACCGCTTCCACCCCAGAAGATCTTCGTCGAAACCACGAGGTCTGAGCGCTTCCAGCCAGCCTTCTGGATGGCCTTGCCCATGAGAAGCTCGGCCCGGCCGCCGGCATACACCTCGGCGTTGTCGAAAAAGTTGACGCCGGCATCGTAGGCGACGCTCATGCACTCGTGGGCCAGGCCCTCGTCGAGCTGTTCGTCGAAAGTCACCCAGGCACCGAACGACAGGGCGGATACCTGAAGGCCTGATTTCCCCAGGAAGCGGTATTTCATCTTCATTGCTATTTCTCGTTTCCTTATCGCAGTTTGAGTTGCGTCAATGCCTTCTAGCCTCTCTGCATCCAGCCTGGTCGGACGGGGACTGGTGCAGGTTTCCTCTTTCAGGCCATGAAGGTAATGCAGGCTCCGGGTGTAGACAAGCAACGAAGAGGAGTTGACTTTATACTGCAAAGAACTTTAGTCTGGTTGCTCCAATCTGGATCGGGCCCGCGGATCCGTGGTGGAGCTCGGGCCAGCAAATCCGACCCACCAGGAGGAGCCGATGAGCGTACAGAGAATGCTGGCGATCCTGTTCATCTTCTGCTGCAGCACGTTTGCCTGGTTCGTTCTCGGCACGTCCGTGGTCGTGCGGACCGGAGAGTCCGATCAAACGCTAAAGACCGAGGTGATCAGCCTGTGGGGAGGCCCGCATGTGCAGCTTGCTCCCGAGGCCTGGATCGTCGAGACCCAGCGGCGCACCGAAACTGTCGAGGAGACGGACCGTGATGGGGAGTCCTCCCGACGGCAAGTTACGCGCACGGTGACGATACGACACCCGGTGGCATTAGATTCGAGTCGGATCGATGTGGCGCTGGCGCTCGAGCACCGGCAAAGGGGGCTGCTCTGGTACGACCTCTACGCCGTGGAATTCTCGGGTCGCTACGTTCTGCACACGCCGGACGGGATAGAGGGGCAACTGCACGTCAAGTTCACATTTCCGGCACACGAGTCCATCTATGACGCCTTTACCTTTCGGGTTGCCGGACAGGAAGGGTCAGCCAGTGACCTGTTGAGCGGCGCTGAGGTTGTTGTCGAAAACGTCGGCGCAGGGCAGGAGGTCCCCCTCGAGATTTCCTATCGGTCGCGTGGTCTGGACACCTGGACGTACGTATTCCAGCAGGAGGGCGTCACCCAGGTACGTGACTTCGAGCTCAACCTCACGGCTGATGCCGCCGGCATAGATTTCCCCCCGGGTACGCTTTCGCCGACCATCAACGACCCTGAATCTGGTGGAGTGGCACTGACTTGGCAGTTCGACAACCTGGTTACCGGCAAGACCATCGGCGTGGATCTGCCCAACCGGCTCAATCCGGGGCCGCTCACCTCGAGGGTGACCTTCTTTGCTCCGATTTCACTTCTGTTCTTCCTCACCGTGATGGTGATTCTCGGCATCGTCCAGGGCAGGAGCCTGCACCCGATGCACTTCTTCTTCCTCTCTGCTGCATTCTTCGCATTTCACCTTCTACTTGCCTACCTGGTCGACCACGTGAACATCCACGCGGCTTTCATCATCGCCACGATCGTCAGCATGGCCCTCGTGATCTCGTACTTGCGAGTCGTCGGGGGCACACATTTCGCTTGGGCTCAAGCAGGCCTGGCTCAGCTCATCTACCTCGTGTTGTTCAACTATGCCTTCTTCTTCCAGGGCTTCACCGGGCTCACGGTCACCGTCGGCGCAGTGATTACGCTCTTCGTAATGATGCAACTCACGGGTTCGGTAGACTGGGATCAGGTCTTCGGCGGGCAGAATCGATCTCTGCAGCGGTCTGGCCCCGACGACAGTGAGACGCCGAGTGTCGCGGCCAACTAGCCGGCGCGACGTCGACCCGCCGTTAATAGATTCTGGTTAGGGCCTCACCAAAGGGAGCCGATGCGCCAGGTGAGGAAGAAGATCGCTGCTCCACCGCCCTGCCCGATGACCGTCTGGGGCTCGGTCGAGACGTTGCGCCAGTGGTCGAAGGCCGGGTTGTTGGTAGAGAAGACCTTACTGCTGTTGTACGAGAAGCTGGCTCCCAGGTCTGCGAGATACTGCTGCACCTCTCTCGAGAGCTCCGGATCGACCAGTTCGCCGAAGTTGATGTCGCCTCTGGCGCCGTCCGGCGTGAGGAAGTTGGACGACCGCAAGTCACCGTCGCCAGCGTCGTTGAAGAGGAGCTGCCAGGCGAATCCCAACGACACCTCGCTGGCCCAGGGCAGGTTGCACTGCAGCCCGAACCTCACCTCCTGCGGGTGCACTTTCCTCTCGACAGGAGTCCCGCCACCGACATAGAGGGTGCTCGAGTACTCGGTCATGAACCAGACGGGCACGATGCCGATATCGAAGGCGTGAATCGAGAGCCCGAAGGCGAGAAAGGCCTGATCGCGAAGGTCGAGCCCCATTTCGATCGGACCACCCACGAGGAAATCCTCGGCGGTGGCTGCGGAGGAGTCGACATACTGGATGATCAGCCCGCGGTCGGGATCGCCCAGCTTCTTGTAGCCGCCGTTGAACAGGAGCTCGGCCCGCCCGACGGTCTTTGCGGCCAACACGTCGAAGCCGTAGTCGACCTCACCCGACACGCCGGCATAGTGGCGCCAGGCGAAGGTGTTGTAGTCGGGTGTCTCCATGGGAATCTCGACATAGGCGCGGAATCCGAGCCCCAACGCCTGGCCGCGCTCCTCGGAGAGAGCGTTGGCCTTGAAGCCGAAGACGATGTCCCCACTGGACCGCGCGAAAGCACCGTTGCCCGGCGGATCGATGAGCACGGCCGGGTATGCGTAGGTCTTGTAAGGGAAGTCCTGCGCAATCATGAAATATGGCTCGGGGCGAAGGGCTGAGGTCGGGTAGGTATCTATGAACAGATCGAGTGGCGGGATGGGGTATCCGACCGGGTCCTGTCCGACGCTGTTGGTGCGGATGACCGGGGATATCTGGAAGAAGAACTCCGTCCGCCCCGGAAGCCCCATGGCGAACTGGAACGGCACGTCGACGACATCGATATCGCCGGGATAGCGGTCGTAGTTCAGGACGTCGACCCCCATGGCAACCTCACCCGACTCGAGAGTGTACGGCGAGACGGCGAGCATGAGCCCGACGCCGCCGCGGGCCGACAGGTTGAAGTTGGAAGGTCGATATCTCCAAGGGCTCAGGTCGGGCCACTCTTTTGCGGGTGCTTCCTTCTCAGCGGCCGAGTCGCCGTTCGTTGCGGCCTCGCGGTCAGGCGCCGTCTCCCCGATGAGGGTTGTTGCCGTCGCTCCCGCCGCCTTCCTCTCCTCGTGTTGTTGCGTGGACCCGGATTGCTGAACAGGCCGGACTCGCCCCACCTGAGGAGACGCCTCCGCCCTGATCCCCGCAGCGAGCAGAACGATGAACATGAGGGCAAGCGGCAGAAGCCCCCCTCGCCCAACCACATATCGGGCCATGCGCCCACCTCCAACCCGTGAGTCCATTAAATCTCTTGTCACTCGGCGTCGGGTTGGGCGGTGCCTGCCCGCTTCGACAGGGTGATCTGATTGCCCTCGTCGTTGTAGTCCACCCGATCCATGAACGTGCGCATCAGCATGATACCGCGACCGCTAGCGCGGAGTATGTTGGCCGGATCCGTTGGATCGGGAATCGTCGAGGGATCAAATCCTGGGCCCTCGTCAGCGAAAACGTAGACGATCTCCTCGGTTGTCTCGCGGCAATTGCAGTGGACGCGACGGCTGGAATAGGGCTCCTGCTCCCGGCGCTCTGCGATCAAACGCTCGTACCCGCTGCGGTCGGTCTGCCGCATGCCGGAATCAACTTCGAGGTTGCCATGGATCATGGCGTTCGAAATGGCTTCAACCAGCGCCATCCCCACCTGCGAACGCACCGTGTCGTTGGCGAAGCCCAGGCGCTCGAGGCTGTCCTGAAGGAAGGCGGCAACCGTGAAGATCAACGCCGGGTCGCTTTCCAGCTCGAACGAGGTCTCTCTGCCTTGCAGGTATCCCAACAGTCTGCTGCGCGATTGCCTCGCCTCGGCCACCTCGAGAACCTGTATCACCGTGTCGACGAGCTCCTCCTTGAGCTCTCGTTTGGGCACGTAGCTGGCGGCCCCCGCCTGCAGCGCCTGCACGGCAATACGCTCGTTGCCCTGCGAGGTCATCAGGATCACAGGGACGAGGGGATGTTCGGAGCGCATATGTTCGACGAGCTCCAGCCCATCCATTCCTGGCATGCGGAGATCGGTAAGCATCAGGTCGGGCGGATGGCTTGCTACGAGCTCGAGTGCCTGATTGCCCTCTGTGGCCAGGAGGATCTCGAGATCCCCGAGTGGCCGCAGGTAGCGCTCAGCGGCCTCCCGGTCGATGTCCTCATCATCTACGATCAGAATCGTCGGCATGTGGCTAGTTTACATCTTCTTAGGCCAGGTGAAGCGGAATGTCGTGCCACGTTCACCCGGGGAGTCGAGCCACACTCTGCCCCCATACGTTTCGACGATTCTCTCCACGAGGGCCAAACCGATGCCCGTGCTTTCCGCCCTCTCCGACGAGCTTGCCCGGTGGAACATGTCGAAGATGCGCTCGTGGTCCTCTTTCGGGATCCCGGGGCCGTCGTCGGAGACCACAAATTCGAAGTCGTGACCGAGATCGACGGCGGATACCACAATCTTCCCCTCATCCCGATCGTGGTGCTGGATCGCATTGCCAATCAGGTTACGGAACACCTGCTCGAGGGGTGACCTCGCGGTCGCAAGCTTCGGCATCTCCGTCTCAGAGACGACTGCAATGCCAGCAGGTGGCGCAAGCAGTGCGGCCACTTCCTCGATGAGCTCGGCCGTATCTACGGCCAGGACCACCTCCTCTACTCGGCCGGCGCGTGAGTAGGCGAGTAGGTCGTCGGTGAGGTTCTGCATCCGCTTGACCTGAGTGCGCAGCTTCTCGAGGTGTGCTTCGACTTCCTTCGGGACTTCGTCGGGGAAGTCCTCCTCGACCCATTCCGCCAAGTTGGCTATGGCTCGCAACGGGGCCTGCAGGTCGTGCGAGGCGGCATAGGCGAACTCCTCGAGCAACCCGTTGGAACGGGCGAGCTCCTCCGCTTGCCGCGCCATCGTTTCCTCCGCCTGCTTGTGCTCGGTGATATCACGGGCAACCGCGTATACCAGTCCCAAGTCCTCGAGCGGCATAGCCCGCCAGGCCAGCCATCGATAGGTGCCGTCCTTGGCGAGGTAGCGATTCTCGAAATCGACGGTCGGCAATCCCTGTCCCAACCGGTCCAACTCCGCAATCGTTTTCGCCTGGTCGTCCACGTGGACGAACTCGAACAACTGGCGACTCATGATCTCGTCTTCGCTATAGCCGAGAGAGGCCTCAAAAGCGGGATTTACGCGCTTGTAGTAGCCATCGAGGCCGGCGATGCACATCAGGTCGAGGGACATGCTGAAAAGCCGGTCGACGTCTGCCTCGGCGCGCTTCTGATCGCGCATGTCGCGGAAGATGCCACGTGTGGCCGTGGGCTCTCCATCCTCGAACCTGCAACTCACGCTGCCCTGAACGGGGATCCGCTCGCCCTCTTTGGTGACGAAGTCGGCGTCGATATAGGCCCGAGTCTGCCCCGCCAGCAAGGCCGCCATCTGCTCCTCACAATGCGATCGGCTGTCGGGATGAATGATGTCGAATACACTGAGCGCCTCGACCTCAGCCTCTGTGTAGCCGAGCATCTCGCGCCAAGCGCGATTGACGTACAGAAAGTTCCCGTCCGGAGAGATGCTCTGGATCAGGTCGTTGGCGTTTTCGCAAAAATCACGAAACGAAGTGTCTCGGTTTTCCACAAATATCCTCGAGATCGTTCCGAAGAATGGTCCTTACCTGGCAGGATCACCTTGCGCCGAGCTCGAACCCACAGGGAATCCGTACCATTTGTGTTGGACCGGGGACAAGGGGGAGCCCCCATGATCTGCGGTTCTGAGTGGGATAAAGAACGGGGCCGCCTGCCGCGAAGATCGCGATCAGACGGCCCCGTTGCCTACCACTGGACCGTGAAGAATGCCCCCTTCTCAGCGTTTACGAGGACAGGGGCCACCGACCAGACGAGCCGTGACGGGTGCGGCTCGGGAAGACTGACCGAGCGATACAGCACCTCGGTATCGCTCTTGCCGGTGAGAAGTGCACCGATCGTCGCGCCCCCGCCGATCATCAGGAGCATGATGGCGTCAGGGCTACCCAGGTTGCAGCCACCCCCGGTCTCGTTGGCATTGACGCAGGCCACCATCATGAGCATGGAGGCTCCGACCCCAGCGCCCGCCCCGATCAATCCACCGCCCAGCCTGGACATACCTTGGGGCGGCAGCACGATACTCTGCACACGATGCTCGGGAATCTCTATCTCGTACCTGCCGTACCTGCCCTCGCGGCGATCGATCTTCAGGTCCGTAGTTCCTTTGGGGAGCTTGCCGACCATCACGACGATCGCCGAATCGTCCAGGCTGACAAGCTCGGCCTTGAGCTCCCTGTATCCGGCGCTCGCCTCGTAGCGGAACGTAACTACGATGTCCTTCCCCTTCTGGAGTACCCCCCGCTCCTGGAGCTCGGTGAAGCTGTTGCTGGTTCCTTGAGCGACTGCGTTCGCGGGAACCAGTGCGACGACCAGAATGGCTACCAGCAGGATCCCGGTGCTTCTCATGCTTCTCCTCCTTGTTATGAGATCAGGCTCCTGTGCGGCTCTCTACTGGGTAGTGCGCGAACTAGCCCAGAATTGGCTCACCTTGGGCTACTGGGTCGGAATGTGCTTCCTGCGCCGCGAGGTTGGATTCTCGGGGCAGACGATGAGGTGGACGGCTGGCAAAAGGCTGGTTTGGCGTTTGCCGCTCGTAGCTAGTATCTTGCCCCCAACCAGGCCTATGCAGGGCGGCCTCGAGCCGGCTGCGATCCCGGCACAGCTGCCCTGCCGACGCAATGAAGGGAGTCCCGCATGAGGTTTTGCCTCCGGTCGGTCGGAGTCGTTCTCCTTCTTTCGGTCCTCGTCATCGCTGCTCCCGGGCACGCTCTGCCGGGCCCTGCCCAGGACGACATCACGTCTCCCGAGGACTTCTTCGGCTTCCAGCTCGGCAGCGACCGAAATCTGGCGCGCTGGGACAAGATCGTCGAGTACTTCGAGCTCCTCGAGAGAGAGAGCAACGAGATCGACGTGATCGACCTGGGGCCCTCGACCGAAGGCAATCCCTTCCTGCTGGTCGTCATCACCTCGGCCGCCAACATGGCTGACCTCGAGAACCTGCGGCAGATCAACCATCAGCTCACCGACCCGCGCGGTATCGCCGTGGAGCGGATCAAGGAGCTCGTGGGCCAGGGGAAAGTCGTGATCAGCCAGTCGATGAGCCTGCACGCCACTGAAGTGGGTGGCACCCAGATGGCTCCGGAGCTGGCCTACGACCTGATCTCACGCGACGACGAAGAAGCTCAGCGCATTCTCGACAACGTCATCTACCTGATGTTCCCGTCGTTCAATCCCGACGGCCAGATTTTGGTCACCGACTGGTACAACAAGTGGCTCGGTACCGAGTATGAGGCTGCGGGTTTGCCGTGGCTGTATCACAAGTACGCCGGCCACGATAACAACCGCGACGGCGACTTCCTCAACCTTGCCGAATCGGTCCATATCGCCAAGGTCATCTACCAGGACTGGAAGCCGCAGGCCTACGTCGACCATCACCACATGGGCAGCTATGGAGCGCGCTTCTATATCCCGCCCTATAGCGAGCCGATGCGGCCGTACGCGGATCCCCTCGTTTGGCGGGAGATGTCCTGGTACGGCGCGCACATCGCCTACAAGCTCGAGGAAGCGGGCAAATCCGGCATTTTGAACGTCGCGCAGTATCCGGGTTGGGGGCACTTCGGCTGGCACTGGATCACGCCGTTCCACAATATGGCCGGCATGCTGACCGAGTCGGCCAGCGCCAGGCTGGCGACGCCGCTCTTTATCCAACCCGATCAACTCAGCGGTGGCGCCCGGCAATGGCCTGAATACGAGGCCCAAACGACGATTCCCAACCTCTGGCCCGGTGGCTGGTGGAGGCTGCGCGACATCGTCGAACAGCAGAAGATCTCTGCCTGGGCGACGCTTGATATCGCGGCTCGTAACAAAGAGACCGTGCTCTGGAACGCGTATCTAAAGGGCAAGCGGCAGTCAGAGCGCGGCGCTGAGGGTTCACCCAAGGCCTACGTGATTCCAGCGATTCAGCACGACCGCCTGACGTCTGTGAAGATGATCAACACGCTGCTGCAGTCGGGCATCGACATCTTCGAGGCGCAGAGTGACTTTGCCGCCAACGGCGTGATCTATGGTGCCGGGTCGTTCGTCGTTCCCCTGGGTCAGCCGAAGATGGGTTTGATCAGGAACTTGCTCGGCCAGACCTTCTACGCCGATAACGATTGGACGCGAGGCCGGGACGGTCGGCCACTGCGTCCCTACGACTCCGCTACCCACACCATGAACGAGTTCATGGGAGTGCGCGCTGATCCTATCGATGAGAAGGTCGGGGGCAACCTGGTGAAGTTGGCCGTGGCGGTACCGACCCCGGGCAGTGTCGCGTCGAGCGCTTCGACCTATGTTCTCGATGGGCGGATGAACGCGAGCTACTGGGCCGTGAACTTGCTGCTCGATGAGGGGGTGGACGTACGTCGGTCCGATCAAGCCACTGACGGACTGCGCCCGGGAGACTTCATCATCGATGGCGGCTCCGACACGGTGCTGGCTCAGGTGGCTGCAGAAACCGGGGTGGACTTCATGGCCCTGGAAAGGGAGCCGAGCTCCGGCGTGCACGATCTCGCACGCATGCGCGTCGGAATGTATCACCGCTACCGCGGTGGCAACATGGATGAGGGGTGGACGCGTTTGCTCCTCGAGCAGTTCGACTTTCCTTACACCTCGCTCATGGATGCCGAGATCAAGGCGGGAGGCCTGAGGGCCAATTACGACGTCATCATTCTGCCGAACGACTCCACCGCGGCCATTACGGGGCAGGGGAGCATGAGCTACTACGGCGGGTCACCTCCCTCATATCCGCCTGAATACGTCAGTGGCATCGGCGAGGAGGGTGTGGAGGCATTGAAGGCCTTCGTCGATGAAGGCGGAACGCTCGTGACGCTTGGCGCCGCCACCGATTTCGCCATCGAGACGTTTTCGTTGAGCGTGCGCAATGCGATGGCCGGACTCGACACGCTCGACTTCTTCTGTCCAGGCTCAACGCTGAGGGCCAGCTTCGAGAATGACAACCCGCTGGCGTATGGAATGCCGAACGACGGGATGGTTCTTTATTGGAGCAGCCCGGCCTTCGAGCTCATCCCCTCGAATAACAACGAAGACTACGAGCGCATCGTCGTCTATGCCGAGCGCAATCTCCTGCGCAGCGGCTGGCTCATCGGCGAAGAGCATCTGGCCAAGAAGGCGGGGATGGTGTCGGCGAAGTATGGCGAGGGATCCGTGGTCTTGATCGGCTTCCGGACCCAAAACCGGGCCCAGACCCACGGCACCTTCAAGCTGTTGTTCAACGCCCTGATGCGCTGACAACACGGAACGTGATCAAGGGCCCTCTTGTTCCCGAGGATGCGCCGGGCCGAACCGCGCGCTCATTCCTGTGGCGCTATTGATCCTGTGCTGCACCCATTGGGCGTGGGGCGCGCAATGGAGGGCCGGCGCAATCGTAGTCAACACGACGGCGGACGAATTGAATGCCGACGGAGATTGCTCACTCAGGGAGGCTATCGAGGCGGCGAACGGCGATGCAGCGGTTGATGCCTGCCCTGCCGGCGCGGGCGCCGACACGATCGTACTGCCCGCCGGCGTCTACTATCTGACACTGACGGGGGCCTCCGAGGACAATAACGCAACGGGGGACCTGGAAGTCAAAGAGGAGCTCACGATCCTGGGGAGCGGGATCGCGAGCACCTACATCGATGGCAACAACAGCGATCGTGTGTTCCACATATGGGGATCGTCGCTCCACCTCTCGAATCTACGCATACTGAATGGCACGCCGGCCGCCGGGGAGGACGGTGGCGGGATCCTCGTCGATTGCGGCAGCCTCGAGATGGCAGGTGTCTGGGTCCTAGGGAACACCGCCGCCAGAGGCGGGGGCATCTGTACGACATGCACCACCTCGAGCGTGAAGATGGCCGATTCACTGATCACCGGGAACACCTCGACGTCGGAAATCTTCGGTGGAGGGGGCCTGTTCATCACAGGGGCCCTGGTTGCGAGGCACAGCAGTATCTCGGGGAATGAAGCGACCGGGACAAACGGATCGGGGGCGGGTGCGTACGTCTACAGCGGCAGCGCAAAGATCGTCGCGGTGACCTTTCGTGCCAATACCGCCGCTGTATCAGGCGGTGGTCTGTTCCTAAGCAATTCTCCCTCATCGATCGAGATCCGGGATTCCACCTTCAACATGAACTCAGCGGCGGCAGCCGCGGCTATTCACACCTACGCACCGACCGACATCATCAACAGCACGATCAGGGGCAACACTGCTACGAACGAGGGATCAGTAGCAGGAGTCATGACCACGCAGGGGGTGACGAACATCCGCAACAGCACGATCGTTTACAACAACTCCGGTGGTGTGAACACCGCTCCGTCCCCCGCGGCTGTCAACGTTACCCACTCGATTGTCGCGTTCAATGGCGAGGCGTACGGATCGGAGTTCAACTGCGGGTACGGCGTGACCTCGCAGGGCTACAACATCGAGAACGGCACCAGTTGTGGCTTCACCTCGACCGGCGATCTCCAAAACACAGATCCCAGACTGAGCGGCCTGGGCCTCAATGGCGGGACGACGAACAACTACGCGCCTCGCGCCAACAGCCCCGCCGTCGACGGTGGAGACCCGAGCGGATGCCTGGGGCCCGACGCTCTGCCGCTGATCGTCGACCAGCGCGGTTATTCCCGTCCGGTCGATGGCGATGGGGACGGGACCGATGTCTGCGACATCGGCTCGGTGGAATTCGGTTCGGGTCCGGCCTCACTGAAGCTCTTCATCGGTCACCTCCCCGTTCGGGCCCCCATTGACCGTCCACGTCCGCGGTGAACGAGTCTCTTTTTGTTGTTGCTGATTGCCGAAGGAAGACCCGTTAGAGGTTACGGCGTCAACAGCGACCCGAGGGGTCGATTTCTCGCAGGGCGAATGCTCATCGTCGACCGGTCATCTCGCTGGCGGGGGAATTTCTTTGCCGCAGATGCAACCTTCCGGCCCCTGAGCCCGTCTTATGGGTAGAGATCAGGTAATTGCTCCCCCGGATGAGTGACGATGTCCTACCTCGAACAGCAGAGAGTCGCAATGGCCACGGTGCTGGCGGTAGCCGCCACGCTGTGGGCGTTGGCCGTGATGGTCTAGAAGCAGCTCGTCCTCCGGGGTCGTTGCGAGCGCGCCTCATTAGCGAGCGTCGAAACCTGCTTCTGACCGCACGGCACTTCAACTGACCTCGCTCCTGCGGTCTTCCTGGCTCTCCCTGCCCACCTCCGTCAGTTGCCCTCCCGTGTGATAGGTTTCAGACCTGTTGGCCAGAAAGCTCTGTTTCAGCACACCATCAAGGAGGAGCTCATGAGAGGCCTGCGCATCGCAATGATCGCCGTGGGGCTGGCAACGCTGGTGATGCTCGCTGCCGTCGGGACTACGCAAACTTCCACAGCACCCCAGTACCTCAATCTACCGGGGCGGAGCGACGATCTGCCGTACAGCAACGCCGTTTTGGTGGGCGATACGCTCTACCTTTCCGGCGCCATCGGCGTCGATCCCGAGACCGGCGCTCCGCCGGAGGACGTCGAGCAGGAAATCAAGATCGTGCTCGACAGCATGAAGACCAGGCTCGAGATGGTCGGCATGACCATGGATGACCTGGTTCAGGTGCGCGTCTATTGCCCCGATCTGACGCTCTATGACCAGTTCAACGCCATCTATCGCACCTACTTCACCGACCACTACCCGGCACGTGCCTTCATCGGCTCGGGTCCTCTGTTGCGGGGAGGCCGATTCGAGCTAACGGGAGTTGCGGTGAAGCGCTGAGGCCGCGCTCTATCTGCTGGATTGATGTGGGCGCATCTCCATTGGCGGTGGCCAGATTGCCCCAGCGGGGGTCTGCGACGGGCGGGGGGGGACTGGCCCAGAAATGGTCGCTAGAGGTGGAGTTTTGTGTTACCTTTTCCACAGTGTTGTAGTTTGCTTTAGGACGGAAATCAGTAGGCAAGCCGCCGAAGCTGCAACGGGCGGCGTTTTTTGTGCCCGGCTTTTCTTCTGTCAGCGAGCAGCTACTTAGGACAACCCAACAGAAGGAGGGCCAAGCACATGGCCACAGGTACCGTGAAGTGGTTCAACGACTCCAAAGGCTTCGGCTTCATTGAGCAGCCGGACGGCCCGGACGTCTTTGTCCACCACTCCGCGATTCAGGGCAGTGGTTACAAGTCCCTGAGCGAAGGTCAGAGCGTGGAGTTCGAGATCAAGGACGGCCCCAAGGGTCCGGCCGCTGATAACGTTCGCCCCGCGTAGCTGCTGATTAGGAGTTAGTAAGTCTAACGACTTTCGAAAACGCCCCGTTCCGGGTTTTGCCCGGGCGGGGCGTTTCGCATTTTTCTGCCCTTGCCATTGCCCACCTGCTGGGTTAGGAGGAGGTGTGGGGAAGACACACCCCCTTCGTGTCGCGGGCGTGTGCTGCCCTGCCAAGTTGCTTCACGAGCAGTCGAGAAACCCAGATCACCAGCGCCAGTGGAGGCGATTCATGGACATGAAGATTCGAGGTGCCTACCTAGCAGTATTTCTTCTCGTAGTCGGCCTAATCTCGCCCTCGGTTGCCCCGGCTCAGGATCCCCTGAAGACACCCCTCGAGCAGGAGGTGCTCACCCTCCTGACGAACGAGATCTCGGGTCAAATGGTTTTCAATAACATGGTGAAGCTGGCGGGTGCTCCCTGGCTGCGTGAAGCGGAGGAGTTCACCGACACCTTCTATGAGGCCGCCGAGCTCTATGATCTGGTTCAGGGCTACGGCATTGATACCGTACGACTGGATCGTTACCCGGGAGACGGTACGTTTACCTACCCGACCGAAGGCGAGCTCTGGATCGTCGAGCCGGAATCGCGGTTGGTGGCGCGTCTCGGGGCGGACGCGGCCCTGATTGCGTCGGGTTCACAGTCCGGAGAAGTTACCGGGCGGTTGATCTACCTGCCGCCGATGACGGCGGAGCAGATCCACGCCTTGGCCGCGCACAAGGTCGAGGCGGCGGAGCTCCACGAGCACGAGGAAGGGGAAGAGGCGCCCCAAGCCGCCGCGGAGGGCAGGTTACGGTTCCAGGACAAGATCGCCCTCATGTGGTCGCATCCGCGCGGCGAGGCAGCCGAGGCGCTCGATGAGCTCGGGCTCGCGGGCGTCATCTCGTTCAGTGCGCGCGAGCGCTATCTGGACCCCGACTCGGTGGTCTATTCGCGCGGCGCCTACACCGATTTCGAGAACCTCACTCTCGGCATGACGGTTTCATGGCGGCAGTGGTCGGAGCTCCTCGAGGATGTCGAGCGCAATCTGGAGATCACCGTGCGCATGAGCGCCCAAATCGAGGAGTACCCCAACAAGTACGAGACGGTCTTCGCCTGGATTCCGGGGACCGAGCCGGACGCCCAAGGGGTGATCTTCACCGGCCACCTCTTCGAGGGCTACACCAAGCGCGGCGCCAACGACAACATGGGCGGCCCGGTCGTGCAGCTCGAGATTTTGCGCGCCCTGCACCATCTGATCGAGAGTGGCCAGATTCCGCGACCACGACGGACCATGTATTTCCTCTGGCCAAATGAGATCTCCGGCACCTACGAGTTCATCGCCCGCGATCCGGATTGGGTCGACCGGCTCAGCATCAACATCAACATGGACATGGTGACCGAGGGGCTGCGCAAGAACAATTCGGTGTTCACCATGAGCGAGACGCCGCCTCACATCCCGAGCTACCTCGACGGGCTGTCGAAGGCGATTCTCAACTATGTCTGGCGCACGAACGACATCGTCTACCTGCCCGATTCACCGCGCGGTCGGCCCGGCGGGCAGTATTTTCCTCGCCCCATGTGGGAGAAAAATGGCTCGATCGACGCCTTCCGTTTCTACATCCACGAGGCGACCGGCGGCAGCGATCACATCTGCTTCAACAACCCGTCGGTGGCGATCCCGGGAATCGAGTTCTTCACCTGGCCCGATCAGTGGTACCACGCCGACGTGGACATGCCCGACAAAGCAGATCCCACCGAGATGAAACGCGTCGCGTTCATCGGCGCGGCGACGGCCCTCGCAGCGGCCGACCTCAGTGATGAACGCCTCAGTCGGATGCTGGATGCCGTTTCCGACTTCGGCTACGCGCGCGTCGCGGAGCGTGGCCTGCCGCAGGCCCTGGCGCTGATCGACGCTGCCGAGGGCGATGGAATCGAGGCGGCCCTGGCGAACGCCCTCAACCGCGTGAACGCGGCGATTCAGCGGGAGATGGATGCTCTCGAGTCTGTGCAGGAGGTCTACACCGGAAGCCCCGTCGCTCAGGCTGCAGTGTTCGATCGCGTATCCCAGTGGGACCTCTACAATGCGGCCCTTGAGGATCAGGTGATTG
>Ga0316198_10001118_pt1 | contig 15491 bp, 9 predicted proteins | sample OudBieAanoxic_MG_FD_204935 | JGI IMG/M metagenome (GOLD analysis project Ga0316198, IMG submission 204935) | Coastal sediment microbial communities from Oude Bieten Haven, Netherlands - site A anoxic | ecosystem: Environmental > Aquatic > Marine > Coastal > Sediment | place: Netherlands...
GTGTCGTTTGACATCGATGACGACGCGATCGACGCCCTTCTCGACTCCTTCGTCGAAACCGAGGCCAGCGCTCCGGCGAAGCGGACGAGCCGTCCTGCGGACCCCTCGGACTCGGGCGCGCTCGCGGCGCAAAGGACCGTCTTCGAGCACAGGCCGCGACACGAGGCGCTCCCCTTGGTTGGCGATACGCCCGAGACGCTGAAGCGGCGCATCGCCCTCCTCGAGGCGCTCGGACGACGCGCGGTCGGCTCGGCGCGCGCGCGACTTCTGAGCTCCGCGGGCGAGCTCTGCGAGCGACTCGGCGACTGCGACGTCGCGAGGCAGCACTACACCCAGGCCTTGTCCGCCGACGCGCGCGATGTCGTCGTTCTGCGCGCGCTTCGACGGCTCTCGATCCGCAGCGGCGACTGGGGCGCCGCGGCGGATGCGCTCGAAAAAGAGGCGGCGCTGGAGCTCAGCGCCGCCGATCGAGCCTCGGCGCTCAACCTGCTCGCAAGTATTCAGCTCTCAAAGCTCCACGACCCGGCAGCCGCCGAGCAGGCGGCTGCACACGCGGCCGAGCTTCGAGGGGACGACTTCGTCGCGTGCGTGCTTTTGGCGTCGGCGAAGCTCGCTCGCGCCGACGCAGGGCGCGCCGCGGACGCTCTGACCAGCGCGGCCGAGCGCTGGCCGCGAGTCGAAGTCGGGGCGATGCTGCTCCTCGACGCAGCCGAGCTGAAGGAACAGGCGGGCGCGCTCGAAGACGCGAGGAGCAGATACTGCCGCGTGCTCGAGCTTCAGCCCACGCTGCTCGCCGCGCATCTCGGAGTGGTTCGCACGAGCCGCGGACTTGGGGAAAGCGACGCGGCCAGGCAAGCGCTGCTAGCCGCTGCAACACAGGTCTCGGGCCGGTTCGACTCTGCCCTTCGTCGCACCGCGGCGAGCATGGACCGGTGGAGCGGTTCTCCGGAGGCCGCGGTCGCATTGCTCGACGAAGCCGAAGACACCGCTTCTCTATGGACGCTTGCGGAATCGGCCGCTGCTTGCGGAGACACTCAGACCATGATCGATGCGCTCGCCGCGCCCGCGTCCGACGACAGTCCGGAAATTCGGGCTCTGGGATCTGGGCGGCGCGCGCGGCTTCACGCGGAGCGGGGTGAGCGAGAAGGATTCGAGCTGGCCTCCTGCGAAGCGCGGGAGGAGCCCCGGTTGGAATCCTACGTCCAGTCCTCGGAGCGCCTGGTTCAAGAGGACTCGGGCAAGGAAACCGAGGCGCCTCCATGGCTCGAATCGCTGCCAGGCGCGAAAACAAGCGTCGCCTCAAGATTGCTTCAGGCGGACGAGGCAGCGCAGATCCGAGATGAAGCGGCATTCCTCGCGGCACTGGAAGAGGAGCTCGACGGCTCCCCCGAAGAGCTGGCGGCCGGTGCAGCACTCGCCGTCGCCCACGTAGGAAGTGCCTGCGGCGTGATCGACCGGGGCCGCGCTCTGATTCGCGCCGAGGAACGGGTGCCGGGCCACCCGATGATCGGCCGCGCGTTCCTCCTGGAAGACGATAGCCCCGAGCGTAGCACTCGCCGCTGGATCGATGAGGGGAACACCACCGGAGGTGCGCGGAGCGCCTTTGCTTTCACGATGGCCGCGAGGATCGCTGAGCCGGGGTCCGAAGAAGCGGAATCCGCGTGCGAAGCCGCCTTGGCCGAAGAAGTGGACTACCTCCCAGCCCTCTGGGAGCTGGAGGACCGGCTGGGTGGAGACCAGGCCCGGGCGGCCAGCGCCGCACGGCAAGCGGCGCTCCCTTCGACAGACCAAGCGGCGAGCAGGCTGAGGGCCTCGATGTGGGCTTCATCACGTAGCGAACGCCAGGCGCACGCGGAAGCGGCATTGACCCGGGACGCGCCTGATCCGCTCCTCGTCGAGCACCTAATCGAAGCGGCTGGACGCGATACGGAGGCTGCCGGTGAGCTCATGGAGCTGGCAGCGCGGCGTCTCGGAATGTCAGCGTATCTGGAGCATGCCGCGGCATCTTATCGAGCGGCCGGCCTTGCAGCTCGGGCCGCGCGGCTGCTCCGTGAGGCCTCGGACGCGCAGCCAGATGACGAAATGATTCGCGTGCAACGAGAGGAAGCAGAGCTTCAGGGATCCGAGTTTGCGCGCGTCTCCGACCGCACCATGAGCCGCCTGCGCGAGGCCACTAGCGAAGTCGAGCGACTCGGCGCGTTCGAGGCGATGGCAGAGCTGGATCGACTCGCACGTCACGACATGCAAAGCGCGCGATTGTCGTTCCAGTCGATCGCCGAGCTCAGACCGGATCACATTCCTACCGCGCGCGCCCTCGAATGGGATGCGCTTCGGGAGAACGACACCGAGCGCATTCGCTCGAGCGCCCGCCGGCTTTTACTGGCGCTTCCGGAGGACTCGCCTGACCGCCTGGCCAGGCATCGGCTCCATCTAGAGCTGCTCAAGGCCGATCCCGACATCCTACCGTCCGATCTCGATCGATGGCTGTGCGGGATCGACGATGCGCTCGAGGCGGACCCAGGCCTGGCCAGACAAGTGCTGGGCGCCGCGTACGCGATGGGCGACAACCCACGCAGCCTCCAAGCGCTCCTTGCCCTGCAGGCCGCAGTCGACGACGACCTCGAACGTGGCGCCTTCGCGCTCGACGCTGCGCGCGTGCTTCAGCTGATGGGGGCTCCAGAGAATGCGCTCGAGCGCTTGGATGAAGCGGGGAGTCACCCGCTGGCCCGGGAAGTCGAAGCGGGGCTTTTGCATGCGGCCAAGCGCTGGGAAGACGCTGCCGCCGTCTTTCAAGACGCAGCGAGCACGGCCAAGGACAGCCACCGCGCGGCATCGCTCTGGCGGGAGGCCGCGTGCATCTACGAGAAGGAGCTCGGCGACCCGCATCGCGCGATCGACGCCTGGGTGGCCGCTTCCAAGTGCGACATCCGATACCTCGACGTGTACCGACGCCTCGCGGCGCTCTACCAGAGCCAAGGGCGACTCGACGCGCTGGCGGTACTCACCGATGCCCGCATCGATGCCGGCGCCGATACGCCCACCCTGGTTGGTCTGCTCGTGCAGAAGGCGCGTCAGTGTCGTGCCCGAGGGGATCTCGAAGGCGTCAGCGACGCATTGCACGAGTGCCTCGAGCTCGATCCTCTCAACTTCGCCGCGCTCAAGGAGCTGGTCGACACCCACCGCGCGGCGGGGAATTGGCAAGGCGCCGCGGAAGCCTTGATTCGCATCGCACGCTTGCAGCGCAGCACCGAAGAGCAGGTTTGGGCATTCACGCAGCTCGCGTCTCTCTATGACGTATATCTTCAAGACCTCGGCCGCGCCGAAGCGTCGCTCCGGATGGTAGTGCAACTTTCGCCTGCGAATTTGGAAACCCTGGACCGCCTCGCATCGGTGACGAGTCGCCAAGGCAAAGCCCAGGAGGCCGCGCGATTGCTCGAAGAGCTCGTTCGACGCGCGGATAGTGAATCCGAAAAACGCGACTACCGAATTCGCTTGGCGGGGGCCGTCGAATCGGCCGGTCAGGGGCGGCAAGCCGAGCAGATTCTGGAAAGACTGCGGGGCGAGCAGCCGACGGAGCCAGACGTGATTCTTGCCCTCGCCGACTACTATCAACGTCAAGGCGATGCCCCGGCTGAGGCGATGCACCTGAACCGGGCCCTCAGCGACCTGCGAACCGCCATCGATCGCGAACCGGGCGATGAAGCCTTCTGGACCACCCTGGTGCGCGTGCTCCAGCGTCGCCACGGTCCCGGCCCAGCCTCCTGCGCGGCCAGCGCAGCGATCGCGTCCGGCCATCCGGCATCTCTTTTCGAGGGAGACGTGCTAGAGCACGGCGAAGCTCTGGGCGAGGCCAAGATCCCGCTGCCAGGTCTCGTCGATGCCGTCGTTGCACCGGAGGGTCTGCCAGAAACGGCGCGCCGACTTTTCGCGTTGTGCGAGCACTCCTTCGATAAGGTGTTGCCCTTCGATGCAAGTGCCTGGCGATTGCGCAGGCCAACGGGTGAGCATCGAATCCTCGTCCAGGAGGCCGGCGCCGTAGCTGAGATGCTAGGGATCAGCGAGCCGCGCTTGCGGATCACCTATGTTGCGGCTGCGGCGTGCATGCCCGTCTCCGGCGACCCGCCCGTCATCGTTGTCGGGGGCAACCTCCACAAACTCACCAACGCTCGCGAGCGTCTGTTCCTCTTTGCGCGAGCCCTCAAAGTGGCCGCGAATCATCTGGGCCCAGCGCTTCGCGCCCGTCCCGAAGATCTGGATCTCGCGCTATCGGCGCTCCTTCAGGAGCACGAAGGGAGCCATGGAAACGAAGCGAGACGGCCTCAAATACTGGACCTGCGGAAGAAGCTGCTCAAGGCCGTGCCCCGTCGCTCTCGCGACGAGGTCGATAGCTTGGCCCTGGAGCTGAAGGGCAACACCCGGTTTTCTACACGAGCGGTGCCTTTTGCGATCGCCGAGCTCGGCAACCGGGTGGCCCTGACCCTGACCGGCGATGTTCCGTCGGCGGTGAGCGCGTTGCTCAAGATCGCCGGGCATGACGTCCCCGCAGGCGACGACCGGCGTTTGAGCGCCATCGAAGAAACCCCAGAGGCTGCGGCCATGGTGAGATTCGCGATGAGCGACAGACATTTTGAAGCTCGGGCCCAAGCTGGTGTAGATCCCTAGAACCATGCGATTGGGTTTCATCGGTCCGGCGAAAAGCGATGTCGCCGCTCTCGAGCAGGCGGCCAAGCTTCTAATCTGCGACCTCGAGGTCGACACCGTGATTTATCTCGGCGAAGACGAGGCTCTCCGCGAGTTCATGACAAAGCACGAGCCGGATGCCGGCCACTCCTCGCTCGAACAGCAAGTCGCCGAGGTCGCAGGCCTGGGAACCTCAGACCAGATCGAGGAGGTCCTTCGCAAGCTGCGCGGCGCCCGGTACCTTGGAAAGCTACGGGTCGCACCACCGCCGCCTCGTCGCGCCATTGAGATGCTCGACGACCGTATCGCCCTCATCGTTCGACACAAATCGACCATCGGAGAGGAAGACGTGATCAACTCCAACATCGTCGTGTACGGCGATGGCCACGAGCTGATGTTCAAGCGGTTCGGGCCGCGTTGCTTTTTCTGCCCGGGTCCGCTTGAAACAGGCCACCTCGGCCTGCTCGACGACCAATCCGAAACCGGAGGCGTCATCTTGGAGGCGATTACACTGAGCGGCGAGGTACGCTGGAGCGAACCCATTCAGGGTCGGGGCGCGAAGGTGATGGTGGCGCCATGACCTCGCGCCGGGTCGCGATCTACGGCGGCAGCTTTGATCCCCCTCACCTGGGACACGTGCTTTCAGTGGCGTGGGCGCTCTCGGCAGCCGATCTCGACGCCCTTTGGATCGTCCCGGCTTGGAAACACGTGTTCGACAAGCAACACGGCGCGCCGTTCGAGGAACGCCAAACGATGTGCGAGCTTGCGTTTGCTCCGTTCCGAGACGTCCAGGTCTCCGACGTCGAGCGGCGTCTCGGCGGGGTCAGCCGGACGCTCGAAACCCTGGATGCACTGGGAAAAGAGAACCCGGACACGCTTTTTCGGCTCCTAATCGGCGCCGACGTTCTTCCTACGACCGATCGCTGGTACCGCTGGGAAGAGGTCGTGAAGATCGCGCCACCTATCGTGATTGGTCGCCAGGGCTATCCCGTCCCCGAGGGTTGCCCGATCTCGATTCCCAACATCAACTCCACCGACATCCGCAGCGGGCTATCGAACGCGACTGACATTGGCGGCCTCGTGCCGAGCGCGGTCATCGAGCACATCCGATCTCGCGCCCTCTATCAGAGCAAAGGATGAACGTCCTGATCATCGGCCGAGGCCGAGTCGGAAATGGGCTGAAGCGGTCGCTGCAAGCAAGCGGCATGCTCGAGGTCTCTGCCCAGGGCCGACGCTGCAAGCCTTCGAGCGTGGCCATGGCGGACGCAATCGTCCTCGCCGTCTCCGATGACTCGATCCCAAAGGTCGCCCGCGCCATCGCTCCGAGCCTAAAGCGAGGTGCCACCGTGCTTCACTGCGCAGGCGCTCGAGGCACCGACGAGCTGGAAGCGTGCAGAGCGCACGGAGCGGCGGTCGGGGTGATGCACCCGCTGGTCTCCTTCGCGAGCAAGCACCGGAGCCCCAGCCTTTGCGGCACGACATTCACGGTAAACGGCTCCAGGGGTGCCATCACCACCAGCCGGCGCATCGCAAAAGCGTGCGGCGCTCGCGTGGTGCTGGCCGAAACCGAAGGTGCGGGATACCATGCAGCGGCCGCCCTCGCCGCCAACGGCGCTGCAGCGTTGGCCTTCGTTTCGGTCGGCCTGCTCGAGCGAATTGGTTTCGAACGGCGCTCCGCCGAACGCGCGATCGGCGGCCTGCTGCAAAGCGTCGGCGAAAACGTGCAGAGCCTCGGAGTACCCGGCGCACTCACGGGTCCGATCGCGCGGGGCGAAGCGGAGACCGTGGCGAATCATCGAGCTGCGCTGCGCCGTTTGAGTCCCGATGCGCGCTCAGCTTACGACGCGCTCGTCCCGATCATCGTGCGCTGCGCACGAGCCGCAGGCCTAGCGCAAGCGAAGGCGTCGAGAATTCTGCGCGCGACGAAACGCTGAATGGCGGCTTCACTCGGCGGCTTCGACGGAACCTTCGGTCCGCTCGAAGCGAATGCCTTCCGTGTCGCCCTGCGCAACGACACGATCGCCGCGCTCGAAATCCCCGCCGAGGATGGCGGCTGCCAGGGGCGCTTCGATCATCCGTCCAATTGCTCGGCGCATCGGTCGCGCACCTAGCTCCGCGTCGTACCCGCCGAGTGCCAGCAATGTATCGATCGCGCTTTCGTCGATGCCCAGATCGACGCCTTGTCGCTCTCGTAGCTGCTGGATGACACCGGCCGCCATCCGCCGGGCGATTTCACGAACCTCGTCGCGGATGAGGGAACCGAAGAACAGTGGCTCGTCAATGCGGTTCCAGAGCTCGGGTGGGAGCGCACGCCGCGCTTCGGTCAGCGCCGCGGCAAATCCATCTCCTTCGCGCTTCGACGCTCCCTTGAATCCAATCGAGCTTTGGCTGCGCTGCGAGCTCTGGGCACCGAGGTTCGATGTCATGACGACGATCGTGTGCGTACAATCGACCGTCCTCCCCTTCCCGTCGGTAAGCCGTCCGTCTTCGAGCAGCGGCAGGAGCGACTGGAGAACATTCATGTGCGCCTTTTCGATCTCGTCGAGAAGGACGAGCTGGTAGGGGCGGTGCCGGATCGCTTCGGTGAGTTGGCCTCCGGTGTCGTGGCCGATGTAGCCGGGAGGCGCGCCCACCAGCTTCGCGATGGCATGCGATTCACTGAGCTCGCTCATGTCGATACGGGTCATCGGACAACCCATGAAGAAGAGCTCGTTCAGCGCGCGAGCGGTCTCGGTCTTTCCGACGCCGGTCGGCCCTAAGAAGAGAAACGTCGCAAGCGGACGCTGACCGTGAAAACCTGCGGCGCCTTTGCGAAGCGCATCGGAGATACGCCCCATCACCTCCGCGTGGCCGACGACGTGCTCTGCCAGATGCTGCTCGAGCTCGAGCAGCTTGTCCGCGTCGGTCACCAAGAGGCGCTCGACCGGCACACGCACTTTTTCCGCCACCACCTGCGCCACTGCTTCGCGATCGACGATGGCCCCACCCCGACGGCGCGTCCGCGCGCCGGCCAGATCGAGAAGGCCGATCGCCTTGTCTGGGAGCGTCTGCTCCGCCAGGTATCGCACCGACAGCTCGACTGCAGACTCGACAGCCGACGGCTCGTAGGCGATGCCGTGATGCACCTCGTAGCGCGGCGTGATCCCCAAAAGAATCTCGATCGCATCTTCGGCGGTCGGCTCAGCCACGTGGATCGGAGAGAACCGCCGGGCCAGCGCGGCGTCGCGCTCGACGTACTTGCGGTACTCGGCTTCGGTCGTTGCCCCGATGCACGGAAGCTCTCCGCGCGCCAGAGACGCTTTGAGCTCGTGCGCCAAGTCATCCGGCGATTCACCGCCAATGAAGAGCGTGTGCACTTCGTCGATGAACAGGACGATCTTTCCATTGGCCCGCTTGACCTCGAACTGCAGACGCTGCAGGCGCTCCGAAAGTGCGCCTCGAACCCCGGTGCCAGAAACCAAGCCGCCCGCGGAAAGCTCGATCAGGACGGTGCCCTCGAGGCCGCGCACACCTTCTCCGCATCCGGCGAGCCTCCGGGCGAGGCCTTCGACGATGGCGGTCTTGCCCACGCCGGGCGGGCCCACCAGAATCGGATTGTTCGATCGTCGGCGTGCCAGTACGTCGAGAAGCCGCTCGATTTCATCGTCACGGCCGATCACCTCGTCGATCCGCCCGAGCGAAGCCATCTCCGTCAGGTTGCGCCCGAGCTTGGCCAGCGTCGGATACTTACGCGCGTCGAGACTGAAGGGCGATGACGACGGCACGATGATCTCGTCTTCCGCCTGCGCACCGGGTTTTGGCGTCGGCCCTTGGATCGGCGCTTCGATGAGGATCTCGTCATCTTCTTCTTCGAGCGCTTCGACGCGAAGCTCGATCAACGGAGCTGGCTGGGCGGTCCTCCGTGCCGAAGGACGCGACGGTTTGGTCGGAGGTTGTGCGGAAAACGACGCGGCAGGCGGGACGTATGTCGAGCTAGACCCCGCGTGCGCGTTTCCGGGGCCAAGCACCTCGTGCACTGCTTCCTGAACGCGCCGAGATCCGGTCCCGATCACCTCGAGGCTTCGGTGCGCAGCGCTTCGTGTGTCGCGCGCGATAGCCAAGAGCAGATGGGCCGGCAGGACCTGCGGCGCTTCGGCTGCTTTGGCCAGCCGGTAGGCGCGCTCGACCGCTCGTTCGAGCGCACTCATCGGCTCGGTGTCCACCACGCGGATCGCGCTCAGCAGATCACTCTCCTTGACCCCGAGACCGGATAGCAGCCTCCCCATCGGGCCTCCGGTCTGCAGCATGACCAGCAGCAGATACGCCGTCGAAGGGCTCTGCGCGCGCCTTTGGGCCTCGCGCTGCGCGCGGGCGACCAGTCCTTTCACACCCCCACTGACCGTCGTCATCGAGCTCCGTTCCTGGGTCGGAGTTAGCCGTCACCGCCTTGGGGCACAACTTTTCGGCCGGCTGTATCAAACATGAAGGCCTAAAACCTACATTTGAGCACCTTATCACCCTGTCACTGCAAAGTTCCAGTTGTTAGCTTGATCGAGGACCCCGAGCCAGGAGCAAGCTGTGAATCCACGCCTCGCACTCGTCGCCACTGCATTGGCCGCCATCGTTTCGTCGGTGACTCCCTGGCAGGGAGCCGACGCCGCAACGGGCCTTCGCGCGAAGATCTTCCTCACGCAGAAGGGTGTACCTCGGACCCTTTCGGAGTCGGGCGTCATTCGCTTTGCCAAGTCGAACAAGGCGACTCGCCTGCGGGAGAATCCCGATGCTCCGGTCGGGGAACGCCAGTGGAAGGCCACTTTGGTCGCGAACTTCAACGCTCCGCTGGGCGACTCGGAGTTCGAAGTGCTTTTCTACGATATCCAAACGGCCGACCGGAAGTTCATCGCCCCGGCCATGACGGTCTTCGTCAACGACAGCAATCAGCGGACGATCGTGCACAAGCTCAGGCTCAAGCGCCCGCAGTTCGAGCCCAATCGACGGCTCGAGATGGTGGTGACCGTGCGTCGACAGGAGGTCGGCCGTTACCGCTTTCAAATTCTCGGAGACAGGGTACAACACGGCGGCGAAGTCACCTTCTCGGATGACGAAGCTCGCTGAACAGTGCCAAGCCTCAATGATGTCTCAAAGAGAGCCTCGAAAGGCTCCCTCGACCCGGTCTATGTGCTGGTCGGGACCGAACGCCTGCTGATCGAGCGCGCGGTCGATGCCGTGCGCAAAGCGGTCGACTCGATGGGCGCGCCGGGCTTCAACATCGAGGTGTTCGACGGCAAGGGGCTCGACGCTGCGCGGGTGACCGCCGCGGCACGGACCCTTCCGATGATGGCCGATACACGCCTCGTCTTGCTGCGCCACGTCGACGCGATGACGCCTACCGAGCAAACGAATCTCGCTGCGTATCTGGACGATCCGAACGAATCGACGTGCTTTCTAATGACCGCGACCAAGCTCGACGGGCGCGCCAAGCTCGCCAAGGCTGCGAAAAAGAAAGGCTATCTCATAGACGCCAAGCCTCTTCGTGGCGCCGCGCTTCGGGAGTTCATCCGCACCGAGGCGAAGGCTCGCGAGCACGCTATCGCACCGCAAGCGATCGAGGCCCTCCTCGATGCGGTCGGTGACGACCTTGCTGCGATCGATGACGCAATGGAACGCCTCTCGCTTTTCGTGGGCGCGGGCCAGCGCATCGACGCCGACGCTGTGATGACTTGTGTCACCCGAGTTCGCGTCGAGTCGATTTGGAGCCTGGTCGATGCGATTGGGCTCAAGGACCGTCGCAAGGGCATTGCCGCCGCGCAGTCACTTCTCGACGATCGGGAGCCGCCGCTTCGGCTTCTCGCCATGGTGGCTCGACAACTGCGGATCGTCGCCCGCATGCGCGAAGCGCTCTCGGAGGGCCTTCGCCCCCAAGACGCGGCCAAGCGCGCGGGTGCCCCCCCCTTCAAGGCGAGCGACCTCACCGAGTCGGCCCGGCAATTCACCGCCGACAGCCTCGGGAGAGCATTCACGCTGATCGCGGAAACGGATCGCGCGCTCAAGAGCAGCAAGCGCCCGCCCGACTTGATCCTCGAGAATGCTGTTCTCGAGCTCTGTGCCGACGCGCCTTGATCGATTGGACCGGTTCAGAACCGGTCGGCAGGAAATCGACCCGGAGCTGGCGATCAGCCCTGGAGGGCGTTGACCTGGTGGGTCAGCCTGGTGATGTACCGCGAGCCGGTCTTGCGGTGGTAGATGCCCTTCGACACCGCGCCGTCGATGCTGCTCACGGCCTCGTGGAGCGCCTTCTTCGCTGCCGCGGCGTCGCCGGTCTCGATCGCGGCGCGGACCCGCTTCACGCAGGTGCGCACGTTGGTACGAATGTGACGGTTGTGCGCGGTTCGCTTGATCGTCTGGCGGACTCTCTTTTTTGCTGAGGCGTGGTTGGCCACTCGAATATCCTCCCCGTAGGGACGCGGGTGGTAGCCCCGCCCCGGGGGGCTGTCAAGCCGGTCGCAAGAACCTTGCGAGACCCGCTTCTACCAGGCATACAGGCCCGTGTCCCGACGAAAGCAAACCTTAGATTGGCTTGCCAAGCTCGTCACGGAGCGCAGCAAGCTGGTCGTCTGGGTCTCGGTCTTGGTGACGGTCGCCTTCGCGACTCAGATTCCGAAGTTGACCGCCGATCCGGCGCCGGAAAGCCTGCTGTCCTCGTTCGAGGGTGAAGAGTACGCGCTGATCCAGCAGCGCTTCGAGCAATGGTTCGGGAAACGACGGGAGGCCGTTCTGATCCTGGTCGAGGCGGACGACGTCCTCTCCCGGGACACCCTTCAACAGATCCACGACATTTCGCTCTACTTTGCAGAGAAACCCTGGGTCGAGAAGGTCGCGGGCATCACCACCCTCAACATCCCGCGCCGGGTCAAAGCCGCGCCCGGAGACGCTTCCGGCGAGCTGGATGAGCTGGACGGGCTCCAGGAGGTCGGCGGGCCGGGCGATGAAGGCGACCTCGATGATCTCGACGACCTCGACGATCTCGACTCCCTCGACGACTCGGCAGACAAGTCCGATGCACAGGGAAATCTCGAAGACGCCTCGTTCAACGCGCTCCTCGACATCATCGAAAGCGACCCTGATCGTTTCCCCGGCGGCATCGCCAAGGTCGGTCCCGCCTTGTCCGCGGAGCTCCAGACCGATCCGATTGTCGAAGGGACGGAGGTCACCGAAGAAGAGGCCATCGAGCTCGCGGGCGCCATCTCGAGCAACCCTCTACTGGTGGGCAGGCTAATCGACGAGGATCACACAGTCGCGGGCATCGCCCTCCAATTGCCCGAGCTCGGCCCCAAAGAGATGCGCGCGGCGATGGACGACCTCCGCGACTCGCTAGAGCGGCCGGAGTTCCAAGACGTCGATGTACACGTCGGGGGCCTCCCCTATCTTCGGAGCGTCATCGTCAGCAAGATGCGCGCCGACAACCTGCGCCTGATTCCTCTGACCGTCCTGGTTTGCTTGATTCTCTTGACCGTGTCGTTTCGATGGGCGCCAGGTGTCTTGCTTCCGCTTGGGGCTGTGGCCATCACCGCACTGGTGACCGTCGGGGGGATGGCGCTCTTTGGCGAGTCGATGAACATCCTGAACAACGTGATCGTGCCGCTGCTGATCATCATCGGCATCAGCGACGCGACGCATTTAATTCAGCGCTATCGCGACGAGGTGCACAAAGACGACGACCCCGACCGAAAGGCCGCTGGACGACGGACGGTTCGGGCGATCGCCGTGGCCTGCATGCTCACCTCCGCGACTACCGCGGCAGGCCTCGGCTCACTCGTCGTCTCGAAGACGGTGATGCTCCGACACTTTGGCATCACATCCGGTCTCGGCGTGATGGTCTCGTACGTCGTCATCATCACCTTCGTTCCCGCGATCCTCACCTGGGTCACCCCGCCAAAGCGCTCCGACGTCCGCAGAGAACGAACGAGCATGTTCACCAACGTCACCACAGGGCTAGTCGCGAGGCTTCTTCGTTGGCGCTGGGCCGTCCTTGGTGTGACCGCTTTGTTCACGGCCGGCGCAGCGTACGTGGCGAGCCAGATCACCGTCGACCACGCCTTGCTCGACCAGTTCGACGAAACCGACCCCGTCTACACGACCACGCTCTTGATCGAAGAGAAGCTCGCGGGCGTCCGTCCGCTCGAGGTCGTGCTGGTCAGCACCGAAGAAGACCACTTCATGGACCCGAAGATGGTGCAGAAGATACAGCGCATTCGGAACTGGGCGGCGCTTCGCCCAGAAGTCATCCGAAGCCTGAGCTACGGCGACATGCTTCGAGAGTCCTACGCGCTCCTGGCAGATGACCCGACGGTTCGCTCGGAGTTCTTCAAGAGCAAAAAGCAGGTAAAGGGCCTCGTCACGATGATGAGCCAGCGTCAGCCAAGCCCGCTCAGCGAGTGGCTGACCGAAGACGGCAAGAGGGCGCGCATCCAATTCAAGCTGCGCGACGTCGGCGCACAGGCGACGATGCGCTTCCTCGACGTCCTCGAGAACGTCATCGAAGGCAGCCTCCGGGGCGACGACACGGTGACGGTGTCCTACACGGGTGAAGCCTACACGGGCTCGCGCGGGCAAGCGGCCGTCGTCAATGACCTGCTCGGAAGCCTGTTCGTCGCTGTCGTGATCATCTTCTTGTTACTCGCGTTCTTCTTCCGCAGCATTCGGCTCGGCTTGCTGAGCATCCCGCCGAACCTGATCCCCTTGATTGCAACGATGGCCTATATGGTCTGGCGTGAGATCCCTCTGAACGTCTCTACCGTCATCATCTTCTCGATCAGCCTCGGCCTGGCGGTCAACGGGACCATTCACGTTTTGGCACGATTCCGCGAAGAGATGCATCACGGCATCGGGCGTGAAGCTGCGTTGGTGCGCGCTGCCCGCGGTACCGGCCGCGCCATCGTGATTTCTTGCGTGACCTTGATGGCTGGCTTTTCGGTTCTGCTGTTGAGCTCGTTCGTCCCCGTCCGTAACTTCGGCGAGCTCATCGCCATCACGATCGGCGGCTGCCTCGTGGCCACCCTCGTCGTGCTCCCGCCGCTCCTTCGCGTTGCTGGAGGAAGCGGCGGCGTTCGAGAGACGGACGACTAGCCGGCGATTCGCTCGATCAGCGCGGAGGCAAATCCCTCGGTGTCGAGCGTGCCACCGAGGTCCCCGGTCTTTTGACCGTCGGCCAAGGCCTGGTTGTAGGCCTCGCGAATTCGCATGGCGGGCGCCCGGCAGGCCTCGTCGCCGCGCGTATCGGCGATGTGGTTGAGCAACATCACCGCCGACATGATTAGGGCAAGCGGGTTTGCGACGCCCTTCCCCGCAATGTCCGGCGCCGAGCCATGAACCGCTTCAAACACCGCGTACTGGTCACCGATGTTGGCGCCCGGAATCACCCCCAGGCCGCCGACGAAGCCCGCGCAGAGGTCGCTCAGCACGTCGCCGTAGAGGTTCTCCAGCAAAAGAATGTCGAACTGCGTTGGGTCTTGCACCAACTTCATGCAGCCGGCATCGATGATGACCTCTTCATATTCGATGTCGGTGAATCCTTCTTCCTCTCGAATCTCGCGGGCACAGCGAATGTACATGCCATCGGTCAACTTCATGATGTTGGCTTTGTGCATCACGGTGACCTTCTTCCGGCCGCGGTCACGCGCGTATTGAAAAGCCCAGTGGGCGATCCGCCGGGACGCGGCCTCGGTCGCGACCTTGAGGCTGGTCACGACGCCTTTGGTGATTTCGTTTTCGATGCCGCTGTAGAGCCCCTCGGTGTTCTCTCGAATGACGACGAGATCGACGTCTTGGTATCGCGTCTTGATGCCGGGCAGGTTACGAACCGGACGGACGGCAGCGTAGAGGTCGAGCCGCTTGCGAAGCTGAACGTTGACGGAGGTGAAGCCCTTGCCCACCGGCGTCGTGCACGGCCCCTTGAGCGCTAGCCCGTGTTCCCGAACCGCGTCGAGCGTCCCCTCGGGCAACACCTCGCCGAGCGTCTCGAGCGCGGCCACGCCGGCGTGATGCTCGACCCATGCGAGCGGGGCCTCGGCCGCCTCAAGAACCCGGATTGTCGCTGCCGCGACTTCCGGGCCGATTCCGTCGCCCGGGATGAGAACGATTTGGTGGGTTGTCATGTGCTACTCCCGCTCCAAGGGTAGCGCTTGTCAAACGATCGCCAATGCGCTTCAACAGGAAACATGCCCGAAACTGACTCCGTAGTGCGTGCCATGACCAACGACGGGGCTTTTCGGATCGTCGCCGCCCGTACCACCGACACCGCCCAAGCGGTGATTTCTGCGCAAGATCTGTCCGGGCTCGACGCTCAGGATATGGCCGATTTGCTGACCGCAGCGGTGCTCTACCGTGAAACGATGGCGCCCTCGCTCCGCGTGCAGTGCATCGTGCGCTTCGACGACAACGCCGGACAGCTGGTCGCCGACTCGCACCCGGACGGCTGGACGCGCGGGCTCTTCCAGAAAGGCTCCGGAGAAGCCCCCGCCGACGTCCGGAAGACGCAAGCGACGCTGCAAATGATGAGAACGCTCCCGAACTCGGATCTGCACCGTGGGGTCGTCCAGTTGCCCGAAAGTGGGAATCTCTCCGAGGGGTTCATGCGTTACATGCAGTTATCGGAGCAAATCGTATCGATGATTTCCCTGGGTTCGATGGTGGGAGGGCAGCATCCCGCGGCCGGCGGCTACGTCGTGCAACTCCTTCCAGAGGCCGTGGAAGCAGAGGCCGCCATGGAGACCATGACCCAGCGGCTCGAAAATTTCGTCGAGATCCGCGATCGCCTGCAGGGCTCCGACAGC
>Ga0316198_10001119_pt1 | contig 15480 bp, 9 predicted proteins | sample OudBieAanoxic_MG_FD_204935 | JGI IMG/M metagenome (GOLD analysis project Ga0316198, IMG submission 204935) | Coastal sediment microbial communities from Oude Bieten Haven, Netherlands - site A anoxic | ecosystem: Environmental > Aquatic > Marine > Coastal > Sediment | place: Netherlands...
GGGTATATAACTACGGGACATTTGATTTTAATACCCCTAATTTCTATTATAAATTCGCCAAAGGGAAATTGCTTTATTCTTTGAGCGTTTCAACATTTTCAGATTTCTTATTTACCTATGAATTGGAGAACCGATGGGTAAAAGAACAAATATTAAAACTTAACCAGCAAGAACGAAACGACTTATTCCGATTTTTAGAAAACAATAGAAAGCCCCAAAACAGGGATTATAAATACGATTTCTTATTTGATAATTGTGCCACTAAATTGCCTCAAATATTAAAAAAGGTTCTTGGCAATAACATTGAATATCACGGAGAACATCTTAAAAACCATCTGACTTTCAGAGATCTAATACATCAAAATTTGCTCACTAATTCATGGTCCAGTTTTGGCATAGACCTTGCCCTTGGGTCTGTGATAGACAGAAAAGCGGTGCCGGAAGAGTATATGTTCCTACCTAAATACGTAATGCTGCAAATGCAGAATACAACGCTGACTGCCAATCCATTGGTCTTAAGAGAACGTTCTGTTCTTGATTATAGCGATAAAAAATTTAATAATAATTTTGGCTTATCACCGCTATTTTGGTTACTTCTTCTTTTCCTTTTTACGCTGGCAATATCATATATAGATCTAAGAAATGGTACACGAAGCAGGTGGCTCGACTTTTTTTTATTTCTGATTACCGGGTCGGCCGGCTTACTCATATTCTTCTTATGGTTCCTGACTGATCATTCTTCAACCGCAAACAATTTTAATATCCTTTGGGCATTTCCATTCAATATTGCAGCCTGTTATTTTCTGCTTAGAAAAGACCGGATCCCAAAATGGATGGGTAAATATATCCTTGGGCTACTGGTCTTAATGACAATTACGTTAATCCTTTGGATTTTTCAAATTCAACAATTTTCACCCTTAATTTCAATTGTTTTTGCCACCCTGGGATTGAGATACGCCTTGCTATACCGTTATTTCACAAATTCTAATCCAAGTCTTTAATGAATTTGGTTTCCGTAGAAAATATAGCCAAATCATTTGGAGAATTAGCTCTCTTTGAAGACCTCTCTTTTGGAATAAACAAGAATCAGAAAATTGCATTGGTTGCTCGTAATGGAGAAGGTAAAACTTCAATCTTAAATATTTTGGCAGGTAAAGATGTCCCAAATAGCGGGGCCGTAAACTACCGCAAAGGAATTCGAATTTCTTACCTCGAACAAGAACCAAGTCTTAATCCAAACCTAACGGTTGAGCAGACCGTTTTAGAATCTGAAAATGAGATTCTAAAAATAATTGCTGCCTATGAAGCCGCTCTGGAACATCCCGAAAATGAAAAAGCTTACCAGAAGGCATTCGAATCTATGGAAAGGAATAATGCCTGGGATTTTGAAACCCAATACCAGCAAATTCTTTCCAAATTAAAACTGGACAATCTTAAAACCAAAGTGAGTAGTTTGTCTGGCGGACAAAAAAAGAGGCTGGCATTGGCAAATGCGCTGTTGAATGAACCAGATCTATTAATCCTCGATGAGCCTACAAATCATTTGGATCTGGAAATGATAGAATGGCTAGAAGATTATTTCAGCAGTAAGAAGATAACACTATTTATGGTTACCCATGACAGGTACTTTTTGGAAAGGGTTTGTAATGAAATTCTTGAACTGGATAGTGGTCAACTTTATTCGTACAAGGGAAATTACGCTTACTACCTGGAGAAAAAAGAAGCCAGACTGGAACTTGAAGCTATAGAACTGCATAAATCCAAATTGCTCTATAAAAAAGAACTGGACTGGATGCGAAGACAGCCAAAAGCGAGAACTACAAAATCCAAATCGCGTATTGATGATTTCCACAGTATCAAAGAAAGAGCCCATCAACGCAGAGAGACCCATGAAATTCAGCTAGAGATAAATATGGAGCGTATGGGCAGTAAAATCCTCGAAATACACAAAGTCTCCAAAAGTTATCCGGGAATTACCTTGCTGGATAAATTTGACTATACTTTTTTAAGGGGAGAACGGATCGGGATTATTGGAAAAAACGGCACAGGAAAATCTACTTTTCTGAATATTGTATCAGGCATAGAAAAACCGGATAGTGGAAAGATTGTAATCGGGGAGACCATTAAATTTGGATATTACACACAAAATGGGATTACGATAAAAGAAGGTCAGAAAGTGATTGAGGTCATCAGGGAATTCGGAGATTACATTCCTTTAAAAAAAGGAAGACAACTCTCGGCACAGCAGCTTCTGGAACGGTTTTTATTTGACAGAAAAAAACAGTATGATTTTGTGGAAAAGCTTAGTGGTGGGGAACGAAAGAGATTGTATTTATGTACTGTCCTTATCCAGAATCCCAATTTTCTGATCCTTGATGAGCCAACCAATGATCTGGATATTATTACCTTAAATATCCTCGAAAGTTTTTTATTGGATTTTCCCGGATGTCTTTTGGTTGTATCACATGATCGCTATTTCATGGATAAAATAGTAGATCATTTATTTATTTTTAAGGGAGATGGGATTGTTGAAGATTTCCCCGGAAATTATTCAGATTACAGGGCTTATGAAGACACTGCGGTGCTGAAACACAGGGCTACTAAAGGGAATGGCATCCAAAATAAAGCAACAAAAAGTTCCTGGCGGTCTGATAACAGAAAACTGTCTTTTGAGGAGCAAAAAGAGTACAATAAATTGGAAAAAACCATTCAGAACTTAGAAAAACAAAAAGAAGAGCTTCAAAATCAATTTGCTGATACTTCAATGTCCGGGGAAGAAATAGATTCTTTATCTATAAAATTAAAAGATATTATAGAAAAACTTGAGGATAAAACAGAGCGGTGGTTTGAGCTTTCTATGCTATTGGAAAAGTAATGTGCAAGCTAGAAGACTAATGTGCAAGTTACAAGTGTAATATTCCTGATTTTTAATTTAAGAATTTTCTATAATGTCTAATACCCTGCAATATCTGAAATTTTGGTTTGAGGCAACCAACGAGCATGGAATTCATTCCCCGTTTATTTACCGCTTTGTAACAAAGGGTCTTTATAATAAACAAAAATACTGCAGTTCAAAATCACTGAATATATTTTTTAAATGCATAAAATACTTCAAACCAAATAATATTGGTTTTGATCAAGGAAATGGACTTTTAAAAAATAAAATAAAAGAACAATTCCAATCACTTTCTTTTAAAGAACCCTATGATATAATGTATTTCGGGAGCTTGGTTTCAGAATCTCAAATTAAAGCTATGGAAGGCTACGCAAAACAACAACCCAATGGAATAATATATATTAATAGTATCAGGAAAAATAGGATTTCGACAGAATTTTGGAATAAATTACTGCTAGCAGATTTTGTAGTAGTCAGTATAGACATGTATTTTGCCGGCCTTCTTTTTTTTCATAGGACACAGGCAAAAGAACATTTTAAAATTCGAATCTAAACGCTTAACTTTAAGATAGACAATTTACATACAATGAATAACAATATTTATTACATTTTAGCCGGGGTTGCCGTCGTGTATATTATCTTCTCTATTTTTAGCAAAAAAAGCTCAAAGAGAAGAAAATCAAGGAAATTTATGGAAGGCTATGAACGAAAGGACAAAAAGAAATAATAATAATTCCGATAAGTTTAACGTCTATCACTGAGGTAGAGGTCTATATAAAGCCAATTCCCTACCTTGCGACTCAAAAGTTCCAAAAAACCTATGAAAATATATACAAAAACCGGGGACAAAGGTTCAACCTCACTTTTTGGAGGTACAAGAGTAACTAAACATCATATCCGCATTGATGCCTATGGCACGGTAGATGAACTAAATTCATGGCTAGGGCTCCTTAGAGACCAGGAAATAGATACACATTCCAAAGAAATGCTTATCACTACCCAGGATAAATTGTTTACTCTAGGTGCTATTTTGGCAACTGATCCTGAAAAAGCACAATTAAAAAGTGGGAAGGAGCGCCTCAATATCCCTTTGCTAAGCAATTCGGATGTTGAGCATCTGGAAAATGAAATGGATATCATGAATGAGACCTTACCACCGATGACCCACTTTATACTACCGGGTGGCCATACAAATGTGTCATACTGTCATATTGCACGTACTATATGCAGAAGAGCTGAGCGAATGGTATCACTACTACATGAAAATGAGCCAGTTGATAGTATGGTACTCATTTACCTCAATCGCCTTTCTGACTATTTATTTGTTTTGGCGCGCAAGTTGTCCTATGACTTAAAGGCGGATGAAATTAAGTGGATTCCTGAGAAAAAAGGCTAATAATTACACTTTTTCTTCGTTATGAAATTATCAAAACCCTAAATTGTTGATAAAATAAGTGATTTTACTCAGATTTTTCTTGGCATTATGGGTTTAAAATTTATTTTTGCAAAAATTTTAAAATCAGACTTAGCCATGTATTGGACATTAGAACTAGCATCTTATTTAAGTGATGCACCCTGGCCAGCCACTAAAGACGAATTAATAGATTATGCTATTAGAACTGGTGCTCCTTTAGAAGTAGTAGAAAATCTGCAATCTATGGAGGAAGAAGGTGGTGAGATATACGAATCAATAGAAGAAATATGGCCCGATTATCCCACAGAAGAAGATTACCTCTGGAATGAGGATGAATATTAAAGAAGTTATCTAAAACCTATAAAAAGTCTCATTTGAGGCTTTTTTTTTATGTAATTTTGACAGGCTTAACATAGTTTAAGGAGAAATATAAAATCTGGAATACCTTTTGCTTTAAAAAGGTTATTGCAATTCTATAGCATTGTGCTCATTTCGGGACTTAGTTTATTGTAATTAAAGTTGTGAAGAGCATGCTATCAAAACATATGTAATTTATGAGTATTTTAAATTCAGTCATCAAGGCATTTGTAGGTGACAAGGCTAAGAAGGATGTTAAGGAACTACAACCGCTTTTGAAGGAGATCAAATCCTATGAGGCAGCGATAGAAAGTCTGGACCATAATGCACTAAGGGAAAAAACAAAAGAATTCAAGCTTACAATAAAAAAGGCATCTGAAGAACTTCAGAAACAGATTGATGTCCTGAAAGAAGAAGTTATAGCCTCTTTGGATATCGATAGAAATGAGGAAATATATTCAGAAATTGATAAACTTGAAGAAGAGGTCTATAAGATTACCGAGAACACCTTAAATGAAATTCTTCCTGAAGCCTTTGCCGTAATTAAAGAAACCGCAAAGCGATTTGTGAATAATGAAACTATTACGGTTAAGGCCACAGAATTCGACAGATTGTTATCTGGCTCCAAAGAATACCTAAGCCTTGATGGTGATAATGCGGTTTGGCAAAACTCATGGAATGCCGCAGGAAAGGAAGTTACCTGGGATATGGTTCACTATGACGTACAGTTAATTGGCGGCATTGCTTTACATCGGGGAAAAATTGCAGAAATGCAGACTGGTGAAGGTAAAACGCTTGTTGCAACACTACCAATGTACCTGAATGCTCTGGCAGGAAAAGGGGCACATTTGGTTACAGTAAATGATTATCTGGCCAAAAGGGATAGTGCGTGGATGGCACCAATATTTGAATTTCATGGACTATCCGTTGATTGCATAGACAAACATCAACCTAATTCTGAGGGGAGAAGAGCAGCCTACAATGCCGATATTACCTATGGAACAAATAACGAATTTGGATTCGATTACCTCAGGGACAATATGGCTCATACTCCTGGTGACCTGGTCCAACGCCCGCATCACTACGCCATTGTGGATGAAGTAGATTCTGTGCTTGTTGATGATGCCCGTACACCTTTAATCATTTCAGGGCCGGTACCGGAAGGAGATCGTCACGAATTTAATGAATTGAAGCCCAAGGTATCAGACATCGTCCAAAAACAACGTCAGTACCTTACCGGAGTGCTGGCAGAGGCCAAAAAAGAAATTGCCGCGGGGAATACTAAGGAGGGTGGCTTTCTATTGCTTAGGGTTCACAGGGGCCTACCTAAGAACAAAGCCCTTATTAAATTTCTAAGTGAAGAAGGAATCAAGCAATTGCTTCAGAAAACAGAGAATTTCTATATGCAGGATAACAATAGGGAGATGCCTCAGGTAGATGCGGAGTTGTTATTTGTTATTGATGAAAAGAACAATCAAATTGAACTAACGGATAAAGGGATAGAGTACATTTCAGGGGATCAGCAAAAAGACTTTTTTGTGATGCCTGATATTGGTAGTGAAATTGCAAAAATTGAAAATCAAAATCTGGAAATTGAAGAGGAAGCAGCAGAGAAAGAGGAATTATTTAAAGATTTTGCGGTAAAGAGCGAACGTATCCATACCATGAGCCAATTGTTAAAAGCATATACCCTTTTTGAAAAAGATGTGGAATATGTGGTTATAGAAAATAAGGTCATGATTGTTGATGAGCAGACAGGTCGTATCATGGACGGACGCCGTTATTCAGATGGGTTGCACCAGGCCATTGAAGCGAAGGAGAATGTAAAAATCGAAGCAATGACACAGACTTTTGCGACGGTTACCTTACAGAACTATTTCAGAATGTACAAAAAGCTCTCAGGTATGACCGGTACCGCGGTAACGGAAGCCGGTGAACTCTGGGAAATCTATAAATTAGATGTTATGGAGATCCCTACCAACAGACCTATTGCAAGGGATGACAGAAACGATCTGATCTATAAGACTAAAAGAGAAAAATACAACGCAATTATTGATGAAGTTACTAAGCTTTCTAAACAAAAAAGACCTGTACTTATTGGTACAACCTCGGTAGAAATATCAGAATTGCTTTCGCGAATGCTGGCTATTAGGAAAATTCCGCATAATGTTTTGAACGCGAAACTTCATAAAAAAGAAGCAGATATCGTGGCAGAAGCCGGAAATGCCGGCATTGTAACTATTGCAACAAACATGGCAGGGCGAGGTACGGATATAAAATTATCAGATGAGGTTAAAAAAGCTGGTGGACTAGCCATTGTTGGAACGGAAAGACATGACTCCAGAAGGGTAGACAGGCAGTTGAGAGGTCGTTCTGGCCGTCAGGGAGATCCCGGAAGTTCTCAGTTCTATGTTTCATTGGAAGATAACCTAATGAGGCTTTTTGGCTCGGATCGCGTGGCAAAAATGATGGATAGAATGGGGCTTGAAGAAGGGGAAGTGATCCAGCATTCTATGATGACCAAATCTATTGAACGGGCACAGAAAAAAGTGGAAGAGAATAACTTTGGAATACGTAAACGACTTTTGGAATATGATGATGTAATGAATGCCCAACGTGAAGTGGTTTATAAAAGAAGACGGCATGCGCTTCAGGGTGAACGACTTAAGGTAGATATTGCAAACATGGTGTACGATACTTGCGAAGTAATAGCTGACACCAACAAGGCTGCCAACGATTTTAAAAATTTCGAATTTGAACTCATCAAGTATTTTTCCATAACCTCTCCGGTGACAGAAGAAGAATTTGCAAAACAGAGTTTTCAGGAGATCGCAAATACTACCTATACTGCGGCCTATGAGTATTACCAGAACAAAATGGAGCGGAGTGCCGCCACGGCATTCCCTGTGATTAAAAAGGTATACGAGGACAGCAGTAATAAATTTGAGCGCATCGTAGTTCCTTTTACTGATGGTATTAAATCCCTTAATGTGGTTACCAATCTTAAAAATGCCTATGATACGAATGGAAAGCAGTTGGTTACCGATTTTGAAAAAAACATAACCCTGGCCATAATAGATGATGCCTGGAAAACACACCTGAGGAAAATGGACGAATTAAAGCAGTCTGTTCAATTAGCTGTGCACGAACAGAAAGACCCTCTATTGATATATAAGTTTGAAGCTTTTGAACTTTTTAAGAGCATGATAGACAAGGTAAACAAAGAAGTTGTATCCTTCTTGTTCAAAGGGGAACTACCCTCAGCAGACACCAGTGAAATTCAGGAAGCAAGGAATGTACGAAGACCAAAAGAAAAGCTGCAGACCACCAAGGAGGAAATTCCAAACAATGATGAATTAGCAGCCCGGAACAGAGCTATAGGTCAGAATCAGGGTGGCAGAGCGCCAATAACCGAAACCATTGTTAGGGAAAAACCAAAAATTGGTAGAAATGAAAGGGTTACTATAAAAAATGTAATGTCCGGGGAAAGTAAGACTGTTAAATTTAAACAAGCCGAGCCTCTTATAGACCGAGGGGAATGGGTATTGATTGAAGATTAACAATTTATCAACTAATATTGCTACAGGCGCCCGACTATGGGCGCCTTTTTTGTTTAAAAATGCCCTATCTTTAGGTATTAATCCTTTATTATTTTCTGATGAACTCTTCCAGACGTAAATTCCTGACCTCGGTTAGCATGCTGGCTGCCACTTCTGTAATGCCAATTACAAGGTTTGATTTTGGATTGAATGAAAAACTAAAAGTTGCACTTGTTGGTACGGGTATTCGGGGTATCACTTTTTGGGGGAAACGCCTTGTTGATGAATATTCGGATATTCTTGAATTTGTAGGCCTGTGTGATATTAATCAGGGACGTCTTTCTTTTGGAAAGGAATATATCGGTGCCAATTGCCCTACGTTTAAAGATTTCAATATTATGATCCGCAACTCCAGGCCGGATCTCGTAATCGTAACTACCAAAGATGCAACGCACCATGAATTTATTATTAAGGCCATGGATATGGGATGTGATGTTCTTACCGAAAAACCCTTAACCACAGATGAAATTAAATGTCAGGCCATTCTGGATATGGAAAAAAAGTCCGGTAAAAATCTAATTGTAGGTTTTAATTACCGATGGAGCCCGTATAATACTAAAATAAAGCAGTTATTGGCTGAAAATACCATTGGAAAGCTAACTTCAGTTGACTTTCATTGGTATCTGAACACCTACCACGGTGCCAGTTATTTCCGAAGATGGCATGGACAGATGGAAAGCAGCGGGTCTTTATGGGTACATAAGGCTACGCATCATTTCGACCTCCTTAACTGGTGGATTAATTCGGAACCATCGGAAGTCTTTGCGTTTGGCGATTTGGAATTTTATGGCAAAAATGGACCTTTCAGAGGGGATAACTGCAGAAATTGTGATCATCAATCCAAATGTGATTTCTATTGGGATATTACTAAAAACAAGTTTTTAACTGATCTATACACAAACAATGAGAAATACGATGGGTATATTAGGGATAACTGCCTTTTTAGAAATGAAATAGATATTTATGATAAGATGTCAGCACAGGTTAAATATCAAAATAATGTGCAATTAAATTATTCGCTCACTACCTATTCCCCATTTGAAGGTTGGCGGGTTGCTTTTAACGGAACAGAAGGTAGACTGGAAGCATGGATGGATATTCCTTATTATAAAGAAATGAATATCGATCAGGCCGAAATGCATGACAAGGAAATGGAACAAAATAAAAATGAATCTGGTCATAATGAACCCATCATAGTACACAAATTGTGGGAGGATTTCGAAACTGTTATGGTAGAAATGGAAAAAAGTGGTCACGGCGGAGGTGATAAGCGTTTGCAAGATAAAATGTTTAGAAGTGCTGATTCTGAGGACCCTTTTGGCCGGACTGCAGGAAGCAGGGATGGCGCAATGTCCGTACTTATAGGCATTGCAGCCAGAAAGAGTATTGAATCTGGTAGTGCAGTTAAAATCAAGGACCTGACGAATTTACAGCCTCAGGAGATGCGTAACTAGCACTCAATATACTGTCAATAATAAAATTATTTTTTGTTGGTATAGCTGTTGAATATTAAATAAAACATATATAGCTTTACACTACGAAGGGAATCGGCATCCCAAATAAGGTTGCGATTTTTCATATGTAGCATATCTGCATTAATGAAAATAATTTAAATCATGGAAAAAGCAGTCAAACATCAGCACCGTATACAGGACAAAATACGCCTGACCCTTAGGGTAAGCTATTTTGCTTCTATTTCCTCATTGGTTTTCGGTTTGATTTGTCTCTTTTTTCTGAATATTTATGAAATAGTTCCGCATATATTTCTCGCCTTTGGCGCATTGAGCATAATAAATAATCTGGCTTATGCTTCTCACCAAAACCTGACCCTTACCTATAACATACTATCTATAATGGGCTTAGCTTCAGCTACGGCAATCACTATGTTAACAGGTGGCATAAACAGTCCGTTTATTTTTGTACTTGCTATTGTTGTATTTGCTGGATATGCTACAACACGCAATTATGGTAAAATATATCTGTACCTCACTATTCTTATCATTGCATTAATTTTTGTTCAGGAAATTTCAGATTTTTCTTTAACCCGGAATGTCATTCCTGATGAGAGTCAGGACCTTTTTAGCTTTTTAAGTATTATATTCTCCGTTTACCTTTTGGGTGGAGTTCTTGGTAAAAACCTCTTAAAAGCTCACCATAGACTTTATAAAACCAAGATGGAAATTGAAGAACGAATACATGAAAAAGACACCCTGCTACAAGAGGTGCACCACAGGGTAAAAAATAATCTGCAAACGGTATCCAGCCTTTTAAGCCTTCAGTCAAGAGGTATAGAGGATGAAAAAGTAAAAAATTTGATAAAAAGCAGTCAAAATAGAGTCATCGCAATGGCGATGGTTCATGAAATGCTTTACATGCGCGAAGATTTGTCCAAAATAGACTATAAATCCTATGTAGAGGAATTAAGCGAATACCTTGTTAAATCAGTTAAGGGCGCCGATAGTAATGTATCGGTTAACATAACTATTCCTCAAATTGAATTGGGCATAGATACTGCTATTCCACTTGGGCTCCTAATCAATGAAGCCCTCACAAATGCGCTTAAATATGGTATAAAAGGTAATGACCAGGGGGAAATTCATATTGAACTAAAGAAAATCGCCGATAAGGACTATGTACTCAATATTGGAGATAATGGTGTAGGTTTTTCAGAAGAAGTGAATTTTAAAAATACCCGTTCTTTGGGCTTAAAATTAATTCATAACCTTACCCGTCAACTGAAGGGATCAATTATCAGGGATTTTTCTAAAAAAGGAACTAACTATATCATTAATTTTAAAGAAATAGGTCAGAGCGATTTTCATCAGTCGGTAGCTTAAAGGATACATAATCCGGGGCAGGTACTATGCACTTCCGGCACAAGGTATTCGCAATATAAAAGACTACTACATAAAGCAATTTATACCTATATTTAGCCGACTAACTCAAAAATTGCCCTCATGAGGAATTCTTTACTAGTATGTTTTTTGCTTTTTAGTACCCTCCTGTTCAGTCAGGATTATTTTTTAAAAAAATTCCACCCCTTTAATAGTAACATACCCTCTCCCGAGGAATTTTTAGGATATGAAATTGGGGAACGCCATACCAGGCATGATCTTATTGTGGCTTATTTAAATAAACTTGCAGAGCTTTCTGACAGGGCCTCCATTTATGAATATGGCAAAACACATGAAGGACGTAAATTAGTAATATTAACCATAACTACTCCGGATAATTCAGCTAATCTTGAATCTATAAAGGAAAGGCACCTTGCATTTACCGATCCTGGTAAATCCACTTCGTCTGATGCTTCACTGCCTATTTTTATTAATTTGGGATACAATGTTCACGGTAATGAGCCTTCCAGTTCCGAAGCAGCCCTTTTGAGCGCTTATACCTTTGTAGCTTCAGATAATCCTGAGATACTCAATTACCTGACCAATGCAGTAATATTTATAGATCCGACTATCAATCCGGATGGCCGCGACAGGCATACGCAGTGGGCTAATAGTTACCAGGGGAATCCACTAGTGGCAGATCCACAGGACGCTGAGCACAACGAGTACTGGCCAGGCGGAAGGACCAATCATTATTGGTTTGACCTCAACAGAGACTGGCTTTTGGCAATAAACCCGGAAAGTCGGGGTAAGCTTAAATGGTATCACGAGTGGTATCCTAATGTGGTGACGGATTTTCATGAAATGGGTACACAAAGCACCTATTTCTTTGAACCAATGAAGCCCAACGGATCACTAAACCCCATTATGCCTAAAAAGAACTATGAAGACCTAAATAATATATTCGGGAACTACTTTGCCAAGGCTTTGGATAGTATTGGTTCATTATATTTTACAAAAGAAGCTTTTGATGGCACTTATCCCGGTTATGGTTCGTCCTATCCGGATATTCAGGGTGGACTAGGGCTTTTGTTTGAACAGGCCAGCTCCAGGGGGCATAAACAGAAAACCGACTATGGAGAAATTACCTTTCCGTTTACAATCCGCAATCAATACGTTTCCAGTATTACCACAGTTAAAGCAGCGGTTGAGAACAAGAACTTTCTTCGATCATATCAAAAAGAGTTCTTTAAGACAGCGATGATGAATTCAGCTATAAAGGGAATACAAGGATACAGTTTTGGGGATCGTTACGACAGGAACCGGATAAAGGCATTTATTGACAAACTGCTAATCCACAAAATAAAAGTTTATAAATACGGCAAAGAGTCTTATGTTGTTCCTACATCCCAACCCCAGTACAGGATGGTCCAAACCATGTTTGAAACTTATAAAAAGTACCGTGACAGTGTTTTTTACGATGCTTCGGCCTGGTCTGTGGCAAATTTCTACAATATCAATTACCGGGGGCTTAAGAGGGTTAACCTAGGAGAACAAATTAGCTCAACTGCTGATCTTGTAAATATCGATCCAGTTCAAAAATCTGATTATGCCTATATAATTGATTGGGACGATTACAATGCCCCGGCTGTTTTAAATTTTCTTCAATCGAAAGAATTGGTGCTTTCTTCCGCTTTTAAACCATTTACAACAAAGCTTGATAATACGAGTAAATCTTTTAATTATGGAGCCTTATTACTTCCGGTAAGCCTTCAAAAGAAAGATGCGGATGAGGTATATAAATGGGTGCTGGAGGCACAAGAAAAATACCAGGTTCCTATTTATGGTATGGCCACGGGTTATAACAGTGGGGGAATTGATCTGGGCAGCAGGAATATCCGCCCTATAACCAAACCTAAAGCTGCAATGCTCATAGGAGATGGAACTCGCTCTTATGAAGCCGGTGAAGTCTGGCATTTATTGGATACCAGGGTGCATATGCCAATTACTAAAATACCTGTCAGGAATTACGATGAGGCAAAGCTCGACAAGTATAATACACTGGTAATGATTTCGGGTGAATATAACTTTACGGAAAAACAGCAGGCGAAACTTTCAGATTGGGTTAAAAAAGGGAATACGCTCATAACGATCGGAACAGCCTCCAAATGGGTCATCGATAAAAAACTAGTAAAAGAGAAGCTTGTAAAACTCATGATAGATTCTACGAAAGCTGTAATGAGCAAACCTTATGTAGATGCAAGTGAAAACCTTGGTAAAGAGAGTGTTGGAGGGATTATATTAAAGGCCGATCTGGATATTACACACCCGCTGGCTTTTGGTTATAGAGATACAGACATCCCTGTTTATAAAAATAATAATGTATGGCTTTCACCAAGTAGAAATGAGTATTCCACTGTAGCAAGGTATTCCAGAAATGCCCTAATTGATGGATATATCAGCAAAAAGAATAGTGAAGAGTTCTTAAAATCCTCAGCATCGCTTATAGTTAGCCCTTTAGACGCAGGACGAGTAATTTTATTTGCTGATAATCCTAACTTCAGGGGTTCCTGGTACGGTACAAACCGTCTGTTCCTCAATGCCTTGTTTCTAGGGGATAAAATTGAAGTACCTAAAAAAGAAGACTAGTATGAACAAAAAAATATATTCCTTATTAATCCTCGTCTTATTTTCCAATCTTTCAATATTTGCTCAGAGTAGCAAGGGAGATGGTCCATTTTCTCAACTCATCATCAGAGGTGTCACTTTAATAAATGGTAACGGGGCTCCACAACTAGGTCCGGTAGATATTGAAGTTGCAAATAATCGTATTAAAGACATTAAAGTTGTTGGTTATCCCGGAGTAGCTATAAAAGACGCAGACCGTCCCCAACTAAAACCTGGCGGCAAAGAATTGAATTGTGAAGGGATGTATTTGCTTCCTGGCTTTGTGGATATGCACGGGCACATAGGGGGCAAAGCACAAGGTGCAGAACCCGATTATGTTTTCAAGCTCTGGATGGCTCATGGAATTACCACCGTACGTGAACCCAGCGGACGTGGCGTAGACTTTACTTTAGACCTCAAAAGAAAAAGTTCCAAAAATGAAATTGTAGCACCCCGAATTTTAGCGTATACAGGTTTTGGTCAGGGTAGTGATGCCGCAATCAGTACACCGGAAATGGCGCGTGAATGGGTACGGAGCAATGCGAAAAAAGGGGCAGATGGCATTAAGTTATTTGGGGCACCTCCCGAAATTATGACTGCAGCCTTGGATGAAAACAAAAAATTAGGCTTGCGATCTGCTTGTCATCATGCTCAGCTTAATGTTGCCAGATGGAATGTTCTGCATTCAGCAAGGGCAGGTCTGACAAGTATGGAACACTGGTATGGACTACCGGAAGCACTTTTTGAAGACCGCACTGTACAGGATTATCCTCTAAATTACAATTATAACAATGAACAGCATCGCTTTGAAGAGGCAGGCAAGCTTTGGCAACAGGCTGCAAAACCTTATTCAGAACATTGGAATAAAGTTATGGATGAGCTTATCTCCTTAGATTTTACACTGGATCCCACCTTTAATATTTATGAAGCCAGCAGGGACTTGCAAAGAGCACGACGGGCAGAGTGGCATGAAGATTACACCCTTCCGTCTTTATGGGATTTCTACCAACCAAGTAAAATAAGCCATGGCTCTTATTGGCATTATTGGGGAACAGAACAGGAAGTAGCATGGAAGAAGAATTACGAACTCTGGATGACCTTCGTAAACGAATATAAGAATCGAGGTGGCAGAGTTACCACGGGTTCAGATTCGGGCTTTATCTTTCAACTCTATGGCTTTGCATATATCCGGGAAATGGAGTTGCTGCGGGAAGCCGGGTTTCATCCTTTAGAAATTATTCGTTCAGCAACCTTGAACGGAGCAGAGGCCCTGGGTATGGATGATCAAATAGGTACCGTTACCGTTGGTAAACTTGCAGATTTTGTTATTGTACCAGAAAATCCACTTCAAAATCTGAAAGTATTATATGGTACTGGCGCCATCAAACTTACCGAAGATAATGAAGTTGTAAGGGTAGGCGGGGTAAAATACACCATAAAGGATGGTATAATCTATGATGCCAAAGCACTACTCAATGAAGTAAAGCAAATGGTGGATGATGAAAAAAAGCGTTTGAATTATCAGATTAAACAACCCGGTATTCAGGAATAAGGGTCATTTTTGATTTACACTTGCTTTATTTGAGCTATTAAGGAAGAACTTATCTTCGTCTTGTGTGTACTTTAATAGGTCTTAAAACACCTTTTGTTTTTGGAAAAACAATAACATAACTCATTAAAAGTGCAACGGGTAATAATAGAATAAATAGTATC
>Ga0316198_10001121_pt1 | contig 15468 bp, 18 predicted proteins | sample OudBieAanoxic_MG_FD_204935 | JGI IMG/M metagenome (GOLD analysis project Ga0316198, IMG submission 204935) | Coastal sediment microbial communities from Oude Bieten Haven, Netherlands - site A anoxic | ecosystem: Environmental > Aquatic > Marine > Coastal > Sediment | place: Netherlands...
CCCCGCGTTGCGCAATGGATCGACGAGGCGAGAGCCTCCATCCGGATGTTGCGACAGCTGAACGACGCCACTTCTGAGTGGGAGTCACACGACCGAGCGAATGCCTACCTACTCGCCGGCGCTCGGCTGGCCCGCTATGCGGACTGGCCCGTAACCGAATTGGCCCTCAGCAGCAGAGAGAATGAGTACTTGGCTGCGAGCCGGGGACGGGAGGAGCGTGAACGGCTCCGCCGTCGCAAGCGCCGCACAGCCGTTCTCGCCGGGTTCGCCGCAGCCGCGGTCGTCGCCCTGGTGCTGGCCGTCGCGGCATTGGTTGCTCGCCAAGACGCGGCGGAAAACGCGGCCACGGCCGAAGAAGCAGCCGAACAAGCCGAACAGAGCGCAACCGTCGCTCAGGAGAGTGAGGCGCTGGCAAAGTCGCGGGAGTTGGCCGCGTCAGCAGTGGCCGTGCTCGGCGAAGATTCCGAGCTGTCGATGTTGCTTGCGTTGGAAGCCATAGCCGCCGCTCCTCAGGATGAAGCTGCCTCGCCGGCGGGGGTGCTTGCGCTGCGAGAGGCTCTCCAGCAGCACCGCCTGCTGGGACAAATCCCTGGAGAGTTTACCGACGGCCAGATCTCGCCTGACGGCTCGACGCTCTTCGTCACGTCTGAGCAGGATCGGTCCGTGATGGCGCTGGACTCGTCCACCGGTGCGGTGGCGTGGACCTTTCACGATCCATCCATCGTCGATGCGGTGGCTGAGTTCCAGAGAATGCGCATTCTCCACCTTTCGGTGAGTCCTGATGGCGCCCTTGTTGCCGTCTCGATCCCGGACCTCTCCACGCTGGTCGGCGCAGAGAGCATCGCAGCTCCCGCCCGGGTGATCGTGCTCAACGCTGTCGATGGCGAGGTCATCGAGGCCCTGGAGTTCCCGTGTCCTCTCAGCACAGCGCAAGAGAGTGGCTTCACCCCCGACGGGAGCTGGCTGGCGATCCATACCGGAGACGAGCTTTGCTTCGACTTCGACAGCCCGGAAGCTAGCTGGGTCAGCCTATTTGACACCACCACCTGGCAGGAGGGGGCCCGACTGCAGATGGAAGGCGCGGTTCTCGAAGTCGCCAACTTCAACGCCGACGCGTCTCGCTTCCTGATCCACGACCTCGCAACGGCCAATGCGGAGCTGCGCTCATTCCCACAACAGGAGCTGATCAACCAGATCCCCGACAGCAGAGGCTATTGGCGCCTAGGACCAACCGGGGAGCAGGTGGTTCTCGCCCCACCGACGGACTCGAGACGTCGTCTGTTGGTGCGAGCAGACAACAACGAAACGATCTCGTACTTGGAGATCGGTGACTTCTCCACGGGCGACAGTATGCAATTCTCCCAGGACGGGTCCATGCTCGGGGTCCCGACCCGCACGCATGACTACGTGTTCAGCACCGAAACCGGCGAACTGCTGGTCGACCTCGGTAACACGGGGACGACGAACACTATGGACTTCACGGCGGACGGCACTCGGCTGCTGACGACGAACCCGACGGGCGCTCAGATCTGGGACCTCACAGGCAGAACCAGCACATCGGGGACCGCCCTCTCGGTGCCGGGAGCGTCGGAGAACTGGATCAACCCGAACGCCGTCGTCGACGGTACGGACCTCGCCATTCGAGTGATCGTGGACGACGGACCCCGCGATGACAAGGACGCCTGGGTGACGCTCGTCATCGATCCGGACACGGGGTCGACGATCGAGCACATCGTGGGCGACAGCTTGCAGCTACCGGACGGGCGCTTCGTCGTCGCTCGGCGCTCGCTCGGAATCGAAGACTGGCAGCTCGGGCCCCTCGTCGTGCTCGATCGCACATCCGGTTCCACAACGGAACTCGACCCTTGTGTGGCTTCGCTCGAGGACCTCCTGGACGGAGCGGAGACCGATTGCCCAGACCCGTTTTTCTCATGGTACGCGTACGACCACGAACATCTCGTCTCCGGCGCCGACGGCTCGTTCTTTGTGGCGACCTCCTACGCTCCCTCCGATTCCGACCGAACGTTGCGGGTCTGGGATTCGGACGATCTCGAGGTCCGGAGCCAGTTCACCATCCCCTACTTCCAGCAGGCAATCGCGGCCGGCTCCTCGTGGGTTGCAGCGATCAACAATGCCGATGTCACCCCGGCCGGTGATATCCAACCCACGATCACCGTGTACGACATCGACAGTGGAGCCGTCATCGCCGAAGTCGAAGGACCCGCACACGAAGCGTACGCCGATGCGATCAACGCAGTCAGCGACGACGGTTCGATCCTGTTTGTCGGAGACCTCGACGGGAGAGCGCTTGCGTTCGAAACGTCTTCCTGGGAGCGAGTGGCGGAATGGCGAGCCCACGACGCCCTGCTGCGCGGTTTTGCGATTTCCCCCGACGGCGCCCGGTTGGTGACTACCGGCCAGGACAATCTGGTCAAGGTGTGGGACATCAGCAGTCTCACCGCCGGCGGCTCCCTCGACGGGCCGCCGCCGCTGCTCGACCGTGTCCCGGCGCAGTTCCCCACCGACGCAGCTTGGTTGTCTTCCGATCGGCTGGGGGTGTTTCTCTCCGAGGGCGTGCAATACCTGAACGTCTCGCTGAACGCCGATGATCTGATAGCCGAGGCAACACTGCGGCTGACCCGCTCATTCACTGTTGAGGAGTGCGCCGTATACCAGATCGAGAGCTGCCCAACCCTGGAGCAGATCCGAACTCGCTGATGCGGCCGCTGTGACTCAGCCCGAGGCCTGTCCAGCCTGGGCGATTCAGCTCGAGTCGAAGCCTCGGTTCGGGGAGCCGGGCTTCTCGTTCTCGGCAAGGCGCAGCAGCACATGGGGCGGCTACGTGAACGCTTACTCTCCCGCTGTTCGGCGGACATTGCTACCTGTCGAACCCGGCGCTGTGGGTGGCGAACTCGCCGCCGCGCTGCATCTGCTCGGTGGCCTACTTCATCTCCTCCGGCACGTCGCCCAGGAAGAAGAAGGGCCCGGAGTGGGATGGCAAGCAACTGTGGGAAGTGGACGGCTGCCGTGGTGCCGAGATGGAAACCCAGTGCGGCTGCGTCCTCACAATCGTCGCGGACGTATACCGCGTTGTCCTGCTCCGAGACGTAGATGTGGACCTCCTCGGCCCCCGGTCCGTTCACACAACACGGCGAAAACCCCCCGCTGCGCAGCAGGGGTTTCATCAGCACGCTCGGGAGAACTCGCACCTGTCGCTAACGACAGGCCCCATCCTTCTGATCCGTAGTCAGTGCGGGAGGGTTTTGCGACCTCGGGGTTTGCATGAGAATCGTGCGTTGACCTCCGGTTTTGCCACCGGTTGGTTTGCGTCATCACCGGTCGGTATCGGATGTCCCGCGGCCCAAGTGTCTACTTCTCAGGACTTGCTCAGCCTTGTCTCGAACTCAGCCGGCGGGATCACCGGAGGATCCTGCTCATCCCATCCGAGAAGGTCGGCGTCGCCGCTCACGATGACCTCGGCGTCGTGAGCCCGGGCGAGGTGGATCACGCAATCATCGTCGGGGTCTCGGGTCAGCGCCGGACCCGGAGCCGGATCGGGCCGCACGTCAGCCGTCGTGGCCAATGTGTCGACGTACAGCTCAGCGGCCTCCACGGAGATCCACTTCCTCAGGCGTGGCCGCTTGGTCAACACGCTGCGCACTTCGCCCAGCAACCGATCGCAAATCACCAACTCGAATGTCTGGTCTTGGAGCCAGCCCTGCACGATCCGGCGCGACGGACCTTCGCTGATCGCCGCCGAAACCAAGACGCTGGCATCGAGCACCACCCGCATCCGAAGCGCTCAGGAACTCGAGGTCCGGCGCCGCCGCCGCACCCGAGTGACCTCCTCGGTCGCGACCCGCATCGCCACGTCCTCGTCGAGATCGGAGCCGGCTGCGCTCTGATCGAGCACACGTCGCGTCTCGCGGGTGTAGTACTCCCATGCCGACTGGCGCGACATCCCCAGGCTCTCACCGATCTGGTCCCAGGTGGCGCCCTGACGGCGCGCCGCCTCTACCCGCTCACGCCGCAACGCTTCGAGCTCCACATCAGCCCGGGAAAGCTCTCGCAACGCGTCGAGCGGATCCGTCGGCAGCGATTCTGGATCAATCACCTTCAGGCCTGTCAGGATGACCTGACAACTTCCATGCCGCCAGACCAATCCTCGAGGTGAGGTGACAGCGCACTCTGGGGAATGGGCGTTCGTGCGCCCGATCGTTTGCTCTGGGCGGGCTTCAGACCCGCTCGATGCGAACATCGTGGGCGTGGGTAGCCAGCGCACTGAGATCGTCCGGGTCCGAGGTCAAGACCGAGCCGCCGGGTTCTGCACAAGCCACGACCAGAGCGTCGATTGCGGATCCGCGACGCGCCAACGTGCGCAGGGAGGCAGCCCGGCGGGCGAGGCGTTCGGGGATGTCTTCGACGACCTCGCAGGTCTTGAGGAGCCGGTTCGCCGAGGCGTCACGTGCTGGATGGCCGTGCAACGCCTCGATCAGGACCGGTGTGGGAACGATCGGCGGCCAGAGACCTTCGGTGCGAAGCGCGGCGAGGAGTGCTGCCGCGGCGGTGGATCGTTCGGTCAGTCGGGAAACGCCACCAGAGTCCAGGATCAGCACGTCAGCCGGCGACCTGATCGGCTCGTCTAGCGAGCCGACGAGCGAGCGCCTGGGCTCGCGCCGTCTCCTCGGGGGTGGGTTGTCCGACTTCGTCGAGGAGCTCGCTCAGGTAGTCATCGGACGCCTCGACGAGCTCCCGACGTCGTAGCTCGATGCGGATCGCCTCCTGCAACAGCTCGGACGCGGCAAGGCCGCGTTCCTTGACTGCTCGGTAGAGATCGTCGGGAAGGTAGACCTGCATCCTTGGCATACGCCTAAACATACACACATCGAGAAACGATGGGAACCCCGTCGCCCTCAGGCAATCCTGCCCACATCACCACTCCGCGCCCTTCAGCGCACCCACCCTTGCGCTATCCGGCAGATCGACCGCATCCGCCACAAGAGCACCGCCACGAACTCCAGATAGCGATCCAGCTGCCGATGCCCCAGCCGCAACACCGGCCGGCCACCCCGATCAGCCCCCCGAACCAGACACGGCGACCACGCCATCACCCGACCTCCCCAACCCTCGAAAACGCGACCTCCAGATCATCGCAAACCCCCAAGTGGATCACCGGCATATCTAGTGTTCGGCTCGCCTCGGGAGCGGAGCGGAGCCAGGATCTGAGTATTTGTGACTGGGCTCAAGGAACAGGGCACTCGTCCCCGAGTAACCGCATGTCCGCCAAATCGCTCGGGGTTGATTGCCCCGTGCTCGAGAACCCGCAGGCGCCCGCCCTCCGCGAGGAACAGTGTGAATAGCCGCAGCCAGGTCAACGCCAGCAGCACCGAGACGGCCGAGACGAGGATGATGGGTGAGGGACGTGCCGCACCCACTGCGAGGATGGCCACAGCCGCTACCGCAAACGTCGGCAGCTGGGCGCGCAAAACGCCCGGCGGGAATTCTCCGTCGGGCAGAGACCGCGCCGCCATAGCGATGCCGGCCAGTGCAACAACCACGCTTCCGACCAACAGCCATGCAGTGGCGGCGGGAGTCCGACCATCGCCTGCGTGTTCCACGAGGCTGACCATGGCGGCCCCGCCGGCGGCGATTGCCATGTGCAGCGGAAGATGGGCGAAGAGCCACGTGCCAAAGGAGCGGCTCCCTAGCTGCGGAATCCTGCGACCGAGGGAGTCGAAGTAGTTCCACCACAGTCCGTAGCCGATCGTGAGCGCGATGACTCCGGTGGCGAGGGTGAGCGCATTCAGCTCTTCGGCGTGGTTGATCCCACCAACGACGCCGACCACAACCTCGCCGAGCACGATGATGGTGAAGAACCCGAATCTCTCGACGAACGAGCCCGAGAGGCCCTCCTCCAGTCCAATGGCGCCGCTTCTGAACATCTGAACCAGCGAGCCACCGATCCACACGACCAGGAGGATGGTCCAGATCCACAAGCGGGCCTCCGCGCCGACGAAGGCGCTCCCCAGCACAGCGAGGACCATGGTGACCATGCCGGGCGGTGGGGGCGGAGGCGGGGTCGGAGCCGGCGACGAGGTCACTGTGGTTGTCTGCGAACGTCCTCGAGCGACTGTGGATCCAACGGGCATGCGCCTTCCCACCCCAACTCTGCTCGTCCGCAGACACCTCCCTCATCCGCAAGGCAAACACACCGGGAGATCTCTGGAAGTGACGACGGCTGGCAAAGGCTCCGGCGAGGGCACCCAGCAGCAACCAAATCGGGATGCCAAGGATCGCCAGAATGGCCCAAATCATCAGATGCCTATCCCTCGCTGTTGAGACGCCGGTTGTCAGGCGAGTGGCTGCTCAAGCTGGCTTGAGACAGCCCCAATGCTCCAATTCCTGAGGTGCAATTGGCTCCGTCGTCAGTCGGCGTCGAGTCCGTCCCAAGGAAGCTCGAAGGTCAAGTACTCGAGCGGATCAAACGGCAGCTTCTCGAGATCCACCGGTGGATTCGACAGCGCCTTCGTCTCCTCCCGAGCATTCGCTATCCCGGTGAACGGGACGCCACGCTTGGTCGGACGATCGGGGTACTTCTGCTTCCAAAGTTCGTGACGCTTGCGCATCGTCGTGAACGAACTACTGAACCGCAGGTACGGAACCAAGGCAGGGAAGCTCTCGCGCGGATCGTTGTACAGGTCGTAGAACGCAGCCCCAGGGAGTCCGGGATGGTCACCGACCCAGACTCTCTTGTATCGTCCCTTCGTAGTCGCCGCCAGGATGTTGCCGGTGTAGACGAAGTTGTAGTCGCGCCGTCCGTTCGCGTCACCCTTGAGTAGGAGCGCCGTTTGATCGATACCGTCGATGATCCGATCGGTCGGAATCGCGTCGGTTGCCCCCGCTAGGCGGGCAAAGGTCGGGAAGAGATCCATCTCGTGGAACATGTCGCCGACGACCGACCCAGCCTCGATCATGCCCGGCCACCACGCGAAGGCGGCAACTCGAATGCCACCTTCCCAATAGTCGCTCTTCCCACCGCGGAACACCGTCTCGGCCATACCGAGCCCGGGGGGTGGATTGTGCACCATTGGACCGTTGTCGCCGTGCGCCACAACCACGGTGTTCTCCGCGATGCCGAGCGTGGTGAGCGTATCCATCAACTCACCGAGGAACGCATCGACCTGAGTGAATCCGTCGGCGAGTAACGAGCGCGCCGGGGTTTTCTTCTGTGGGTTCGGAATGAACGCCGTCATCGCCGGCCAATATGCGACGTAGAACGGGGTCTTCTCCTGTGCGTTCTTCTCGATGAACGCCAGCGTCCGCTTCTCGCACTCCGGGTCGATCGCGTTGTAGTCCGGGAGGCTGCTCGACTTCCACTCGAGTGTTTCTCCGCCCTTGGTGCCCTCCAACGACATGATCCAGTCAGCGGCACCGAAGCCCTTGTCGACCTCGTATGGGTCGTCCGGGAGCATTTCCTTCATAACGCCCTGGACAGCATTGGCCCCCTCACCCACCTGGTTCCAAAGGCTCAGCACCTGGTTGTACGGCATGAAGAGCGCCTCGTCGAACCCCTGATTCGTCGGATAGCTCTCCTCGATGTCCCCGAGATGCCACTTCCCATAGAACGCCGTCGAGTAGCCCGCACCCGACAGCACCTCAGCAATGGTGACTTCTTCACCGGCGAGGCCCGCCGCCTCGATCGGGAACGCTACGTTGTACATACCGGAGCGCACCGCGTACCGGCCGGTTATCACCGCCGCCCGACTCGGCGTGCAAGCTGCCTCGGTGTAGTAGCGGGTGTACAACGCACCCTCAGCCGCCATCCGATTGCTGTTGGGCGTGTCAAAGCCCCGCACCTTGTTGAGTGCCGGAATCCCGGCGTCGCCGAACGCCATGTCGTCCCACATGATGTGGACGATGTTCGGCTTGGAGCCATGTTTCGCTTCGAGCTCGGCGAGCCTGGCGTCGAGTTCGCGATCCTCTGCCGCCCACACATCACCGTGTTGGTCAAACAAGACGTAATACTCGGCGTCGTGGACAATCGGTCCCGGCGTCGCGTCGGGCATGGCGCACTCCTCCCAGGGGCGAACAGGAAACCTTCGCGGCCGACCATAGCAGCCAGTTGAACGCGTGATCAACAGAATCTCTCGGACAGCCTGGTCTGATAACTTGTAGCCGCTTGACGAGGAGCCGTAGGTCCAGGACCGCCCAAACGAACCCGTGCGAACAACCGGCAATTCGACGGCACGGGGAATGGGCGAACCTACAGAGGAGTGCAACTCATGAGTACGTCGGAAAGCGCCACGACCCAGACCGGGCCGCCGCCGGCCGGTCGCGAGCAGGTCATCGGCGCGGTGCTCGCCGCAACCGAACGACTCAGCGCGACCGGCCAACCCTCATCCTTCACGGTGCGCCAGATTGCAGCCGAAGCAGGGGTGACCACCAGCTTGCTGTACTTCTACTTCAAATCGAAAGACGACATCGTTCTCGCCACCGTGCGATCCATATCTACCGAGATCGACTCAGCCGTGGCGGGCCACGAAGGGGTCGGCGACATATCGTCGGCTACAAGTCGGATGCTCGCCAAGCACCCTGCATTCCCGAGGCTCCTGGCGTGGCTGGTACTCGAGGGAAGGTCCTTTGCTGAGTTGAGCGACGATCCATTCCTCAACCGACTCGGTCGCATGTTCGCGGCACAGGGCTCATCCGATCCCGACACCGACGCCGGTGCAGTCGTCACCATGCTCCTCGGCAACGCGCTGTTCCGGGGCGACATCAACGCGGCCCTCGAAAGGCCAAGTGACGACCGCCGCCTCATCGAAGCTCTCGATCGGACCAGGGTTGACTTTGCTACAAAGGCTGTAGAGCAGTCGCCTCCCGAAGCTCCAATGCCACAGTGAGCCCGCGACAACGGGCTCTCCGTGCCACCTGGGTGGGTCGGCTATCCGTAACGGACTTGTCCCGTGGCTCGAAACGAAGCGCACCCTGAACCCCAGAGTCGAGCGTTTCGAAAAGCGCGTCCCTGAAGGGGTTTCCGTAGGAGCGCGGAAGCCGTCGCAGGACCGCTAACGAGGAAGCCCTGGCACGACTGCGATGGCCCGGGTAGCCGGGGTCGCAATAACTCGACCATCGTCAAGGCAAACGCTGTTACGCCAAGGCTCGACAGCTTTCAAGCCATGCCGGGAAACGAAGGAGACCCCCGCTTGCGCAGGGGCTTCGGGTGGCACGCCCGGAGGTGACTCGGCGAACTCTACGAGTTCGACCCCCAACCTTCTGATCCGTAGTCAGTGCTGGGCGGTTTGGATGACCTCGACTTTCGTCCCGAATCGTCCGCTGACCTGCGATTTTGCCTCTTGTTGGTTCGAGTCGTCTTGCATCAGTCTTCGTCGTCTCGCGGCCCAGCCGCGGCCCAAGCGCTGACTGCGCACGCTCAGGATTGACTCAGTCTCGCCTCGAACTCCGCCGGTGGGATCACCGGGGGATCCTGCTCGTCCCACTCGAGAAGGTCGGCATCACCGCTGACGATGTAGTCGACGTCGTGAGCCTGGGCCAGGTGGACAACGTAGTCGTCGTCAGGGTCCCGGGTCAGCGCCGGACCTGGCGCCGGATCGGGTCGAACGTCTGCGGCGATGGCCAAGGTCGTCACATACAGTTCGGCAGCGTCAACCGAGATCCACTTCCGAATGCGCGGCCGCTCGGTCAACACGCTGCGCACTTCCCCGAGCAGCCGATCGCAGATCACCAACTCGAACCGCTGGTTCTGCAGCCAGGCTGGCACGATCCGGTGTGAAGGACCTCTGCTGATCGCCGCCGAGATCAACACGTTGGCATCGAGCACCACTCGCATCCGAGTTGCTCAGGACGCCGAGGTCCGGTGCCGGCGTCGGACCCGACTGACCTCATCGGTGGTGATCCGCATCGCCTCGTCTTCGTCGAGTTCGGAGCCAGCCACGATCTCGTCGAGCACACGTCGCGTTTCGCGGGTGTAGTACTCCCACGCGGACTGGCGTGACATCCCCAGGCTTTTGCCGATCTGGTCCCAGGTTGCGCCCTGGCTGCGCGCTATCTCTACCCGCTCACGCCGCAGCGCTTCGAGCTCCACATCCGCCCGCGAGAGCTCTCGCAGCGCCTCAAGCGGATCTGCTGGCAAAGAGTCGACATCAATCACTTTCACGTATGTCAGGATAACCTGACATGCGTCGCTCCGCTAGACCAATCCCTGCAGGGCGCAGGCGTGGCTCTGGAACAACCGGTCTCATCCCGACATCGCAGCTCTTGACTTGGATGAGGAGTCGGAGCGAATCGCCGCAGCACCGTCTACTAGCTCGCTATGGCCTGACTTTGCCATCACTGAGCTCGACCAGCTAAACGAAATCTGGCCTCACAGATTCAAGGCCATCGAGGAAGGACGAATGGCTGCCGGCAGTGCCACCCGTGTACTCGGGCCCGACCTGGAGGTCGTCTTGTTGATGGAGGGTACCGGGGAGGCGGAAGTGTTTGACCAACCCACTCTGGTACCCGACGCGTTCATCTTTACCGTGCGCGTGACGGATCACGGTTGGAGGGTTGCGGCATATGATGACTTCATCCCTGAGCCAGGGTGGCCACCTCAGTTTGAACGTCCCGCTGGGTAGCTTCCTGGTGGTTGGGTTTCGACTGCTGAGCAAAGGGCATCTCAATGCCGAGCCAGTCCACGAAGTGCCGATATCGGAAACATGGCGGAATGGGCGTTTCTGTACCAGATTTGGTGATCTGGGCGGCTGGTCGGGCCGCTTCGATGCATTGGAGAACGACGCCTCGGACTGTGGCCCACCAGGCCCATGGAGCCATCGGCGGCTCAGGATGCCATCTCGTTGTGCGTGAGGTGCCAGTAGGGCTGGAGCGACGACATGATCTCCTGGGCCTTCTCCCGTGAGTCGGCACGGACTTCGACAACCCACTCGCCGTCAGTGGCAAAGGCAGCCCGCATCGGTGTCGGTTGGATGCCGCCATTGGACTGGGCTTGGCAGTTGCGGCGCTGAGTGACGGTGTAGGTCTCGAATGTCAGTTCGAGTTCAAGACAACGATCTGCGTCGAGGTTCTCATTGATGGACAGGAGATGGTCCACGGGCTGCTCGGGCAGGAACCAACGCTCCGACATGAAGTGGATGGCCTCGCCATAGGCGACGAGTAGCGGATACAGCGATGACTCTTCGCCCCGTGGGCTGATCGACTGGGCCAGGGCTTCGATCGTTCCGTTTGGGGCACTGGCTTCAAGCTCAGCGGGGTCTATAGCGAGGGGAACCTCGTTTGTGCGCAACGGTCGCGCCTCCAGCGAGCATTCACCAGAGTTCCAGTTGCGAGGGATTCGCGTGGCGACGCCTCGGTCCACGAACTCGAAGTCTGTTCGTCCAGCCGCTGCCATCGCCGCACGCTGGCCAACGGCCGAGAGCACCAGGGAAAAGGGTCCTGGCCCGTCAAAGGTGACGTCTGCGCCGACGGGGGTGCCGACCTCCCCAGATGTCACGACGGCATACACCCCAATTGTGACGGGGAACGCCACCGAACCATCGTCCTCGACCATTCCACCTACCGCAACCACTCCGGGCGCCGGACGCCAACAGGACTCGATCTCGATGCCGAAACCGGACGGTGGCTCGGGCTCGTCCCACGGGATCGTCTCCGGGTACGCGACGTTGGACACCACACCGGGGTGATGGCCAGCTAGCCGGACCGGGGCCTCGCCCTCGATGGGGTCAATCCTCGAAAGCTCACCGTCGAGAACTTGGCGGCCCACAGAGTCCGTGGTCGCAGTCGCTTCGTCGAATGCAGCCGCCAGCGTTGCCGATCCTTCACCGACGGCACTACACCCCGCCAAGACAACGACCGCTGCCAGCACGCAAAGCCAGAACCCACGCTCCATGAATCCAGCCTACGAGACATCACCACTACCCGAGCGCCGAAGTGTGCCGATCGGCGCTGCTCGACCATTTGGGCGATATCACTCAGATTTGGTGATCGGCTCGCCAGCGCCTACAAGGGGTGTTTCCGTCGGTCAGATCGGGTTGATCGCCTCTGGTCGGAAGGAAGTGTGGCATGAATGATGATGTCTGGACACTTACGTAGGTGATGGACCCGAGCGAGGTGGCTCGTGGCAGGCACCGATGGATCAGAACTGCGGTACCGACGCTTGTTCGACCGGTATCACCGTCAGGTGTATGCGTACTGTCGTCGCCGCAGCGATGCGCAGACGGCGGCCGATGGCCTCGCGGAGACGTTTCTGGTGGCGTGGCGTCGTCTCGATGACGTTCCCGAGGGTGACGCGGCGTTGGGGTGGCTCTATGGGGTAGCGCGGCGTGTGTTGGCGAACGAGTACCGCCGTACCCGGCGGTCACATCAGTTGGTGACTCGATTGCGGGGCGACTGCAGAGATCCTGATCCGACACCGGAGGTGGTGGTAGTGCGCCAGGAACGTGACCGTGTCATGCTCGCCGCCGTGGCGCAGCTACGGCCTCAGGATCAGGAGGTGTTGCGGTTGGCCTGGTGGGAGGAGCTCCCCTACGCCGAGATCGCCGACATCTTGGGGTGTTCCCCGAACGCTGCGACGCATCGGGTGCAGCGGGCGGCCCGTCGGGTCGCCAAGGAGTACCAACGCCTCGACCACGGCCACCCAACAGTTGAGGCAACACGGCAGGTGCGTGGAGGTGAGCAGTCATGATCGACATCGCCACCGTCGAGGAGTACATGCGGGCGGCCAACCCGATCCCGACCCTCGATGCCGTCGACGCCGACGAGCTCGCATTTGCTGTTGCCGCCGTTGACACGAGGAGGGCAGCTGCTATGCAAGCCCCAACCCAACACCCAAGCGAAACTGCAACCCCGCCCACTCCGCCGCCGCGCTGGCGCCGTGTTTGGGCGTTCGCCGCAGCATTCATCCTCATCCTGGTAGTCGTCGGTGCCACCGCACTCGTATTGCGAAGCGACGACGCGCAGGTCACCGACGAACCGGCACCCTCAACCACCGTCCTCGAGACACCAACGAGCGTGGTCGAGACATCTACGACCCTCGCGGAAGCACCGGTCACTCTTGACGACACCGGTCAGTGGCGCAGAGTTCGGCTCAGTGAGCCGTGGACAGACGACATCGCCGACGTTGCGTCACTGCCGAGCGGCGGATTCGTCGTCGCGAACACAACCGATGTCCTCTGGTCGCCCGATGGCGTTGAGTGGATCGACGCCGACCCGCAACGACAGGTAACCACAGCCACACCAAGGTCCGGGACCAGGGACTATGGGCTGCTGTCGGTGATCAGCGCCATGGGGGATCGAGTCGTCGTCCTCGACGGTATCGAACCTGGCCTTTGGGTGGGTGACCTCCAGGCAGGAGAGTGGGAGTCGATCCGCTTCGACACGGCAGACCTCGCTGGCGTGGTTGAACCGTTCGCGGTTGCCTCCAACGATACCGAGGTGATTGTTGTGGCCGAGCACCGCCCGAAGGCGACATTGGAGGACAACGAAGGTCTTTTCCGGTTTGCCGACAGAGGGTACCTGGTGTGGGCCGTCAACCCGCGTACGGGGGAGGTTGAACGGCATCCCCTGTCATTCACGTGGGAGGACCCGCTCTTCGAGGAGGGTTCGTCGGGCGCTGTGGAATGGGTCAACGACCGATGGGTGATCGCTCTGGCTAACACCATTCTGGTCTCCGGTGACGGGGCGACATGGACGCAGGTACCCCTCGAGGACACTTTCAAGGACTCCTTGTTGGTGAACTCGCTCGCCGCCGGCCCAATCGGCGTTATCGCTACTACCTGCAGGGGTTGGGGTCCTCACGACGTCTACTTCTCCGAGGATGGCCTCAAGTGGGAAAACACAAAGGTGGGCGCATTCCATGTGGAGTCGGCGTACGCCGATGATCTTGGCTTCCTCGTCGTCGATAGTGACGCGTACCTTCATCAGGTCACGAGTTCGCCCGATGGCAGAACATGGCAGGCCAAAACCTTGGTGTCCATTGGCGGCTTCGAGATCCAGAACCTTGCCGCGTCGGGGCATACGGTGTTCCTCGCCCACACAACAGGAGCCCTCCTACTCACCTACGAATGACAGAAGCGCTAAAGGGCAGGAAACGGTCACCACCACTTTGTGGACACCGCTCCGGTCCGCAGTCGCGTGTCCCAGTCGGGAGGGGACTGGCACAGATCATTCACCGCGTGAGGCGATATCGCGCCCACCGTTCCGAACAGACCCGGCAATCGGCGCTAGCAAGACAATATCTGGCAGGCCCCGTGTCATCGACCGGGCAGGCCGTGGCAGTGCTTGTACTTGAGGCCCGACCCACACGGGCAGCGTTCGTTGCGACCGGTCTTGGTGCGGGCACCGGCGGGATGAGACGGCAGTTTCGTCGCTGCCTCCACTCGCCACTCACGGACCTCGATCTCGTGCTCGCGCCCTCGGAGATGCTCGCTCCACCGGCGCACCCGCTCCTCGGCTGCGCTGAGCTCGCTCCCTCGCTTGGCGAGCGCTGCCTCACGGTCCGCCAGTCGCTGCTGCGCCTGCTTCTTAAACATCGACCCTGCGCCGCCGCTCGAGTCGCCGAACATGGAGGCCAGCTCGTGATCGATGAGCGCCGCTATGGCTCGGCCCATCGAGATCCCGGCGGCGTCGCAGTAGCGCTTCCAGGTCGACCACTTCGCAGGCGTCACCGGCACACGCACCATCTGGAAACGCTCGTCCCGGTCGAGCCCGGCCAGGAGTCGCCGGTCGATCCTGGCGAGCACGCCACGCTCGAGATCCATCACGACCTCCGATGTCTACATGTAGACACCCCGCAACTTGTTGCAAGTGCGTGTGGGATTGACAGGGTGCTGTGCGCGACTCGCGTGTGCGATCGGTTTCGTGTGCGACGTGGCCCGGTCCCTGAGTCGTCGGCGCAACTCCTCTCAGTGTCATGCGTCACGTACATTTGAACTTGCTCTTTGATCGGGGAGTAGGCGGTCGTAAGGCATCGTCGACGTCGGGCCGTTCGCCATGGCCACCTGAATGGGCCCGAGCCCTGCCCATCCCAGTACGTCAGAGACGATCGCAGCAGCCGCGGGACCGCGCTGGCGAGGACGGGAGCACGTCTGCTGGGTTGAAGCGGCCGGCCGCATCCGCCTGAGGGTGGTCACTCCATTCATTGCCGCCAGCAGACTCCCGGACCCTGTCCGCAAAGTGTCAAGCACCCTGTCAGTCCGATTCGCCAGCTCCATACCCGACACCTGACAGGACGTGCGGAAAAGGGGTCTGACCAGGCAAAACAGGGTCAATGGCAACGGAATGACATTCAGATGACAGGGTGCCATCGCACCCTCAGAACAGGCCGCACCAGGCCATTCATCGGATGAGAGATCGAGCGCATGGCCCACATCGAGAAACGGCCCGACCGTCGCAAACCCTGGCGAGTCCGCTACCGGGACCCGCTAGGTCGGGAACGATCGAGAAGCTTCACACGCA
>Ga0316198_10001122_pt1 | contig 15467 bp, 11 predicted proteins | sample OudBieAanoxic_MG_FD_204935 | JGI IMG/M metagenome (GOLD analysis project Ga0316198, IMG submission 204935) | Coastal sediment microbial communities from Oude Bieten Haven, Netherlands - site A anoxic | ecosystem: Environmental > Aquatic > Marine > Coastal > Sediment | place: Netherlands...
GTCCGGTGCGCGCGCTGCCATAAAATCGAAGACCTGTTGCAGGTCCTGCGTGTTGGCGCGACGGAAGCTGATCCCCTCTACGGAGACCGACCGCCTTGGCACATCAAGGTAAATCGCCGGGGTAAGAAATCTGCCCACATCGCGATACAGCGGCAGGTCACAGCGCGCCTTAGTCAATACCTGCAAGGCCGCCCGATTTTCTTCCAGGATCATTGAGTAATATAAGGGTAGCGGATCAGCGACATGCAGTTTACGCAAATAACGGTAACCTCGAACCAGCGCGGTACCACCCCGGTAATCAGGATGGGTACGCAGATCGGCCAAATAACCGATGCGCTGTTTTTTACCGTTGATAAAGGCGTCATTGACCAGGCGACTGCCCAGACCGATGAGTTTATTGGTGTCGCTGTCGACGCACTTGATCACCTGCGCCTGTTTTCCCTGCACGCCACTTCCATAGAAAAAACACGGCTCACGGCGGAAGCTGACGGTGATATCGCCGTGCAACCAGTCTTCCGCCATACGCGCTCGCAGGGCGGCATCATCTTCGTGGGTGGCCAGCGCATAATTCAGCATCTGGCCGTAAGCGCCGCGAAAAGCGCTTCATCCTGATGCAGAACCGACGGCTTGATATCACCCAGGCGGCGTTGCCGTTTGCATTCATGCTGCAGATACCTGTCCCAGGCTGCGGTCACCCGCAGCGCACTGACGGGTGCCAGTTGACCGATCTGACGCGCATAAGCATATTGCGGGTTGCGGCTCAGACGCTGATCGAGTTGTATGGCCAGCCGCTGCGCTTCCAGCTCACCAATTTGCGCTTCATCCAGGACCAGCCGGTAAGTGCTCCGATCGGCGACACAGGGAAAAAGCATGGCGAAACCATCGACATCGCGTAACTGCCGCTGCACGAACGTTTCACTTAGCTTCTCTCCGCAGAGATCGCTGACGTTACCGCTGCGCCCGAGGAACTCGAACAAGGGGGTTGCAGCCAGTTTTCCGACCACTCGGACCTGGTCACCCAGTTCATAGCGATAAAGCCCGGAGTGGTTGGACATGATCACGCGATACACCCCGCCTTCCTCCAACTCGTGGGCAAGATGGATACCGTCGTCGTTATCGATGAATTCATAGAAACCGCTGTGGATCGCCAGCACTGATGCCTTGGCTTCGACCACGGGGATGCTGACTACACCTTCTGTGGCCAGCAAGCCTTTGCCCTGAATAAAGACGCCGGGAAACTGCGCATCAAGCGTTGCCCGGTATCTTGCGGCCGAAGCGTCCAGCCAGCAACTGAGTGTATCAAGCCGTGGCCAGAGTCGGGCAATGTCAACTGTTGCGCCACCACAGGCCTGCACCACTTCGGCGGCGCGTTGCGCATCGCCTCGCTGTAGCAGCGGATGCCTGTCACGTCCCTCGCCCTTCAGGTCGATGCTGACAGCGCCGGTGGCGATATCGTCCGCCAGCTGTTCATAATGCAGCTGCAGCGCAGCAAGCAGATCCAGCAGGAAGGTCGGACTCCAGACCGATATCAGCGTCAGATTTTCGGCCGCCAGTAAGTAGCGCAGCGTCAGGTACTGCCAGCTTGCATGGTCGTGCACCGCGCCGACAGCGGGTGATACCGCGAGCAGCTTGCTGATTTCGGCGGCCAGGCAGGCACCGAAATACTCCGCATCGTTCTCGAGTCCGATGCGAATACCCGCCGCTGTGTAACCGGGTTGGCGTAAAGCCGGACTGATCGACCAGTAGGCGGCACCCTGCATAATACCCGGTCGATGACTGAGCAGGTCATATAACCAGGGATACAGTGCCTGCTGAAACGCATGCAATGCCGCCAACGTGTAGGGAATCAGCTTGGGTCCACTGCTGCTGCCCCCGGTCTGTTCAAACACAGTGACCGCTTCCGCACAAAGGATGCCGTGTTCACCGTTGGCCATACGCTCAATATCAGGCGCCTGTTCCTCGTAACGCTGGAGGGGCACCTTGCTCTGATACCGGTCAACCGACGCAATGCTGCTGAAATGGTAATGACGGCCAAATTCGCTGTTGCGGTTGCTGTCCACGATGCGCTTGAGAACCCGGGCCTGGGCCTGGTCAGGCCTGTCCAGCTGTCTGAAAAAACGTTCACCCTCTTCGATAACTGCGCCGTACACCCTTCCCCACGCGGTCATGAGGCAAGGGCTTCCCTGAAGGCCCTTAATGCAAACGATCGCAGGTTGTTTTCATCGAGCTCGGTAAAACAGACCAGCTCATCGCCTTGGGTGTAGTTCGGATTGCGCTGGAGAAAATAGCGCACGTCGCGATGTTGTGTGACGTGCTGCGGGATATCGGCCCACTCGCCGGCGAGATGACCACGGGAATGTTGGAAACGGATGATACCCAGCTCGCGCTTATACGCATTACCGAACCTGTGTGCGGCCAGATAGTCCATCATTGCCTGCACATCGGCGGGTGTCTGATGGCGCCAGGTCGGATAGAAATTCTTCGCGAACAAAGGCAGATAACGGTATGTCCGGTAACCTTTGACGATAAGAAACCAATACAGTGGAACTTCCGGTTGTTGCGACTTGATTGTGCCCGCCATACGGCACCAGGCCAGGGATAGCGCCTGGGTTCCCCAGTATTCACGATGGATAACGGTATCACCGGAAAAGATAGCGCGTTTCCTGCCCCCGTCGGATTCGAAATCGATTAGCAGCAGCGTGGTGAAACCGCACAGCTGCCCGGTCGAGTTGCGCAGCAAAATAACATGGTCCTTCTCCTGCAGATCCCTGGTAAATAGTTCACCGTCACAGCCACTGTAATAGCGACTGTAGAGGCTATACATCGCTTTTTTTTCATTTTCGGTCAGCGTGTTACGCGCCGCTACCCGGGCGGACAAATTCTCCACGCGTCCATCTCCTGGAAAATGCGTATAGATACACGGTCAACAGAATATTCACCAGCCAGGTTATCTGCAGCACTGCTGCATGTCGCTGTTCAGCGGGCACAAAGTAAACCGGTTCCCCGCTGCCGCTGACTTCTAACAGCATATATAACACAAACCCGATTTCGATGGCGAACATTGCAACAATGGCAAACACATTGATCAATAACAGGCCGCTTCGCAATTGAGCTCCATTTGTCGCCACCACGATGGACAGCAGCAAAATGGTGAACAGGTCGTGGCCTATCCCATAATACGGATTCCAGCTGGTTGTGACATACATCATGAACAACTCAACCACGGCCCTGAGCAGCATATTAACGAGAAATATGGCATAAATCCGCCGCCACGCAGCCGGTGTACGCACATCCAGGACAATCAGCGCAGGCAGAAAGAACCAGAACAGAATGGCGTAGGCAAGCCAGAGCAATTTTGGCAAGGCAATATTGCCACCCTCCAGACCCCCGCCGTTCTGCAAAACATAAAACACAAATGCGGCCATGCCCGTCAGGATGACGACGGACAGTAGACGCCGTCCGGCGCGCGAGTCAGATGCGCAGTTCGACATTCATGCTCTCACTGGCAGCAGGTGGCGCCGTTCCTTCCTTCAGTGCCGTGCGCCATTCATTGATACGGACATGCAGCAGATCAGAGTCAAGGACATTGAAATCGGCTGCTCCGAATTTCTTTATGTTTTGCTGTTGCGCCGAAAGAATAGCGACATCCTGTTTAATTATGAACTGCGATAGCGGCTTGAAATACAGCTTTACCAGCGAGCCAACCCATTTGATGCGAAAGGATACTACCGTAAATACCTCTGTCGTACACGCATCAATGGGTGTGCAGGATGAAGTGATAATGTAGTGCATACCGTTACTGAAACGATAATCGACGCGCGAAGTGGCGGGCGCTATAAAGCGATCGGTATGTTGCATGTCCGCCTGCCCGGGTGACAACAGACTCCATACCACGCTTCTCTCACGTGGCTCCTCGAAGTACTCCGCCTCCGCTCCGTCATCGAGCGTGCGCACGGTTGCGCGCACCTTCCGCTGTGTGGGAGAACGAAACCAGCCACGGTGGACGTGGGTGGCATGTGGACAATCCAGGAAGTTTTCCAGACAGGCTCCCACCGGGGCGGCAAAACGGGTTTGCATGTGGAAACTGGTCCAACCCGCCCGGTTGAGACCGGCAAAAGACAGGGGTTCGGGATCAGCCGGTATCGAAGACAGGCAAATCCACACATATCCTTGCTGCTCCATACAGGAATAGCTGTCGATCGGAGCAGAAAACTCCTCGACGCCCTGCTGTGCCAGCGCCGGAATTTCCACGATTCTGCCGTGCGTATCATATCGCCAGCCATGATACGGGCACTGCAGCGTGTTCTCACAGACCTTACCCAACGAAAGGGGGGCATTGCGGTGAGCGCAGCGGTCTTTCAGTGCCGCTACTTCCCCTGCTGCCGTGCGAAACAGTACCAGATGCCTGCCCATGATCGTGCGACTCACCGGTGTTCTGCGCAAATCCTTTGAACGACAGGCAATGTACCAGTAGTCCTCTAGCATGGATTGTTGGATTTCATTGCCACTTGCTATAGGGGTTGTTGATAAGGTTGGCGTTGTAATAGCGGGGATCGCTGGTGACCTCTTTGCCCACCCAGTCCGGCCTCTCGAAGGCCTGGTGTTCACTTTGCAGTTCCGCCTCTGCGACGATCAAGCCTTCGTTGTCACCAAAGAACACATCCACTTCCCAGGTCAGTCCGTCGTGATCCAGCTTGTAGCGATTCTTCTCAATCAGCGGTTTTTCACACAGACTGTCCAGCATCTCCTCGGCATCCGCGATGGGAATCTCGTACTCAAACTCCAGCCTGGATGCGCCGACGCTGCTGCCTTTAACCGTCAGGTAGCCTTTGTCGTTGATTGTCCTGACGCGTACGGTCCTTTCCTTGACTGTGCTCAAGTAGCCCTGGCGATAGGTTTCTGCACCGGCATTACGCCACGCACCCTCCTTCACCAGAAATTTGCGTTCAATTTCAGTTCCCATGAGATTGATATCCTTTCATTGAATTTTCCTCTGACACCTTATCCATGCCAGTAAAACTTTTCCACAATTGCTGTGGATAAGATTGTGGATGGAATCGCCTGTATGATCTCTGAACCCTATAAACAAGGCACTTCTGTCAAATTGACTATTTTTTAATCAATCCTTCATAATTCTTTTAATACAATAAGTTATAATGCATTTCTAAACTGGGCGTCAAGTGGCTGTCGTTTCATAGGGACATTTTCGTACCATTTCATGAGCGCTGTGAATAACCTTATGCGAGTGAATCAAGGCCAATCAAAAAGTCAATAGCGTAAAACTACGCAGACTGATCGGTCTCCCTTTAACCCATGTCCGCCCTTACAGCCATGGTGAGCCGGAAACCGGGCCGCCATTGACCTTAACCGGAACCGCCCCTCGATTTGAATCGGCTGCAATAGTCTTCACAACCAACGACCGGCCGCCAGGAATCAATTGCCTCCTCACCGATAGCAACCGGTACCGGTGGATCAACCATGCAATTGCCTAGCAGGCTTGGATTACCCTTATCGTCCAGAGCAAACCGGCCCCAGTAGCAATCCTCGCAGCTCTCAACGGTCATGCTTCGCCCCTCATTAATCACAGAACCGGCAGCCTTCAGCAGTTCTCGGTGCAGCCATCAGCCTGGATGTACCTGCCGCCTGCCCGTCACAGCGAGCATAACCCGCTTGTTTTCCAGGAATCCAGTTCGGCAACGGGCCAAGGCCTACTCTCTCACTGTTGTCATCAGCTCGTTCAGACGCTGGACGCCATCCGCACCGGTGAGGATAAGCGCTTGGTGATCCTTTCCGTTCGGGTCCTCCTCGGCATAGAGCACGAACTGGAAGGCCCCGGGATGCCTGTTCAGGTAGTAGAGCGCGATGTCGTCTGCGCTCAGGGTCTCATGACCAGCGCGCACGGTAAGCTCGAAAGCGATCCCACCCTTTCCCTGTATGCCGCGGTAGATGACCTCCGTGCAGACCTGGCTGGTCGAGTCTGCGAAGTCGAAACGGAAGTCGTACTTCTCCCCCAGGTACGAGAACACCTCGACCAGGAAGTCTGCGCGCTCAGCCGCCGTGAGCTGCGGGCGCAGCACCAGCATGCGATTGACATGCGTGTCCATGATGTGTGCCAGGTTGTTGAAGATGACACCTTCGGCGACGGCCTCGATCATGTCGGCTGGTTTTCCGTCATTGAGGTTCGCCTGAACGACATGGGCGGCGAGCTGGCCTCGCGCGTCCGGCGCCACGGCTGGCAGTGCGTTGGCTTTCAGGCCGGCCTGCTCGCGCTGTTGCGGCGAACCCACGTAGGTGATGCCGTGCTTGAATGCGCCCGGAATGAATACGTCGCTGATGTAGCCGGCGGTATAGGTCAGAATCAGGTCGCCGGGACGAAGTTGCTGGTAGACCTGCGCCTTCTGCTTATCGGAGAATCGAATCACCCTGGCCGTCGGCTTCTTCAGTCGACTGATGTCCTTGAAGAGCAGCGAACGGGTCGCATAGAGGTCGTTGCCGAAGAACTCATCGGTGTTGCGGATGGCTTCAGGGGCGCTCGAGCCCCTGGCGTCGAGTGCGGCACGCATGCGCGTTTCCGCCGTGATCTGGAGGGTCTGGTTGAGCTTGATAAGTTCGCGGTACGCAGCGTTGGAAACCGCCAGCCGCGCGAGCTTCGAATTCGGGTTGGCCAGCTCCTCGGCGGTCAGGGCTCCCGCCCGCTGCAGGGGTGACAGGCGCTTTTCGGTGATGTCCCGTGCCAGCTGGTAGTAGCTATCGCGCGGGATCTCCGAGCGATAGAAGGCCTCGTTCATCTTGGCGATGGCGAGCGGATCCTCCGCGAACGCCGCCACCAGGAACGCAGAGTGGCTCGCCAGCAGCAGACCCGCCTGCCGGGCAACAACGTGTGCCTTGGTATCGAGCATTGGGTCGTCGAAGGAAGTTTGCATGTTCTGATAGGCCGCGCTGACGTCCCAGAGCGCGGCATGGGAAGCGACAAAGCGGAACAGCAAGTGCTCCATGCGGTCGTTCTCGGCGACCGAGAAGTAACCCCGTTTCACCCAGCCGCCCTGCTCCCGCAGCGCCACGAACTCGTCGTCCAGTGCCGCGAGATGTGGTCGCACGGTGTTCAGCGTACGCACATCGCTGTTCAGCTCGGTTCGCAAAGCGCCAGGTGTTTGGTAGTCCTTCATCGGTGGCATGGCGGTGCAACTGACGATGGACAGCAACACGAGCCAAATCCAGGCTCGCGACCGCCGCAGAGATCCAAGTGGAACACGTTTTGTTTGTTTCATGATAAGGACCTTCGCCATCCCCAGATCTTATTGTGCACTATCCGCTTTCGGCCATGTCGCGGGTCCGCTACTCAGGTCAGGCGCCGCCGCTTGGGTAGGAAGCGATCCGGGAAGCGACTACCAGCGCACGAGCGCGGCGCCCCAGGTAAAACCGGCACCGAATGCAGTGAGCACGAGCAGGTCGCCTTTGTGCAGCCGACCTTCTTTTACCGCTTCGTCGAGGGCGAGGGGGATGGAGGCGGCGGTGGTATTACCATACTTCTGGATATTGTTGAAAACCTGATCGTCTCTGAGCTCCAGACGCCGTTGCACCATCTCACTGATGCGCAGGTTAGCCTGGTGAGGGATGAGCAGCTTGATGTCCCTGGGCTCGACGTGGTGTTCGGCGAGGACCTCGCTCACCGCTTCGGGCATGCGCTGCACCGCATTTTTGAACACCAGCTTGCCTTGCATCCTGGGGTACTGGGCCCCGGTGTCAAGCATCTCCTTGGTGACCCGCGGGTTTAACGCACTCGACGGGCAGGATGTTTCGAGAACCTCGGCAAAGCGGCCGTCGGCGTGCAGCTTTATGCCAAGCACGCCCCGCTCGTTGTCGTCGGAAGCACCGAGCACCGCGGCTGCGCTGCCGTCGCCGAAGATCACCGACACTTCGCGGCCACGGTCGGCGAACTCCAGCCCGCTTGAGTGCACCTCGGACCCGATGAGCAAAACATTTTTGTAGACACCCTGACGAATGAAGGCGTTGGCCATCTGCAGGCCGTACAAAAAGCCCGAGCACTGGTTGCGAATATCGAAGGCAGGAACACCGGCGGGGATATCGAGCTTGGCTTGCACGAGCACGCCGTCTCCGGGGAAAGCCTTGTCCGGGCTCAGCGTGGCGTAGATAATGCAGTCGACGTCATCCTTGCTCATGCCGGCGGCATCGAGAGCATTCCGGGCTGCGCGGGTACCAAGATCGCTGGCGCCCATGGGCTCCTTGTCGAAGTCGACAAAGCGGCGCTGCTGAATGCCGGTCCTCTGCTGGATCCACTCGTCGGAGGTATCCATGAGCTTTGCGAGCTCGTCGTTGCTGACCACACGGTCCGGCACGAAGTGACCGGTTCCAAGAAATACTGCGTTAGGCATTGTTGGGAGTATAGGCGGAATAAGCGCCCTTTTCACCTTTGGTGCGGACTTAGCCGGTCTGCTTCATGGCGGCAATACAACTGTCCTGCGGTCGGACAGGTACTGCCGTTCGTTAATGCGTCACATCGGCGCAATGGACAGTCCGGTGTCAGCGGACATGTGCAGCATCGGCTCCGCCGTATCGAATGGATGAGGACAGGAAGCAGCGGAAAGTGCCTGACCGGGGCGATATCCCTGTCAGCGGGAAAGGTCGATGATGCTGGCCAGCACGACCTGTTTGCCGTGATCCAGGTAAGGATTCAAGCCCACTTCCACCGGTATTCTGCGGCCATCGGCCGTCAGCGCCTCCAGTTTCCGGCCCGCGCCCATCTTGCGGACTTCGGGGTTGCGCAGGTACTCCGCTCTGATCCCGGCATGCTGAGTGCGTTGTTCGGGCGGTAACAAACTATCGACTGACAGCCCTTTCAAGCCGTCTTTGGCGTATCCCAGCATTGACTCCGCGGTAGAATTACTCAAAAGAATAGTGCCTTCAGAGTTAACCACGACCATACCGACGCCGCTTGCCTCCACCAATAGATGAAAACGTTTCTCCAGTTCTTTGAGACGTTCCATCTGCTCGGCCCGCGCGGTCGCGTAGGCGACGTCGAGGTCCGCGCGTTTTTCCCTCAGTTGACCGCCTAACAGGAACAGCAATCCCCATACGTACACCCCCATAAACAGGCTCGCTCCCAGCATAACCATCACCAGGATGTCGTGGCGAAGCGTGACCAGTGCGCCGGGCGGCTGGTGGGCCACGAGCATGGGCGAAAATGCGCTGGAACTGATGTTGGGCGTTTCCGCATTGCTGTCCGAGTCGACGGGAAACGCGCTGCGGACGACTGCGTCTGTCTCCAGCTTGTCCCAGATCCAGAAGCCGTCGTCCAGTTGCGCATCGCCCGCATAGCTGGCGGACATACGCTGCCACACGGCTGGATGCTGTTCCGGGAAGCCGGCGTCGAGGCCGGGCCGGGAAACTGTCTGGCTCCCTTGCGCCGCTGCTGTCAACCAGTAGCCTTGCTGGTTTATCAGAGAATATTCGGTGACCTGACTGATTTCGTTGGCGCTGCGCAGCGCATCGATCATGTGTCTCATGGCGACATTGAGTATCAGGATACCGCGTCGCCGGCCATAACTATCCTGCAGCGGAGTGGCGACATGCAGTGTTGGTCCGGCGGGCCTATCGACACTGTCGTTGTCCCCGCTCAGATCGAGATGTGAAATATAAAGTTCGCCGATCGGCAGCGACCTGGCACTTTTGAAATAATAGCGACTGCTCCTGTCCTGGAGCTGCCCCGTATTCGCGGCTGTGACACTGTGCCCGTCGCGCGTGACGCGGACCCGTTCGGTCCCGCCTTCATCAATCCACCGAAGCTGTTGATACACGGGGTTACGCCGGGCCATCGTCATGAGTTCCGACTGCAATGCCTGCAAATCCCTGAGATAGGGCGAATCCATCGCGCGCGTGACAACGGCTTCCCCGGCCAGCGCCTGGAGCTGAACCAGCGACGTGGATACATCGCTGGCAACGTAGCTGCCGAGCTGACGCAGCTGAATACGCTCGATGGCGATGATCTGGGCAAGCTGCTCTTTGAAGCGCATGTCAGTGAAAGCGAATGCCGTGGCATAAATGACAACGGCTAGCGCTATGCACAAGGTGAGGAATTTTCGCACCGGGAAACGCGCTGTCCGGGCATCTGCGGGCACATGGTTTTTGGTTTTGGCATTCATAGAGTTCTGAGGTCTGTCCTGGTCCAGCGAATGTTTATGCCCGCCGATCGAGCCATAGCTGTCGGAATCTATTATGGTTATTGTATCCTTCGACGTCGGATTCTTACAGAATTCGTTTTCGGAGAGCCCGATGTTCACCAATCCGCGACCACCGCTGATTCATCTTCCCATGGGCTGGCAGAATTGCGTGCAGTCGGCGGTACTCGATGCGATCGCGCTCGCCGACTACGCCATCGTGTACGCGCGTGCATGGTCCACCGAATCTTTCGGTTCACCGTTCCTACCGGGTTCCTACCGGCTGGGTGGGTACTGCCTAATTAACCATACAGTTCGAGTTACAATTCGTGTATGGACTCCCCTGTCATATTAGATCACACTCCTGAGCTTATTCGTCCACTGATACAGTGCTATATCATTGTGACGGAATCGGCTGCATTCGTGTATTCGACATTTGGTCAAGGCATGAGCGCTGGGCACGTGGGTACCAGCGGGGCTCCGAATCAAACCGTAGTGCCCGGCTCACGGTCTCGGGCATGCCTCCCTGGCGCAGGGACAGATAGCCGCAGACGCACACAGACAACACCAATTAAAGCGCTCGATACTGCCTGAGGAGGAGTTCGTTGAACTTTTTCATCGATCGACCCATCTTTGCTTCGGCCATCGCCCTGTTCATGGTACTGGCGGGCGTCATCAGCGCGCTGGTGCTGCCGGTCGCCCAGTACCCGCCCCTGGTACCCCCACAGGTACAGGTTTCCACGCAGTACATCGGCGGCAGCGCCGACGTCGTCGACGGTACAGTGACGACACCACTGGAAGAGCAGCTCAACGGTGCAGCCGGCATGATCTATATGTCATCGGCGAGCACCAATAACGGCGACTCGATCATCAACCTGACCTTCGAGGTCGGCTACGATCAGGATATCGGCCAGATGGATGCCCTGACCCGCAGTAACCAGGCCATCTCCGAACTGCCGCCGGAAGTGCAGCAAATCGGCCTGACCATCCAGAAGTATTCCAGCAACCTGCTGCTGGGGGTCAACCTGATCTCGCCCAACGGCACCCACGACGGCGTCTTTCTGCAGAACTACGCGGATATTCATCTCGCCGATCCGCTGGCACGTATCCCCGGGGTCGCCCTGGTGAATAACTTCGGCCTGAGCAAGTACGCCATGCGCATCTGGCTCGATCCCGGCAAGCTGACCAACCTCGGACTGACCGCCATGGATGTCACCAACGCCATCCAGGAACAGAACCAGCAGGTGGCCGCCGGCAAGATCGGCCAGGCACCGGCACCAAAGGGACAACCCTTTCAGTACCAGGTCAACACCCTGGGCCGTCTCGAACAGGTCGAACAGTTCGAAGACATCATCGTCAGGGCTCTGGATAACGGTTCCGTGGTGCGCATCAAGGACATAGGCCGGGTGGAACTGGGGGCCGAGGAATACACCTGGGACATTAAGGTCGACGGCAAACCGGCGGCGTTTGTGGTGATCTCCCAGCTGGCCAACGCCAACGGGCTGCAGATCAAGAAAGCGGTGGTGGAAACCATGGACAGGCTGGCGAAGAATTTCCCCGAGGACATGGAATGGTCCATCAAGTACGACACCACCACCTTCATCGAAAGCTCCGTGCACGAGGTTATCGTGACCCTGTTCGAGGCGGTAGCGCTGGTGATCCTGGTGGTGTACATCTTCCTGCAGAATATGCGCGCCACCCTGATTCCGGTGATCGCGGTACCGGTCTCGCTGATCGGCACCCTGGCGTTCATGCTGATGTTCGGTTTCTCCATCAACATGCTCACCCTGCTGGGCCTGGTGCTGGCCGTGGCGCTGGTGGTGGATGATGCGATCGTGGTGGTGGAAAACGTCATGCGCAAACTGGAGGAAGGCGCCACCGACCTGAAACAGGCGACGCGCGACGCCATCGCCGAGGTGCGCAGCCCGATCATCGCCACCACCCTGGTGCTCATCGCCGTGTTCGTGCCGGTCTCCTTTATCCCGGGCATGACAGGCCTGCTTTACAATCAGTTTGCCCTGACCATCGCCATCTCCGTATTCCTGTCAGGCATCAATTCCCTGACCCTCAGCCCGGCACTGTGCGCGGTATTCCTGCGCCCGGAGACGGGTGAAAAAAATGCCTTCTTCCGCGCTTTTAACAAGACCTTCGACGCCTTGTCGAGCGGTTATGCCAACAGTGTCAAAGTGCTTTCCAAAGCCTGGGTGCCGGTCATGCTGGTGTTTGCCGGCCTGATCGCGCTCACCGCGTTCCTGTTCGGGCAGGTGCCCACGGGGTTCGTGCCCGAGGAGGACCAGGGCTACGTCATGCTGGTGGCGCAACTGCCCGACGGCGCCAGCATCGAACGCACCGAAGCCGTCATGGGACAGGCATCAGAGATGGCTGAGAAAACGCCGGGTGTCAAAGATGTGCTGGCGGTCGCCGGCTACAACGTGATCGATGCCCTCAAGCAGCCCTACGCGGGCGTGGGCTTTGTCGTCCTCGAACCCTGGGAGGAACGCACCACCCCGGAAACCCAGCTCAAGGCTATCATGCAGAACCTGCAGGCCAAGGTCGCTACCATACCGGGTGCCCGGATTCTGGTCGCCAATGCACCGTCGATTCCCGGCCTGGGCTCGACCGGCGGCTTCACCTTCGAGATCCAGGACCTCGACGGCCAGGGTGTCGATGCGCTGGGCAAGGCGGCGACACACTTCATCGAGGAGGCGCATAAACGCCCGGAACTCACCGGCGTCTATACCACCTTCAATCCTGAGGTGCCGCAACGCTTCCTCGATGTTGACCGCACCAAGGCCAAGACCCGCGGCGTATCGATAACCGATATCTTCGACACCCTGCAGATCAACCTTGGGTCGTTGTATGTCAACGAATTCAACAAGTGGGGCAGGGTCTACCGGGTCTACGTGCAGGCCGAGACGGACGCACGGGACACAGAAGAAGACATCGGCCGTCTCAGGGTGCGCAACAATAGCGGTGAAATGATACAGCTCGATGCCTTTATCGAGTCGAGTCCCATGGTCGGCCCCTTCAACCTGCCGCATTACAATATGTACAACTCGGTGGCGGTAAACGGCACCAATGCACCCGGTTACAGCTCCGGGCAGGCGATCGAGGTCATGGAAGAACTGGCAGACTCGGCGCTGCCCAAAGGCTTCGGTTTCGAGTGGACGGGTCTGACCTACCAGCAGCTCCAGGCCGGTAATCTCGCGCCGCTGGCCTTTGGGCTGTCGCTGGTATTTGTCTTCCTGGTGCTGGCCGCGCTTTACGAGAGCTGGCTGATGCCGTTCATGATCCTGTTAACCATCCCCCTGGGTTTACTGGGCGCGGTTGGCGCGCTGATGCTGCTGGGTCTCGACCTCGACGTGTACGGCCAGATCGGTCTGGTGATGCTCATCGGGCTGGTGGCCAAGAACGCGATTCTGATCGTCGAGTTCGCCAAGGAACTGCGCGACAAGGGCCACAGCATTATGGAGTCGGCCATGACGGCGGCGCGTCTGCGCCTGCGACCGATCCTGATGACCGCGCTGGCGTTTATCATCGGCCTGATGCCGCTGGTGGTTGCCACCGGTGCCGGTGCCGGCAGCCGCCGTTCGCTGGGCACGGCCGTGGTCGGCGGCCTTGCGCTCGCCACTGTCCTGATTGCGTTTGTCCCGGTCATCTACGTGCTGCTTGAAAAGCTCAGGGAACACACCTCGGGTTGCAAGTCCTCTGATGCGGACAACGCACCTGAACCGCAGGACACCTGAATGTTATTTGCGAAACGATTGACAGGACACAGCAACATGCAAACGATAACAACCACAAGGTTAACCGCTGCGCAAACACTGATGGCGGGCGCGGCTGCCTGCCTTCTGCTGCTCTCAGGCTGCAGTGACAAGCCTGATCAGGCGATCAAGCTGCCACCTCCCGATGTTCGGGTGGCCGAAGTCATCCAGCAGAAAGTCCCGATCGAGATGATCTTCAGCGGCACGGTCAAATCGATCAAAAACGTGGACATTATCCCGCGCGTATCCGGCTACATCGAAGCGCGTTACTTCGAGGAAGGCACGGTGGTCAACGAGGGCGACCCGCTCTACCTGATCGACCCGCGTCCCTACCAGGCCACCCTCGATGCCGAACTGGCGCAACTCAAAGAGCACGAGGCCAGTGCCGCCTTCTGGAAGAGTGAGGAGAAACGCTATACCAAACTCGCCAAAGCAGGCGCCGGGTCGGTGGAAGACAAGGAAAAGGCCGTTGCCAGACGCTCCGAGGTACTGGCGAACATTGAAGAAGACAAGGCCAATATCGAGAACGCCAGGCTGAATCTGAGTTTCACCAACATCACCGCGCCCTTCACCGGGCGGATTCAGGAAACCCGAATCAATGTGGGACAGCTAGTGCATGAGCAACAGGACATACTGACGACGCTCAAACAGATTGATCCCATCTACGCGATATTCAATGTCAGCCGCCGCCAGGCGAGCAGGATCCAGCAACTGCGGCGCGAGGGCCTGGCCTTTGAAAGCTGGAGAGACTTCATCGTCCAGGTCAAGCTGGCCGATCGATCACTCTATACGAAGCCTGGCAGGCTGAATTACATCAGCGCCCAGATCGACTCCACCACCGACACTCTGGAATTCCGCGCTGTGTTTCCCAACCCGTTTGGGAAACTGGCTCAGATTGCTCTCGTCCCCGGTCAGTACGTGCCGGTTATCCTGACCGTCGGCGAAGACCCCAACACTTTATTGGTTCCGGGCCCCGCCCTGGTGGAAAGCCAGGTCGGCACCCAGGTTTACGTGGTCAACAAGGACAACAAGGTTGAAAGCCGCACGGTGGAAGTCGGACAAGCCTATAAACAGCAATGGATCATCAAGAAAGGTCTCAAAAAAGGCGAGCGGGTCATCTATGACGGCCTGCAGAAAGTGCGCCCGGGCTTGATCGTGAACATCAAGGACAAGGCTTCGCCCGCGCAAAAAAGCGGGTGAAGCGCCACCCATGGAAATTGGGGTCAGAGAGCAATATTTTCTAATTTAGCCAGCGTGGCGCATAATGCTAAATACACATGTTGCATTATCAAAGAATGAGCTAACCTTAGCATTATCCTGTCGTTCGCGGCGCGCGCTTGAAAACGACTCACGACGCGATTACACATCCCGACCAGGTCGCCGATGCGACGTTCCAGCACCTTTCGTGCTGTAGACTGTCTTTGCCCACATGGCACCCGGGCGTGAGATTCGCTAACCACACCTCGTTAACGGTGGGGTGTTTCGTTTCTGGTTTGATATGAATGGATTAGTACGATGCAATCAATAG
>Ga0316198_10001123_pt1 | contig 15457 bp, 12 predicted proteins | sample OudBieAanoxic_MG_FD_204935 | JGI IMG/M metagenome (GOLD analysis project Ga0316198, IMG submission 204935) | Coastal sediment microbial communities from Oude Bieten Haven, Netherlands - site A anoxic | ecosystem: Environmental > Aquatic > Marine > Coastal > Sediment | place: Netherlands...
CTTCGATGGCGTGGTGCGGTTCGTCGTTCAGCGCCTTCCAGATCGCATCGATCGGGTGTTCGGTGACCATCACCCCCCAGACGGTCTTCCCGTCCTTGGCGGCAAAGGCCTGTCCCGGCTTGGCCGCTGCCTTTTCGTACAGATCGGTCGGTGGTGGCGAATGGAATACGGCCGTGCGTGATCCCCGTTCGGGGTGAATCGATTTCAGGTGATCGAGGACGTCGTCTTTCCCAGGGCAGCCGACGTTCTCCGCCCACACGACCGGCGCGAAGGCCAGACATGCAGTCAGGAGAATGGTCAGGCGGCGTCCGAACATGCGCAGTTTCCTCAAGATCACCTTAGCGTAGCATGCAACGATCGGCGAGACCGGCCCGCATCAGATTGCGGCGACACAGTCGATCTCGACCCGTGCGCCTTCGACGACCAGTGCCTTGATCACGACCGTCGATCGCGCGGGCGGCTGTTCGGGAAAGTACTCGCCGAAGAGGGCGTTCATCGTCTTGAAGTCGCCGGCGTCGGTCAGAAAACAGGTGCACTTGAGCACGCGGTCCATGCTAGAACCCGCGGCCTCGACCTTCCTCTTCATGCTCTCGAAAACGTTGCGGCACTCGGCCTCGAACTCCGCGGGCAGTTTTCGCGTGCCCGGCTCGACTCCGATCGAACCCGAGACGTAGACCGTCCGGTCGAGCGTGACCGAACTGGAGAACGGACGGTTCGGTGCCGGAAGTGTCCGACGCTCGCCTGCGGCGGTCGTCTTCGCCGAAGCACCCACCGTTCCGGCGGCCACGGCCACCGCGGGAGCGATCACGACCGCCTGCCCCAGAAACTCTCGCCTGCTCTTCGACTTCCCGCTCGCCATGCGCGATCCTCCTCGTTGTGGCGTCGTCACCCGTCGGCGCCCGCGGTCACCCGCCGTCGCCGAGAAAGCGCTTCAGTTCGACCCACAGTCTCTTTCCCGCGTCGGGGTGATTCGCGATCACGTTGACCGTCTCGCCGGGGTCTTTCGACAGGTCGAACAGACCCACGTTGCCAGTATCGATGTCGAGGTGCAACTTGAACCGGTCGTCGCGCACGGCACGGTAAGGGCCGACGGGGACGACTCCCGGCCCGGGCGGGGGGAAGACCACGTCCGCCTCGAAGTACAGCAAGCGGGAGGTCCACTCGGCCGCCGCGGGCTGGCGCCACAAACCGCCGACGGAGACCCCGTCGAGGCCGTCCGGAACCGGCTGTCCGAGTTGCGTCAGGCTGGTCGGCATGACGTCGATCAACGACACGGGAGCCGACACGCGCTTGCCGGCGGGCACACCGGGTCCACGGAAGATCAAGGGGACGCGAACGATCTCCTGAAATTGAGTGTGACCGTGCAGCACGCTGCCGTGCTCTAGAAACTCCTCCCCGTGGTCCGACAGCACGACCAGCAGACTGTCGTCGAGCAGACCGTCGTTCCCGAGAAACCCGAACAGGCGGGCCAACTGATCGTCGATCTGCCGGACCCCCGCGTCGTAAAGATCCAGCAGGTGCGCGGCATCCTGTTTGTCCAGGTCGAACTGTCCGGCAGCGAACCGGTAGAGCTGTTGGGTCGTGCCGTCTGCGAAGCCGTCGTAGGGCCGCACGAAGATCTTTTCGTACTTCGGCAACGAGAGGTAGTCGCTGTGCACGTCCATGTAGTGCACCAAGGCAAAGACCGGCTTGTCGCGGTCGCGTTTGCGCAACATTTCGATCGCCGGCGCGGTGACCGGGGAGCTCTTGCGGTCCCCCTGCACGAACGGGACGTACTTCAACTGCTGGAACCCGCGTTCGAGGCCGTTCTGGTTCAACAGCATGCTGTTGACGACGGCGAGGGTCTGAAATCCGCGGCCGGCCAGGTGGGAGGCGAGGTGCACGACGTCGCTGTGCATCTTGCTGTCCATCGCCACGGCGCCGTTACGGCTCGGATAGAGACCCGTCAGCAGGGAAGCGTGGGACGGCTTGGTCCACGGGGAGGGCGCCGAGGCGTCGTCGAAGACCACGCCCTCGGCGGCGATGGCATCGATCGCCGGGGAGGTCGGCCGCTCGTTGCCGTAGCAACCGAGCCGATCGGCTCGCAGCGTGTCGATCGAGACGATGATCAGGTTGCGCGGCTTCGCCGGGGCGCCATCGGCGCCGAGCATCGAGGATCCAGCACACGCCGCGACCATCAAGAGGATGGCCGCGATGGAGAATCGTCCTACCTGCACGTCATGTCCGTCGCATCGGCTGAAGTTTGAAGTAGGTCAGTGTACGCCACAACCATTCGGCCGGCCCGAAGCGGAAGTGACGCAGCCAGATGGGTGAGATCACCAGTTGAATGACCCAGATCGCCACGACGATTCCGAGTTGACCGACGCGCTCTACCCGTCCGTACAGACCCAGGCCGTGGCCGTAGAAGATCGTCGTGCACAGGATCGTCTGCAACAGATAGTTGGTCAGGGCCGTGCGGCCGACGGCGGCGAGCGAGTCTCTCAACCAACCGCCTGCCGAGACCCGGTAGACCCACATCACAAGCCCGATCCAGCCCAGGCTGACTCCGAGGCTTCCCCAGTAGTTGAACAGCGTGCCGTAGAAGAAGAAGTAGGCGGGATCCCAGTCGCTGGTGAACTGACGGTAGACGCCGTAGGCCACGAGCGGGAGGCCGAGCATCAGACCGACCGCGGTCATGCGTGCGTAGAACGTCTCGGAGCGGCGCGCCGTCAGCACGCCGAGCTTGTACAAGGCCATGCCGATCAGCATCATCCCCGCGGCGCGCCACATGCCCCAGATGAAGATGACGAACAGCTCCATCTGCAGGGCCATCGGCACGCGGTGCTTCATCTGTTCGAGCCAGCCCGACCGGTAGATCTCGAGTTCGGCCGCGATCTCATCCGGGCCAGGCTGCCTGGACGCGGCGAATTCCTGGAGTTGCTCCGGGGGCCAGTACGGCATCGACCAACCGAAGAACAGATACAGAAAGAAGGAGATGGATAGGACGAACAGTCCGATCGTCACCAGCCAGACGGGACGCACCTTGCGAAACAGGTAGACCCACAGCCCGCACACCCCATAAATGAAGAGAACGTCGCCGAACCAGAACAGGTGGGCGTGCAGCAGCCCGAAGACGATCAACCAGAACATCCGACGGTAGTGCAGTCCCGCCGGGCGCCGGCCCGATGCCTCGACTCGCGACGCCATCAGCACGATGCCCGCGCCGAACAGGATCGAGAAGACCGCCATGAACTTCTGGTCGAAGAAGATGTGCGAGACGAGCCAGACCACGTAGTTCGCCCCGGTCAAATCGCCGTAGGCGGTCGGGTTGAAGTAGGCCGCCTCGATCATGGAGAACGACTGGACGTTCATGACCAGGATGCCCAGCAGGGCCACGCCGCGCAGAACGTCCAGTGCGATGATGCGTTCAGGTGATGTCGTGGGCTCAACCTGCACGGCAATACCTCCGGATGGATCTTACACCCGGGCCTTCTTCTGCATGTCGATTCAGAGCGCCAGACGTCGCCTAGGGGGCGCTCGCTCCACCGAGCTTCTCGAGCGCGTCCGTCACGCGTTCCGACAGTTGCGCGTCGAGTTTCTGCGACTGGAGCTCGATGAGGATCTTCCTGGCGTTGTCCATCTGGCCACCATTGGCCAGCGCAACGGCGTTTCGGTAGCTGTCGTAGTGGCCCAGACGGCGCACCTCGCCCTGCAGCACCTCCTTGTGCGCAGCGTCGGTGGTCTCCTCGATCATGTCATCGAGCAGCATGATCGCTTCGCGGAAGCGACCCTCGTGCCCCAGCTTACCGACGTAGCTGTGCTTGGCCAGCGATACCGCCGTGCGGGCCCGCCGAACCAGTTCGGTGTCGAGCGCCGTGTTCCGTAGCTCGGCCAGCAGTGCATCGGCTCCGTCGAAGTCACCGTTTCGAGCACCCAGCACGGCGAGGTGCGCGGTGATCTCCGGGTCGGTCGGGTCGAGGCGGCGAGCCTGCTCGAGCGCCACGATGCCGGGGACGATATCCCCGGCGTCGTAGACGTAGGTCGTCCCGACGGCGAGGTAGGCGTGGGCGAGCTTCGGGTCGAACTCGATCGCCCTCTGCGCCGCCTCGCGCGCACGGGCGAGTTGCGGATCGAGTTCGCTCCCCAGCGGCGTCTTGCCGGGATGGCTTCGTTGGTACGCGATGATCAAGGCGTCGGCGCGCTTGAGATAGATCGTGGCGTCCTTTGGTGACAGGGCCACTGCCTTGGAGAACCACTCGGCGGCCTGAGGCTGCTGGCCGGATAACTCGTCGGCGAAGCTGAGACCGATCATGGCCCCGACCCGGCCAGGATCGAGCGCGAGCGCCGCCCGGAAGTGCTCCGAGGCTGCGGCCTGGTTGTCGTGTACGAAGCTCTGCAGTTCGCCCAGGCGGGTCAGTAGATCCGCCCTGTCCGCCGGCTTACCCTGTCCGCCGGTCTTCGTCGAGGTCTCTGCGATTGGCACGGTGTTGAACGCGAAACTCTTCTTCGTTCCGTACACGGTCAGCCGATCGGTCAGCTCGCGCTTCGAGACTCCGAGCGCCTCCAGCAACGAACGGTCGTACGGCGCATCGGTGGATCGCAATTCGAGCAGGCTCCTCACGGACAATGGCCCGGCCCCGGCGTCGTGAAGCAAGTAGTGGGCAAGCAGCCACGACCCGGCATAGAACGGCCCCGCGCGTTCGATCTCGCTGAATTTCACCGATTCGGACGTCGCGTTCAACAAGACGTATGCCGTCGGCGCCTCGTTGGTCAGCAGCCAATCCACGTGGCTCTGGGGCGCAAAGCCGACCCGGGCACTGCCGTCCTGGATCGTCAAAGTGCTGAAGTACTCCGCCAACCCCTCGTGAACCCAGATCGGAAGGCCGGGGAACCGTTGGAACAGCAGTTGGTGAACATATTCGTGGTAGATCATCTGCCGGTAGGACCGACCCGGCGTGGCGTCGATGGCGATCGTCAGCCCGTACGGCGTGCTGGCGCAGAACCCGGAGGCGGCCGTGGTGTCGCCCGACGGAGTGCGCAGATTGTAGGGTCCGTACGAGTCGGTGCTACCAAAGACGAAGACCGTCGTCTCTGCCGCACCTTCGATGGACGGACCGGGGATGAGCTGATCGAGCACGGTACGGAACTGTTCGAGTGCAACGACGACGTCGCCCGTGCGGTCTTCGGAAGCGCTGCTGAACCAATGGAAATGTTCCGACCGCACCTCGACCCAGGTCGACTCCTCGGGCGGAAGGGCTCGAGCCGACGACGTGGCGGCCAAAAACAGCAACAGACCGATTCGCAGGAGAGAACGGTTCATGAGAAAGGTCATCAGTTCGTGGAATAGCATTCATCGATTGTAACGCGGACCCTGCCTTCTGACCGCCACACTCTTGGTCCTCAGCGGCCGGCAGCCACGGCCACCAGTTCCTTGCCGACCCCGCTCTCGCCGGTGACCAACACGCTGCAGTCGATTTTGGCCGCGCGACGGACGAACTCCCGGACCTCGATGCCCCGAGCTTCGGTATTCCTTTGCTGAGGGGTCGGATGCGTCGCGGCGGGCCGGGACCCAGGGTTTTCGACCAGAGCGTCAAGCGCCTGAGGATCACGACACCCGAGCGTCGAACGACCGGCTATCCGTCAACGATTCCACCCTCTCGGTTTGAGCTCAGGTTACCCCCAAGCAAGTGACCCGGCAAACAGAAAAGAGGACCGCCAATGTAATCTGGCTCGCGGGGCCGACGGGTGGGAACGTTCATCGGCTAGAATGCGAACACCTTTTTGTGAAGGAGCCACCGCGATGTTTGCCGACGACGACTTTGTTGACGACCGAGACAACGAAGAGCCACTCGAAGAGGAAGACTTCGAGCAAATGCTGGAGGCATCCCTCGAGCCTCAGATCTTCACCGAGGGCCAGATGGTCGAGGGAACCGTCGTCTCCATCGGCCGGGAAGTGGCTTTCATCGACGTCGGAGGAAAAGGCGAAGCGACGATGGAGATCGAGGAGCTGGCCGACGCCGACGGCGATATCGACGTGCAACCAGGCGACATCGTGCAGGGCGTCGTCGTCTCGACGCGCGGCGGCCTGAGACTGTCCCACAAGCTCGCCCGCAGCGCCGCGACGCGCCAGCAGTTGCAGGACGCCTACCGGGCCGGCCTACCCGTCGAAGGACGCATCGAGAAATCGATCAAGGGTGGCTTCGAGGTCCGGATGGGCGGGCAACGCGCGTTCTGTCCGATCTCACAGATCGATACCGTCTTCACCTCCGACCCGACGATTCACGAAGGTCAGGTCTACACTTTTCGTATCATCGAATACAAGGGAGAGGGCAAGGACCTGGTCGTGTCGAGGCGAGCGTTGCTCGAGGAAGAAGAGCGCGAGCGAGCGGACGAGATCCGCAGCGCCGCCGTTGCCGGCGCCGTCCTGCCCGGCCGTGTCGTATCGATCCGGCCCTACGGCGCCTTCGTTGATCTCGGCGGCGGCATCCAGGGCTTGCTGCACGTTTCCGAGATGGGCTGGTCGCGCGTGTCCGATCCCAGCACGATCGTTCAACCCGGCGACGAGATCACGGTCAAGGTCCTCAGCGTCGACGAAGAGCAGGGCAAGATCTCGCTCGGCCTGAAGCAACTTCAGGCCGACCCCTGGTCGTCGGCAGAAGATACTTACGAGGTAGGCCAGGTGTTGAAGGGACAGGTCACCCGGGTGACAGAGTTCGGCGCGTTCGTCGAACTCGAGCCGGGAATCGAAGCCCTGGCTCACGTCTCGACCTTTCCTCCCAGAGGCAAACGTGATGCGTGGCGCGAAACGGTCCCGCCGGGTGCGGCGGTCGCCGTCGAGGTCCTCAGCTTCGACTCCGAGCGCAAACGGATCGGCGTCGCCGTGGTCGACGAAGAAAACGTCAGTTCGGCTGCACGCTCGGCCCGGGTCTCGATCGAGCCGGGCGTTCGCGTGATCGGCAAGGTCGAGCGGCACGAGAACTACGGGGTCTTCGTCTTCCTCGCCCCGGGACGGACCGGACTCGTGCCCATGGCCGAGACTGGCGTCGAGCGAGAGGGCGACCTTCGTAAGACCTTTCCGGTGGGGAGCGACCTGGAGGTGATGGTTCTCGAGGTCGATGACACCGGCCGCCGGATCCGCTTGAGCTGCAAGGCGGTACACGAGGCCGATCAGAAGAGCGAAGCACGCGACTATGCGAAGAAGCAGGACGACCGGAAGACGGAGGGCTTCGGTTCGCTGGCCGACAAGTTCCGGAGCGCGATGAAGCCGCGGAAGGACTAGGGGATGCGGGAATCGGGCACGCCCCCCGTTCAACCCCTTGCCTGGGGGCTCGTGCTGATTCCCGCCGTCATCCAGTTCTTGTTGCATGTACTGACCAACGGCAACTACGGGATTTTCCGCGACGAGTACTACTACCTGGCCTGCGCCGATAGGCTCGCGTGGGGCTACGTCGATCAGCCCCCGCTGTCGATCTGGATCCTGGCGGCATGGAAGGCCGTCTTCGGCGCATCGATCCATTCGATCCGCCTGTTGCCGGCGCTCTCGGGGTCGGTTCTGATCGTGCTGACCGGTGCGGTGGCGGCCCGCCTCGGCGGCGGTCGCTGGGCCCAGTTGTTCTCCGCAGTGGCCTCGGGAATCGGCGCTGCGGGACTGGTGCTTTGCGGTTTCTACTCCATGAACAGTTACGACTTTCTGGTCTGGACCGGCGCCTACTACCTGCTGGTCCGTATCGCACGCACGGGCGACGGCGCCGCATGGCCCTGGATGGGTTTACTGCTTGGCCTCGGACTGTTCAACAAGATTGGCGTGCTGGTATTCGGTGCTGCACTGGCGGCCGGCCTGATCGCGACGAAACACCGGCGACACCTCGCCGACTGGCGCCTGTGGGCCGCGGGGGCGTTGGCCTTGCTGTTCGTGCTGCCCTACGTGTTGTGGAACGTGGGTCACGACTGGGCGACGCTGGAATTCATCGAGAATGCCAAGCGGTACAAGATTGCCAGCATCTCCCCCGTCGGCTTTCTCGCGGAAAACATCCTCGAAGCCAACCCATTGACGTTCCCGCTGTGGATCGGCGGATTGGCCTGGCTGCTTTTCGCACGATCGGCCCGCACGTTTCGAATCATCGGGGTGATGGTCGTCCTGACCTGGGTGTGTCTGGTGCTCCAGAAGAGCAAGCCCTATTACTTCGCCTCGTCGGCCCCCGTGTTGATGGCCGCCGGGGGCGTGGCCTGGGAACAGTGGACCGATGGGCGACGGTGGCGCTGGGCGCGGTGGACCGTGCTGGCCACGCTGCTGGTCGGGATGGTGGTGTTCCTGCCGATCGCCATTCCGGTGTTGTCGCCGGCGAGCCTGGACGCCTATCAGAAGCGATTGGGCATCGCCCCCAACACCGGAGAGGTCAATGTCGCGGGCCAGCTGCCACAGTACTTCTCCGACCGATTCGGGTGGGAGGAACTGGCCCGGACCGTCTCCGAGGTTTACCTCGATCTTCCGCAAGACGAGCAGCTGCGAGCCGTCGTACTGGGCCAGAACTACGGCCAGTCGGGCGCGCTCGAGTACTGGTCCCGGCGGTACGAGTTGCCGCCGGTCTACGGGTACCACAACAACTACTGGATCTGGGGCCCGCCCGACGTCGACGAAGGCGTGGTGGTGATCGCCGTCAACCTGGACCGCGAACTGCTGGAACAGGAGTTCGACGAGGTGGTCGATGCCGGGGTGGCGGAGACGCCGTGGGCGCGGGAGTCGCACATGACGGTCAGGATCTGTCGTGGGCTGAAGCGGCCGATCCACGACGTCTGGGACGAGATCCGGCTGTTCATCTGAACCCGGTCCGGTTCTGTTCCGGCCGAACGATCGACGGCCTCAATCCTGGATTTTTGGCACGCCCGGCGGCACGCCCGTATTCTTCCAGTCGTGGAGGTGCGCGATGAGAGTCTCTCCGACCACGCGGTTCCTGGTCTCGTTGTTCCTCGCGATACTCGTCGGCGGCATCGCCTCGGCCGATCCTGCCGTCGATCGCCTGTTCGTGCTGGTCTCCCCGCCCGACATCGCAGGTCCGTCCACGATCGTCGCCTTCGACGTCGGGTCGGACGGCGTACCGGTTCAAGCAGAATCCTATTCCACGGGAGGAACCGGCCTGCGTCAGAACTCACCTCAGGGGGTCGTCACGGACGCCGGCGGCCGCTTCTTGTTCGCCGCCAACAACGAATCCCATGACATCGCGGTCTTCGCGATCAGACCGGACGGAACGCTCGCGGCCGTCGAGGGATCACCGTTCGCCGTCGGAGTAGGCCCGTTCACCTATTCGCCGGTCTACCTTGCGGTCACCCCGGACGCGTCGTTCTTGTACGCGGCGGCGCAGGGCGCACTGGTCGCGTTCGAGATCGGCGACACCGGAGCGCTCGATCCGATCCAGTCGCTGCCGGAAACCATGGCGGAGATCGCCACGTCTCCTCAGGGCGACCACCTCTACGCTGCCGGTCTCTACACCTCGGCCGTCCATGCATATCGAATCACTTCGGCGGGCCTGCTGGAGGAACTCGACGACTCCCCGTTCGCCTACGACGCCGATCGCCCGTACCAGGTGGTCGTCTCTTCCGATGGATTCCGCGTGTGGGTGCTCGACCTGGACACCGGCATCGCCGCCTTCGACGTAGGCGGCGACGGGTCCTTGCTCCTTTCGGGGCAGACAGCGACCGAGACCTTTGCGACCGCGTTGGAGTCGGCGGCCAACGATGCGTTCCTTTACGCTGCTCCTCCGTTCGAACCGGCGGTGCTCGGCTTTGAGTCATCCCAGGCCGCACCTGTCGCCCTGCCTTCATCGCCGTTTCCCGCCGAATACACCGGCATCGAGTTGCTCGCATCTCCCGACGGCTCTCGCCTGTACCAGATCACCGCCGACCTTGCGAGCATCCTGCCGATGGACATCGAGACCAACGGCGAGCTCACGCCCATCGGCCCACCCGTCGCCGTGGACACGGGCGACGACTCCGTTCCCAACGGAGCGACCTACTTCACTCGCAGAGCCCCCGAAATCGCGATCGACGTGCGCCCCGGAAGCGATAGGAACCCGATCCAGCTTCGCTCGCGCGGCGTCATACCGGTGGCGATCCTGGGCAGCGCCGCCTTCGACGTGGCCGACGTCGATCAGGCGTCCGTTCGGTTCGGTCCGGCAGGCGCAGTTCCCGGCCACCGCCTACCCCACCGGCTGGTGGACATCGACGGGGACGGGGATCTCGACGTCGTGCTGCACTTCAGGACCGAAGCGACTGGATTCGACTGCGGCGACACCACGGCCGATCTGGTGGGGCTGACCTTCGACGGGGACGAATTCGGCGGCAGCGATGCGATCGACGTCCTGGGCTGCGACGGCCGAGGGTCGCGCGCCACCGGTCTTCAGCGCACCCGACCGCAACGATAACGGCAGACCTTCCCGTTCCTCGCTTGGAGGCGCCTGCTCCAGGCACTATGATTCCCTCCTTCGCTCTGCGGAACTGTGTTCCGCAGAGCTTCGGAGGACAGGGCCCTTGGTTGAACAACAGTGTGTCCTTGTTACCGGGTTGGGGCATAGCGCCACTCGTTTGCTGGTCCAGTTGCTGAGCCGTCACCCCGATGTGTCGGTCCCGCTCGGTCAGCTCGATCCCGTCCAGGAATTTCGCCCATTGCACATGTGGTTCGTCCAGGCGATGGATCGGACTCCGCTTTACTCCCCCGACTACTGGATCGACGAGGACGAGTTGAGGGTGGTCCTGCGCGCCTACGAACTGAACGTGGATCCGGCCAAGCCGTACTTCGTGATCAAGCAGCCCTACTACCCGCTGTACTACCTGGAGTTCTTCGCGCGGGAGTATCCGGGACGACTGCACCTGATCTACACAGAGCGGCCGATCGAGAAGGTGATTCGGTCGTGGCAGCGCGATCAGGGCGACTATTTCTTTTTCGAAGGGCCCGAGCTTCTGCGTCAGGCCAAGAAGCTGCACCCGGACGACCGGGCGAGATTCCTGACGGATCTGGCCACCCACGACTCGACGGAGTACCTGAAGGCCGTCGAACGACACAGTCTGGCCCTTCGAGACGACTGGAACGTTCGACATCCGGACCGGCCGTTCACGACCGTGGACATGGAGCGCCTGTCGCGGGAGCCGGACTACCTGCGCGAGATCCTGGATGGGATCGCCCTCTCGACCGATCCGGTCGAACAGATGCTCGAGATCGTCGATCGCGATCGTCTGATCAAGGGCAAGCAACGGCGCGGCAAATCGGTCCTGCGGGAGATCACACCGCCCGCGTTGTGGCAACTGGGGCGCCGACTGCTCGGCAGAGACTCGACCTAGCCGTCTCGCTCGAACAGCAGGGTTCGGATGTCGGGGCGCTGGCGACGGACGCGACGCACGATCTCGTGGCGCAGGCCGCTCTTGTAGACCGGGCGTTCGTCACGCAGCATGAAGCCGTTTTCTGCCATCCGCGCAACGATCTCGCCATGCGGGAGAAAAATGCGTGGCGTCTCGACCTGGTACTGCGTGGACAGCGTTAACCGGGCTTTCTTCGCCAGGATCATCGGTACGCGGTGCAATACCACGTAGCGCCGTGCAACCCGACAGATCTCCGAGATCGCCTTCGCGTATTCCGGAATGTGCTCGATCGCTCCGGAGAGCATCACGCAGTCGAACCCACGATCGGCGAGGGACATCTGGCACGCGTTCTCGACGAGAAACGTGCGGTCGGGGTAGCGGCGTCTGGCCTCGGCGATCATCGCCGCCGAGTAGTCGCTTCCGGTGTAGGTCGCTTCGGGCTTGGCGCGTTGGATCACCTCGGAGTAGTAACCGGATGCGCAGGCCGCGTCGAGGATCGACAACTCACCTTCGGGAATTTTTTCCAGGGACTGGATCAAGGCCGAGAACACCGGATCGACGATACCGTTGCGCAGGTTTCCGAGCTGGATGTCGACGATCCGTCCTTGCTGTTGCGGGATGCTCTCGTCCTGCCAGGCCCCCGAGTACCGTCGCAACTCCTCGGGGTCGGCGTCCCGGTGGGGTCCGTCGGTCGATTGCAGCTTTCCGTAGGTCTCGTTGACGTCCGTCACCGGGTATCTCCCTTGCACCAGCGTAGCGGAATATGGCCGGTCGGGCCGACCCGAGCAAGTCCCTACTGGACGTATCCGAGGGAACGCAGCCGCTCGAGGGCCTCTTCGCTGAGTTCCTCGTCCGAGAGTTCCTCGCTGTACTCGTATTCCTTGCCGAGGTCGGCCAGATAGTCTTCCAGGGCCTCCTGCATGCGCCAGAATTGATCGGGCTGCAGTGCCTGCACGTCCGCCGTCTCGCCGGGGTCCCTGACCAGGTCGAACAGCATCAAGCCCTCGGGCACGAACTTCGCCACGAGCCGGCTCCCCTGCTGCGCTTGCGTGATACGCACGAGCTTGAAGGTCGAACTGCGCACGATCTCGCCGTTGTAGCACTGCGAGAAGGCGAACTCGGGTAGATCGTCCGCGTCGTGGATCAGATCGATGCCATCGAAATCGTCGGGAATCGGCAGTCCGGCGAGTCCCAGCAGTGTCGGCCCGATGTCGAAGATCCGCCCCTGGACGTCCGTGTCGGCCTGGGAACTGTCGCTCGTCGGGTCGTGGATCACGAGGAAATTCTTGACCACCTCGTCGAAGGGGTTCAGCCCGTGCGTCGCCGAGAACCTCTCAAGCAACTCCATGCCGTGGTCGGTGGAAACGGCGACGATCGTGTCGTCGAGCACGCCGCGCTGACGAAGGCCATCGAGCAAGCGGCCGATCTGCTCGTCGGCGAAGTGGATCGCTCCGTCGTACTTGGCGATCAGGTTGCGCCGCTTGGCTTCGTCGACGGCCGCGAGTTGCTCGTCCGTCGGGATCTCGGTGCACTTGAAGAACAGCTCTGCCGGCTCATCGCCCTCGAGCCACGGCGAGTCGTGGATCCACGGAGGATGAGGTTCTTCGAGGTGCAGGTAGGCGAAGAACGGGCGCTCGTCGGTGCGCCCGTGCAGGAAGTCCAGCGCTGCGTCGACGATGCGGTCCGCGCCGAGAAATTTCCCGGCGTCTCCGCCCATCTGCGAGGCGAAATCCTCGTAACGATTGAAGCCCTGGTCGTACTGCATCTCGGCCAGGATGTGCGGCGTCGCGACGAAGCCGGCGGTGTCGTAGCCCTGGGCCCAGAACGCCTCGGCCAGCGTCAGGAAACGCTCGTTGAGCACCCCTCCGTGGCTCATGATCTGATGGTGGCGGTAGCCTTGCGACACGTACAGTGAGGTCAGGGACGCCTTGGTCGAACACCCGGTCGGCACCATCTCCCTGAAGACCGTTCCCCGCTGTGCCAGCAAGTCGATGTTGGGCGAGGTCTGCCGGTCATAGCCGTTGAACGACAGGTGGTCCTGGCGCAGCGCATCCAGCGTGATCAGCAGCACGTTCTTTTCGGACCGCGGGGCGGGCTGCTGCGCTTCGCCGCAGGCGCAGGTCGCCAGCGCGAGCACGACGAGCGATCCCACCGCGGTTCCTACCAGCCGTTCGCGCATCATCGCGCGGAATCCTAGCACAGGCCGATCTTGCAGGTTTCGCCCCGCAGCGGGTAAGCTGATCAGCGCATCACCGAGTAAGGAGACGAATCCATGAAGCGCTTGGTCACGATCGTCGGTCTGTGTGTCACGCTACTGCTCTGTGGGTCGGTCCAGGCGGCCGACTCGGGGGCTTCGACGCTTTACCGAATCGTCGAAAACAAAGAAGTTCGGGTCGGCATGTCCGGCAGCCAGCCCCCGTTCGTCATGAAGGACCGCAAGGGCAACCTCGTAGGCTTCGAGGTCGACATGGCCCAGGCGCTCGCCGACGCGATGGGCGCAAAGCTGACGATCGTCCAGAAACCGTTCGCACAGCTGCTCCCGGCTCTCGAGCACGGCGACGTGGATCTGGTGATGTCCGGCATGACCATGACGGCCGAGCGCAGCCTTAGCTTCACCTTCGTCGGCCCGTACTACGTGTCGGGCAAATCGGTGCTGACCCAGGACCAGACCCTGGCCCGGGTCGAGAGGACCACCGAGCTCAACCAGGAGAGCCTGACGCTCGTCGCACTGGATGGATCGACCAGCCAGCTTTACGTCCAGAGCGATCTGCCCAAGGCGACATTGCTGACCGCTCCGGACTACGCTGGAGCCGTCAAGATGGTTCTGAACGGCAAGGCCCGGGCGATGGTCGCCGACCTCCCGGCCTGCGTCGTGACCATGCTGCGCTATCCGGACACGGGCCTGACCACTTCGTCGGCCCTGCTGACACTGGAGCCGATCGGCGTCGCCATGCCGCTCGACGATCCGGTTCTCGAAAAGTACATCACCAACATTCTCGAGGCCGTGGAAGCCACCGGTCAGATCGATGAGTTGAAGAAGTACTGGTTCGAGGGAGCGCGCTGGCTGGCGATGATGCCCGAGTAGCCCGCGCGGGGCGGCTTCACTCCGGTCACGCCCGTTGTAGCCATTTCGGGGGCAAGGCCCCGCACTTCTCGAAGACGCGAGCGGTGTAAGGACGCAGCACCGGGTGTCTGTCGAGCCGTTCGAGGATCTGAGGCATCGAGTCGCGCCAGCCGATCTGCGCCAACATACCTGCCGCCGCCAGATCCCCGCGAGCAGGCATCTCGCGACCCTGCAGGAACGGGCCGCCCTCCAGACCGTCCGCCAGCATCGCAAACGCGCGCTCGACGTTTCGATGCACGGCCGACTCTTCCTTGCCGCCGATCCCGTGCAGGTTCGCCCTGCGGCGTGCGCCGGGAAGGTACTGGTAGCGGACGCCCAGTTTCATGTACCAGGGCGCCTTTCGAAACATCGCGTCGATCGTGCGGTCGGCGTTGGCGATCCAACGAAGGTAGAAGCCGACGAAGTACATGTGGTCGTTGACGAAGTGTTCCCACAACCGGTCTCGGATCGCCTGCTGTGGGTCCGCGGGAGCCAGTCCCGAATCCGGGTACTTGGCCTCGAGCGCGTCCATGATGTCGACCGAGTCGGGGATCAGGCGCCCGTCGATTTCGACCACCGGCAATCGGCCCGTCTTGCTGAGTTTCTTCGCCTTGCTCGAACTGTAGAGATCGACCACGTCGTGATCGGCGCCGATGAGGCGCAGTGCCAGGTAGACCTTGACGCAGGGTGGGGAGACGGACGGCAGATCCGGACTTCCGGGATACTGGTACAGAACGATACTCTTCACTGAACGTAACCCAGGCTTCGCAGATGCTCGAGAGTCTCGGGGTCGACTCCCTCCTCCCCTTCCACGTCCCCGGAAAGGCCGCTGATCATCGCGGCGCGAGTCTGGATCGCGCCCGTCAATAGCGCGCGCGAACGGTCCCCCATTTCGGCGGCGAGGTCGTCCTGCTCTTCGGGGTCGGCGGCCAGGTCAAAGACCAACGCCTTTTCCCCGCTGACGATCAGCTTGTAGTTGTCCTGCAGGAAGGCCCACGCGTCTCCCGATTCGACCAGGGCGTGGCC
>Ga0316198_10001124_pt1 | contig 15456 bp, 14 predicted proteins | sample OudBieAanoxic_MG_FD_204935 | JGI IMG/M metagenome (GOLD analysis project Ga0316198, IMG submission 204935) | Coastal sediment microbial communities from Oude Bieten Haven, Netherlands - site A anoxic | ecosystem: Environmental > Aquatic > Marine > Coastal > Sediment | place: Netherlands...
GTGGGGCAGAAAAGCCTGTCACGGCGAATAACGAAACGCAAACGGAATGGAACTATGACAGAATCCTCCATCTTTACCTCCGGGAACAGTCAGCAGTCGAAACCCGGCATGAAGAAGCAGCCGGCCGAAAGCCGCGGAGCACTTGCTTTCAACCCGCTTCACCCGTCGATGGAACTGCCACCCGAGCAGCTCATCCGTTTGCTTGGCATGGAAAGCAAGAAAACGCGTAAACACATGAAAGTCCAGCGTTCGGCCACCAAGCAGACAGAACAGCCTGCGGTCAAAAAGGAAAAAGTACAGCAATCAACGGATGAACAACATTCGCACCGCGCCACTGAGGAAAATGAATTACAGATTTCTCAGGAGTTACAGCAGCCAGCCCCAATCGCTGACCAACAAAATCAGCAACAAAAACCCGGGCAGCAAACGCCGGAACCACAGCCGGTGGCCATCGCACCACAGCCGGTGGCAGTCACACCCCAGCCGGTGGCCGTCGTACCCCACCCGATGGAGTACGAACGCAATACACCGCCCGTGTTCGAGAAACAAGGCCCCGGCTGGTTACTGCCGGCAATGGTCGTCGGTCTGGTGGCCGGCGTTACAGTGTCAGGCTTTCTGTTCTGGTTTCAGTCGCCGTCGGCGGTGAAACAAAAAGCACCCGCCCCTCTGGTATCGAGCGAATCCCGCCATCGGCAAATTCCGAAACAGCAACCGAACAGCCCGGCGGTAAAACGTCAGGCAACCCCAGACCGCGCGGAAACCGCCAAGGCCAAAGCACCAGCCAAAGCACCAACCAAAGCACCAGCCAAAGCACAGGCCAAAGCACCAGCCAAAGCACAGGCTAAAGCACAGGCTAAAGCACAGGCACAGGCGCCAGCGAAAACGCTGCCAAGCGTACATGATGCCAACTGGCAGGCGGCAATCGAGGCCGAGCAGCGGCGCCTGCGCAGTGACGCTGAGCAGCGCCTCAACGGGCAACTGACCAGGATAGAAGCCAGTCGCGAACTGGCAGAGTTACAGGGGCCGCCAGCCAGTGAGCTAACGCCTGCCACGCTGCCGGCAGCAGCCAAGGTTGCCCCACCTTCAACCCGGGAAGCCGCTGTTACCCCCCCGGAACCCGACACATCACCCGCTGTAACACCGGCTCAAGCTGTTGTCTCCGCGGACCCTGATGAGATATTCGAGACGTCGACAGGTTTGCCTGATAGCGCTGAACAGGCTCCCGCTCCTGAGCATGAACAGGGCAGCGTCGTATCTGATAGCGCAGTGTCTCTTGAAGCAAGCGCAACAACAGCGATGCCCGGATCGGACGAGGCGGACAGCGTGTCGGATACCAGCCCTGAGGGCGATCAGGTAATGGAAACCGGGCAAAACAGCGACGATTCTGCTGCGGAAAATCCGGCTTCATTCTGACGGCAACTAATCCGGCGGGGTCTGCAGACCATTGCTTTGTGCCTGTTCATAACGAAACAGCTCGGTGTAAAGCGGCCAGCCACTTTCATCAATGACGGTGACCGACCACTCACCGAACTGATCCGGCTCCAGTACATATTTTGAGTTCACCCGCCAGCGTGGCCCTTTCACCTCGAATGGCACCCGCGAAACCACCTGCCCCTGGTGCTCCCAACGATGGGTCACTGTGCGACCTTCCAGGTTGCCGAGTTCGGTGAAAAAGAACACCTCGACCTGCGGTGGTGACAACACCACAAGTTGATCAACGGGTTCACGACTATCGATTGCAGTCGTGAACTGGGCTCGCATCACACGCCATGCCGGGTTCGGTGAAACAGACTCTTCGGCGAATACCTGCATAGACAGACCGGCGACTGCTATCAGAAACCAGAATAAACGGTGCATCATCGACTCACTCCTTCATAGTTCTAGCCCGTGCGATGCGGGCAACTCAGATAATGCTTACTCGACATCTCTGTCAACCGACTTGCGGTACGCTGGAAAGCCTTTTCCAGCCGTGTACCCTTATAGAGCCGATCCGGTGTGGCATCGGCAGTCGCAAGAAGTTTGACGCCGTGATCATACAATGCGTCGATCAGATGTATAAAGCGTCGCGCCGCTTCATCGAGATCCTCGCCCATGCACGGCACGCCTTCGAGCAACAGTGCATGAAATTCGCGCGCCAGTTCAAGATAATCCCGCGCCGAACGCGGCTGCAAACATAGCTCGTTGAAATCGAACCAGACAATATCCTCTGCCAGCGCGTGCGCGTGCAGCTCCCGGCCATGCACCAGAACTGTCGCTTGACGTTGCATCTCTACGGGTGCGAGCTCACCCAGCACCTGTTCCAGCCACTCCCGAGCAGCCCTGCCGCGGGCCAGCTGATAGGTTCCGCTATGCTGCAACAACTCAAGCCTGAAGTCCTGCTTGCCCGCGATCTCGTACACCATCACGTTGTCCTGTAACAGATCGATAGCCGGAAGGAAACGATCGCGCTGCAGTCCGTCTTTGTACAAAGCCCGGGGGGCGATATTGGAGGTCGCGACCAGGGTAAGCTGGCGGGCGAACAGCGCTTCGAGCAAACCGGCCAGCAACATGGCGTCCGCTATATCGGTGACGTGAAATTCATCCAGACAAAGCACCCGGCAAGCACCCGCCAGCTGGTCCGCAACAACGAGCAAAGGATCAGGCGTCCTCGGCAAGGCATCCAGCGCTTCATGGATTTCCAGCATAAAGCGGTGAAAATGAACCCGTCGCTTTTCCCTGAACGGCAAACACTCGTAAAAACAATCCATGAGGTAAGTCTTGCCACGACCGGGCCCACCCCACAGGTAAAGCCCCTTGACCGGCGTCGCACGCTGCCCGAGCAGCCGTTTCCACAGCGGAAACGCGGGCGCTGGGGCGAGCAAGCCCTGATAAAGTGACTGCAGCATTGCCACAGCCTGTTGCTGGGCCACATCGTGATGAAAACCCTGGCGACCCAGATCTACCTGATAGCGCTGGCTCGGTGTCATACCCTCACAAATGTTTCACATTCAGACCCAGTTCCCGGCAACGCTGTTCACCGGCCTGGCTGCTGATGACCGCGATACTGGCCTGCGCCGGCGTGAGGTAAGTCTCTCCGACGCGCAGCAGATCCTGCAGGGTGACTTCCAGCACCCTTTGGCGGAAACGCTGGCGCTGTTCCGGCGTGCGGCCGAACAACGCGTTGTAAAACGCATCCTTGGCTTCCCCTGCCGGTGAACCTGGCTTGTCGATACTGCTGATCACGCCCAGTATCGCCTCCTCGACCAGTCGCCATTCGTGTTTTTCGTCCAACAACCAGCGAACGGATTCGTCGAAATCATCAAGAGTCTCCTCCAGCCTGGGATCACGGTAGGAAAAGAAGCGGAACACGGCGTTATCCGGATCGTGACTGGCGCCCCCACCATACGCGCCGCCCTGCTCACGAATCACTCTGTGCAAATAGCCATTGCGCAGGAAACCGGCAAGCACCGACAACGGCGCGGCATCGGGATGGCCCACCGCCACAGTCGGGTAAGCCTTGGCACAGAAATTCACCTGGGTACTGGTCAGCCACGCTTCGCGCACCTGTTGCTGTACCGGTGGCACGGAAAACGCGGAGAACCTCCGGCTTGAAGTCGGCGCTGTCGACCATGCCTGGTTCATATCCTGCTGCGCCTGCTCGCGGCACTCGGCTTCGCTGATCAACAGGAACCGGCGCGGCGCTGTACGGATCAGCTGATGTATAGCCGCAAATTGTTCGGCAAATGCCGTCAGCTTGTCCTCGTCCTGGAAACTGTCGTCCAGCGATTTGAGGTAATGAATACCAGCGAGCCCGCGTAAACGATGAGCCACGGCGGCGCCGGCACTGGCACCGGATGAAGCAGCAAGCATGGCCAGACCATGGCCATTGCCGGTCACGCTCTGTTCGCGCTGTGCACGCTGTTGCGCGATCAGTTCACGGATACGTTCCAGTTCGTCAAAACGTGGCGACTCCATGGTATCGGACATCAACCGGCTGAGTGCCGCCTGGTTTCGCGTCAATGCCTTTCCTGACAGGATGAAGTAGCCTTGCAGGCTCTGCACATTATCGACGGCACTGCGCATACTGCTGCTCGCATGAACACCACCGGACACACTGCTGTGCAGGGCCTGGGTTGCGAGGTAGTCACGACCACCACACCCCAGATTCGCCAGCGCATTGCTGTAATAGGGCAGTGTATCCAGCCATTCACCCTCCAGCTGCGGCAGATCCACAACCAGTTGCTGATAGACCAGACCATTGGTGCCCTGGGCATAATAGCTGGCATTACGCCCGGCTATTGTCCCGCTCTCGCCCTGGGCGATATGCATTTCGGCCGGAATGTCCTCCAGGCCCACCCTGGGCAGCAGATCGGGATCATCCGTCTGTTCCTGACGTGCCGCCAGTTCGAGCGCGCGGCGCGTAATGTTCTGCTTTTCTTCATCGGAAAGCCGCGATTTCATCTCCGCCAGCCGCTCCGCTTCGGCCTGATCCCGACGCGCGGATAGCTCGCTGTCCGGTACCATTGTCAAGCGCACGCGATGAGGATTGTCCAGCAGACGTTCGCGCACCAGCCCGCGAACATATTCTGGATCCTGAATATTGTTACGTAACTCATCAAGCACGGGATCAAGATTGAGCAGCGCCACCGGGTCGCCACGATGAATAGCGCTGGATAAACCTTCCAGAATCAGCTGTAAGCCATACGGGTAACCACCACCGGAGATCTCGCGCTGACTGAGTTCCAGTTGATGCAAAACAGCTTCCACCCGCTCCCTGGGGATACCCTGCTCGGCAACCTGCCGCAGCACGCCCAGCACCAGGGTCTCCAGCGCGTCTGCCCGGTCCGCTTCACTGCCCTCCAGACCACAGACAAAACTCATTTCACGGTTGGATGCTTCGAGTCCACACAATGGCGAGGGTGCATTGCCCAGATCGGTGGTTTCCAGTGCATAGCGCAACGGGGATGCACTGTCATCCAGCAAAATCCCTTCCAGCAGATGAGCTTCCAGCTGCTGTTTCAGGTCAGTACTGGGCCCCAGTAACCAGCCCATCACGATATGGGTTTTTTCCGCCGCCTCACCGGCTTCATCATAGGCATAACGCTCCTCGACACAGAATGGTGCCTGGTAGCGTTTTTCGTTTCCAACTTCAATATGAACATCGAGCTGCTCGAAGCGGGACAAGGCCCGTTCCTGCATGCGCGCCTGATGCTCGGCAGCCGGGATATTGCCGTAAGTCATGAAAACCGCATTGGACGGGTGATAGTGGGTTTTATAGAACGTCTTGAGTTCCTGGTAACTCAACTCAGGGATAACTTCGGGATCACCACCGCTGTTGTAGTGGTAGGTCGTGGTCGGAAACAGGTGCTTGGTCAAGGTCTGCCACAAGGTACTCACAGCCGAACTCATGGCGCCTTTCATTTCATTGAAAACCACGCCCTTGAACACCAGCTCGGATTCAGGTCGATCACTTTCGGCGAACTCCACACGGTGACCTTCCTGGGCGAAATCCAGTTCGTCCAGGGAGGCGAAGAACACTGCATCCAGGTAGACTTCCATCAGATTGTTGAAATCTTTTTTGTTCTGGCTGGCAAACGGATAAGCCGTCCAGTCACTGCTGGTAAAGGCATTCATAAAGGTATTCAGGGAACGCCGGATCATCATGAAAAAAGGATCCCTAACCGGGTAGTGTTCACTGCCACACAGCACCGTGTGTTCCAGAATATGGGCAACGCCGGTTGAGTCGACCGGCACGGTGCGCAACGCTACCAGGAACACGTTTTCCGGGTTATCCGTCGCCATGTGGTAATGTGGCACACCCGTGACACGATGCCGGTATTCCTCCACCACCAGCTTCAGGGATTCGATGCGTTCGCTGCGTACCCAGTCAAATGCCTCGTGGGCTTTTGCAGACATCTGATCCGGCGTCGCATCTCTGCCAACTGAGCTGCTCATAATGATATGTTTTCCTATGGCTGTGAAATGTGATCCGAATCGGATTGTAGCGCGCTGCATACACCTTTCGCCACGCCGGCGTAGTGTTTCAGGACATTACACCGGCACTTCGCGGTCAGTTTTCCCCGTTCGCGGACAACGGAATTTCTTTGGTCTCTTGCGCTGCCGGCGTATTGGATTGCCGCCTGACTGCTGCTGCGGCTAGAATGCGCGACATTTCTCCACAGGCAAATACCCTATGAAAATCGTCTCATTCAATACCAACGGCATTCGCGCTCGTCCACACCAGCTGCGGAAACTGGTGGATGACTATCAACCGGACATCATCGGCATCCAGGAAACCAAGGTTCAGGATCAGGACTTTCCACTGGCGATGATCGAAGATCTCGGCTACCAGGTCGCTTTCCACGGCCAGAAAGCTCACTACGGCGTGGCCATCCTGTCGCGGCAAACACCGCTGGTGGTCCACAAGGGCTTTCCCCATGATGATGACGATGCACAGCGACGCCTGATTACAGCAATCTTTCCGCTTGCCGATGGACGTTCCATAACGGTCCTGAACGGTTATTTCCCCCAGGGAGAAAGTCGCGACCATGCGCTTAAATTTACCGCCAAGAGGAAATTTTACCGTGATTTACTCGAACACCTGCAGCAGCATTACGACCCGCAACAAGCACTGATTGTCATGGGCGATATGAATGTGGCGCCACTGGATGTGGACATCGGCATTGGTGCCGATAACGCAAGACGCTGGTTAAAAACTGGAAAATGCAGCTTTCTGCCGGAAGAACGCGAGTGGCTGCAGCATCTGCTGGACTGGGGCCTGGTAGACACCTACCGCACACACTTCCCACAGATCGACAACGAATTCAGCTGGTTCGACTATCGCAGCCGCGGCTTTGAACGCGACCCCAAGCGCGGCCTGCGCATTGATCTGTTACTGGCGACCCAACCCCTTATCGACACCTGCACCGATGCCGGCATCTCCTATTCTGTGCGTGGCATGGAGAAACCGTCGGATCACTGCCCCATCTGGACAAGCTTCGACATCTCATGAAAAACTTGTTTTTTCATTATGTTATACATTACTATCCGCGACAGACGGGTCACAGTATAATCAGCTTATGAAAGCATGGCAGTTTCAAAACCCATGGATATTGCTCGTCATGCTGGCCCTGGGAGCCGCGTCTTCGTTTACCCAGGCCACGCTGGCCGACCCCACGGTGCATGATCCACGTCTGTTTGAGGATCCCCAGCCCCTGGTGGCGGCAAGAATCGATGAGCTTATACAGCGGCTGCGCGACAATGCCGAGCAGATACGCGAGGACAAGTCCATTGCCTACCAACTCAGCAATGAACTGATGGCACCGCATATCGACTTTCCGCGCATAACCCGGCTGGTGATCGGAAAATACTGGCGCACTGCCAGCCCGGCACAGCAGCAGCAGTTGATTAAAGAGGTCAAAGATCTGCTGATCCGCTCCTATGTCACGGCGATGAGCAGCTATGTCGACGACATCGTTGCGGTGGCGGAAAAGCAGGGTATCAAATACCTGCCGTCGCGCTACAAAAGCGGTGACAAGAAAGCCTCGGTACGCGCCACTATCGAGCTGGAAGGCGGACAAAAGGCCGATGTTCAGTACCAGCTGTATTACCGGGACGAATGGAAAATCTACGACATTCGGCTGGAAGGTATCAGCCTGGCGATCACCTACCGCACCAGCTTTGGCGAACAGATAAAGCGGGATGGCCTGGACAATCTGATTACTGAGCTGGCCAGTCGCAACCGCAAAGGTGAAGTGGAGCTTCCCAAATCACTCGAATAAATAGTTGGTCTGATTTATGCATTCTTTCTGTACAACATTTCCGCATACCGGAAGGACAGGAAAACATGCATATCGTAGATCGCTGCCGTGACCCTTATGGAAAACTGTCTGCCGCGCGCAGGGCATTGCTGAAACAACTGCTGAATGCGCCGGATCGCCTCAACTGGGAACGGGCCCGCGGACTGATAATCCGCGACATTCCCATTGTGACACTGGAATCGGCGGTCAGGTCTGTGCGCAGGAATACCGCCGCCGACAGGACCCCTGATCCCTTCACCCTGTACCGTGCATTACGTTTTGCCGTGGATTATGCATCGCGCGAAACAGAGTCCGATTGTAGTGGCATTTGCAGGTAGTATCCCCGCTCCTCAATCTGCTGCATGACCGCTACAACATCCGCCTGGGCAAGGCTGCGGTTTTCATCCAGCTCCAGATCCATGACCTTTTCAAGCACACCGAGCATCTGCCTCAGCCCATGCGGAACCCGCGCAAGATCATCCTCTTTTTTCACGAACAGGAAGTAGTCAAACTGCCTGAGGCTTTTGTAGACCACGCATTCCATCTGTAGCGACCGTTAATTTCTCACACCACTGGCACCGGCATGCTCTGATACCAGCGTCAGCAGCACATCTGCGGCCTGGCTGGCACCCGTTGCCCGGCAAGCCTTAACCACCAGTGATCGTGCCCGCACGACAGGATCGGTAAATTCACCGCTGTCCAGGCGGCCCGGTTCAACGGAGACAGCGGCGTTGCGGGCCTCCAGCCACTGCAACAAAACCGGCTCTTCAGGCCAGTCCGGACGGGGAATGTACATCAGGGGTGTCGCGTTCACAACGCACTCGGAAACAGTACCATAACCGCATTTCCCCAACACAGCATCGCAGCTGGCAACAAGATCGGTAAAGTCGAGTCCCGTTTGCTCCAGTGGACTGGCGTTCGGGTGCTGCACCTGCCAGCGCTCACTGACCAGCCAGTGAATGCCCTGGTCGACTGGCCAGTTTTCCAGTGCAAAGCGTGTTTCGACACCACCGGGTGCGACCAGCACCAGCGATGTCCCGGGGTCAAGCCCAAGTTGCCGCATCAGCTCATCACGCCGGCACTGCCCCTGTGCAGCGACAGGCCCGATTGACACCCTGTTATCGAGGAATGACATGGGCATGGAGGGTTCGGGACACAGGAAAACGCGCGCGCTCCGATAAGCCGACTCCATCTGCGCCAGAATCCCGTCGGCTTCCTTGCGATGAGTGAAATAATGGCGATAGATATCCGCCCAGTTCAGGGAGCACAGTGCAGCCGCTGGAATCGCCGCCTGTCTTGCGGCAGCCAGCGTCAGGTAGGGAACATCAGCCAGCACCAGGTCCGGCTCAAGCGACTCGAGTCTGCAGACCTCCTCATCCACACTTTGCTGCCAGTCCCGGTGCAGTTGTGCATAGGCCGCAGCACTGGCATCCAGGTCGATGTCCAGGGCAGAATTCATAACCAGGCCAAAATCAGCGGCCTGAGCCATGTACCTGAAACCGCCCTCGATACGCCCCCTTAAAAAGGCTTCGGGCAAGCTGGTCAGCAAGGTCACCTGTAACGCCGGAAGGCGCCTCCGCAATGCATTGATGACAGGTGCAACCTGTGCGGCATGACCAAAGCCATGCGGAGTAATGGCCACCAGGAGATGCACTAAAACAGACCGGCAGCTTGCTGATCCGCATGGTATGAAGAGCGCACCATCGGCCCACTGGCAACCTTGCTGAACCCCAGCTTCCTGGCTGTTTCACCCAGTGCCTCGAACTCGTCGGGATGGACAAAGCGATCGACTGGCAAATGATGCCTGCCGGGTTGCAGGTATTGCCCGAGAGTCAGCATCTCAACATGATGGGCACGCATGTCCTGCATGACCTGTTCGACTTCTGCAATGGTCTCGCCCAGCCCGAGCATCAACCCTGACTTGCTGGGAACCTCCGGATGTACCTGCTTGAACTGTTTCAACAGATCCAGTGACCATCGGTAATCCGATCCAGGGCGTACTTTCTTGTACAGCCGGGGTACCGTCTCCAGATTATGGTTGAATACATCCGGCGGCGCCTGGTGCAGGATTGTCAGTGCACGCTCCATACGCCCGCGAAAATCAGGCACCAGAATTTCGATCTGCGTTTGCGGATTGATAGCACGTACCGACTGTATACAGGCGGCAAAATGGCCCGCCCCGCCGTCGCGGAGATCGTCCCGATCCACTGATGTGATGACCACATAACTCAAGCCCATTGCTTCTATGGTTGCCGCGAGATTTTGCGGTTCATCCGCATCCAGCGGATCCGGGCGGCCATGGGCCACGTCACAGAACGGGCATCGGCGGGTACAGATATCGCCCATGATCATGAAGGTCGCCGTTCCATGCGCAAAACACTCGCCGAGATTCGGGCAGGAGGCCTCTTCACAGACGGTATACAACTGATTCTCACGCAGCACTTTTTTCAGCCGCTGTACAGCAGGACCGGTGGGTGATCTGGCACGAATCCACGCCGGTTTACGCAATGGTTTTTCAGTTGGCTCAATCTTGATCGGAATACGCGCCGTTTTGGCCTCACCACGTTGGTGTTTTATTCGTTTATCTGTCATCTAACAATCCATGCGCTGAATAGCCACACGACGATGCAGTACCGTTGGCAGCAGGGATGCTGCCGTCGAGCCTGCATGGACGTATTTCCGGCGAGTACTGCATCGTCCTGCGGCTATTCAGCGCATTCAATCTCATTTAAAAAACTGCCCGCTTCCATCCGAACGCACCGTATAGTCCAGCTGCGCCGCCAGATAAGGCAGCCAGCTGTCACCCACTTCGTCAACGGACAGTGCCATTCCGAGATCACTCAGCTGCGTCACCGCCAGGCCCTCATAACCGCAAGGATTGATTCTCGAGAACGGCTCCAGATCCATATCCACGTTAAACGCCAGACCGTGATAACTGCAACCGCGCCTGACCCTCAATCCCAGCGCAGCGATCTTGGCACCATCCACATACACGCCCGGTGCCTCACGGCGCGCCTGCGCGGTAACGTTGCGCTCGGCAAGCCAGTCGATCACTGACTGTTCCAGGGCATCGACCAGTTGTCGAATACCCATACCCCGTCTGCGCAGATCCATCATGATATAGGCAATCATCTGTCCAGGACCGTGATAGGTGACCTGCCCACCCCGATCAACCGGTATCACGGGAATATCGCCGCAATCCAGGACATGTTCCGGCGCGGCATTCATGCCCAGGGTATACACCGGTAAATGTTCCAGTAACCAGAGCTCATCCTGTGCCTGCGCACTGCGCCGATCGGTGAAAGCCTGCATCTTGCGCCACACCGGCATATATTCGCTGATTCCGAATCGCTTGGTGCATAGCATGGAAACCTGCTGTTTCTCTGCCATAGTTGCGGCGATCAAAGTACCATTAAAACGGCTTTGCAGGCAGTCAACTCGCGATAAATAGCGTCCAGTTGTCCGCGGCTGCTCACACGAACGGTAAAAGTGACGGACAGGTAATTGCCCTTTCTGCTTACCGCGCTGCGCATGTTGTCCGTCTCAAAATCAGGCACATGGTGACGCACAATACCCAGCGCCCTGGCTTCGAATCCTGAATCACTCCGCCCCATGGCTTTAATCGGAAAATCACAGGGGAACTGCAACGGGCTTTCTGTTTCCTGCATGGACGCATAATAGAGCAAGCTGCGGTAAATTACCCCAGGGATCCGCTCAGGTATTTATGGGTACGGTATTTGGAGGACGCTGCTCAGGGCTTATACATGCGTTTTTCGGACACCGTGACATCATCCGTCAAAAACGTTCTCAACCATTCGAGCGCATCTTCCTCATGCTGAAACATGCGCGTCGGATAGGGTGGCTTATGAAACATCATGAACATCTGACCCATGGCACGGGTGAACGCGGATTTCACGATCACCGCCAGAGCACTGGTCAGTGCGGCGCGTTCGTCGTTCGAAACAAACTGCTGCGCATCATAATCGACTGAAGCCACCGTTCCGCAATCAGCCAGTATTGGCCGCTTGTCAGTGGTGATCTGGAGGTGGCGCTCGAACACCGACTCCATGATCTCCATCGTTATATGGCAATTATCCGGGTATTTGATGCGGACTATGCCATCCTCACCCAGCCAGATTTTTGCGTCTGGAACCCCCATTTAGTTCTCTTTACGATATGTATAACTGCATGTTTTTAGCACACATTCACGACCAATGTCACCTTCCCCGGCCATTCTGACAGCAGACACCGGCCATTTTGTCAGCTTTGCAGGCCGCGGACACCTCACTATACTGTATATATTTACAGTATCCGGAAGAAGCATGCCCGGCACACCAACACCTGACTACGCCGAACTGCACTGCATCAGCAATTTCAGTTTCTTACGTGGCGCCTCCCACCCGGAGGAACTGGTCAATCGCGCACATGAACTGGGTTACACCGCCCTGGCGCTGACCGATGAGTGCTCATTGGCCGGCATTGTGCGCGCCCATCTGGCCGCCAGAAAAGTGGGGCTGCCACTGATTGCTGGCAGTGAATTCCGGCTCGATCACGCACAGCATCTGGTATTGCTGGCGACCAACCGGGTCTCCTACGGCAACCTGTCAGCACTGATCAGCCTGGCCCGACGTCAGGCTGCCAAAGGGGAATACCGGCTGCAGCTTGATGAACTCTCAGCTTATACACACGACTGTTTGCTGATCTGGGTGAATGCAGAACAGTGCGATAGCAGACAGGACACCGCCACCTGGATACAGCATCATTTCACAAAACGCGCCTGGATTGGTGTCACCCGGCAGCTGGATGGCCAGGACTGGCAGCGCCTGCAAACCCTGCAGATGCTGGGACAACAGTTTGGTCTGCCACTGGTCGCCTGTGGCGGAACCACCATGCACACACGCAGCCGCCGCCAGCTGCGGGATATACTCACGGCCATTCGGCTGGGCGCGCGCGTCCGCGATGCCGGCTTTGCCCTGCACGCCAATGGCGGACACTGCTTATGCAGTCGCAGCAACTTGAGCAGGTTATATCCGCACGCTCTGCTGGAGGAAAGCCATCGTATCGCCGGACTCTGCCGCTTTTCACTCGACGAACTGCGTTATGAATACCCCGAGGAACTGGTGCCGGATAACACCTCTCCCGGCGCCTGGCTGCGCCAGCTCACCGAAGCCGGCATGCAGCGGCGTTGGCCACAAGGCACGCCCGACAAGGTTTACAAACTGATACAACACGAATTGATTCTGATCGCGGAACTGCACTATGAACCCTATTTCCTCACCGTATACGACATTGTGCAGTTTGCCCGTTCGCGCAATATTCTCTGCCAAGGCAGGGGATCGGCAGCCAACTCTGCGGTCTGTTATTGCCTCGGTATTACCGAAGTCGACCCTTCACGCATCGAAACCCTGTTCGAGCGCTTCATCTCCAGACAACGTGACGAACCGCCGGACATCGATGTCGACTTCGAACACCAGCGACGCGAAGAAGTTATTCAGTATATCTACGGAAAATACGGTCGCGAACGGGCAGCGCTGGCTGCAACCGTGATCAGCTACCGCCCTAAAAGCGCACTACGCGATGTTGGCAAGGCACTGGGACTGAGCCTGGACCAGGTCGACCGGCTCAGCAAAACCATTCACTGGCAGGATGGACAAAATATTGCTGAACAGCGACTGCGCGAAGCCGGCTTTGCACCCGAGCATCCCGACATTCAGCGCCTGACACGGCTGACACATCAGCTGCTGGGTTTTCCGCGCCACCTGTCCCAGCACGTCGGCGGTTTTGTGATCGCCCGCGATGCCCTTGATCGTATGGTTCCCATCGAAAATGCCGCCATGCCGGAACGCACCGTGATTCAATGGGACAAGGATGATCTCGATGCCCTGGGACTGCTGAAAGTCGATTGCCTGTCACTGGGCATGCTGAGCGCCATTCAACGTTGTTTTGCAATGCTTGACGAGCACTACGACATGCCATTGGCTATGGACGGCATAGCAGCGGAAGACCCGCGGGTGTATGACATGATTTCACGCGCTGACACCATGGGTGTGTTCCAGATCGAGTCGCGTGCGCAGATGTCCATGCTGCCACGCCTGCGACCGGCCTGTTTTTACGACCTGGTCATCGAGGTTGCCATTGTGCGCCCCGGTCCCATTCAGGGCGACATGGTGCACCCCTATCTGCGTCGGCGGCAGGGTCTGGAAGCGGTGACCTACCCTTCAGACGCCGTACGTGAGGTGCTGCAACGCACCCTGGGAATTCCCATTTTCCAGGAGCAGGTCATCAAGCTGGCCATGGTGGCCGCCGGCTTTTCACCGGGCGAAGCCGACCAGCTGCGCCGTTCCATGGCACGCTGGCGCAAGCACGGCCAGATACTGGCCTTCGAACAACGCCTGGTCGAAGGCATGAGACAACGCGGTTATTCAGAGCAGTTTGCGCGACAGATATTTCAGCAGATCCTGGGCTTTGGCGAATACGGTTTTCCGGAATCGCACGCAGCCAGCTTCGCATTACTGGTCTACGTCTCGGCCTGGCTTAAGCACTACTACCCGGAGGTATTCACCTGCGCCCTGCTCAACAGCCAGCCGATGGGGTTTTATACCCCGAGACAGCTGGTCGATGACCTGCGTCGTCACGCCGGTGAGGTGCGGGCAGTGGATGTTTGTGACAGCGAGTGGGAATGCACACTGGAAGAAAAAAAACGACCGTCCCCCTGCAAAAATGACGGCGGCAGGCCCGCTGTTGCCCTGCGCCTTGGTCTGCAGATGGTCAAAGGCCTGTCCCGCAGCGGCGCACGACGCTTAATCGATGCACGCAAACAGCACGTGTTCCGCGGTATTGCCGACCTGACCCAGCGTGCCCGGCTCCATCGCGGAGACCTTGAAGCCCTGGCTGCAGCCAATGCCCTGACCTCCCTGGCCGGACACCGTTACCAGGCTCGCTGGGTCTGTGCCGGTATCGAACCGGCAAGACCGCTGCTGCAAGACAGCACTGTTGCCGAACCGCTCCCCCGGCTTAAAGCACCCAGCGAAGGCGAACAACTGGTAGCCGATTACGCCAGTACCGGCCTCAGCCTGGGGCGCCACCCGATGGCACTGTTACGCCCAAGACTGATCCGCCTGGGCCTGCAACCCGCTCAACAGCTGCACAGCTGTTCACACGGCAACTTTGCACGCACCGCTGGCATTGTCACCGGCCGGCAGAGCCCCGGCAGTGCCTGCGGCGTGACGTTCATCACCCTGGAAGATGAAACCGGTATCATCCAGGTTATTGTCTGGCGGAAGCTGGCACAGCGGCAACGCCGGGTTTTGTTAGGCGCCAGGCTGCTGGCCGTGGCCGGCGAAGTACAGCGTGAAGGCAACGTGTTGCATTTGATCGCAAAGCAGCTGGAGGATCACAGCCATTTACTCGGGCGGCTGATCACCCATTCCCGGGATTTTCACTGAAAACAGCTGAAGCAAACTATAAAAGCGCCGTCATCCGGTACGAATGAGTATGGATGTTAGCCGACATCAGCTTGCGGAACACGCTGTACCCCAGGGCACCCTCTCTTGCTACGCAATTCACCTTGTAAATACTTCCCTGTACACTCGACGGCCGCGTCTCCCGGCAATTGCTCCTGCATTGCTCTACCTTCGCCCGTCCCTGGGCTCGTGCGGCCGACGGTCCCGCAAGCGGA